>SDBU01005496.1_pt1 | contig 15137 bp, 32 predicted proteins | sample 2277071 | NCBI WGS metagenome assembly SDBU01 (sample SAMN10397929, study PRJNA504765) | marine sediment metagenome | isolation source: marine sediment core GS08_GC12, 126 cmbsf | place: Arctic Ocean: Gakkel Ridge, Loki's castle | collected 2008
GAGTCGGCCATCCGCGCTCACGCCCTAGGTGATGATGAAGCCCACCAACACAAAGCCGTCGCCTGCCGCGGCCCCATTGGCGACGTAGGTGCCGATGAGCTGAGACCCCGCGAAGCTCGTGTCGTCGTTGTCGGCCACGTACAGGCCCGCACGCTCGAGGTCGTTGTCGCCGACGCCCTGGAGCCCGGCGGGCGAGCCCGCATCGCCGATCGTCAGCGTGGAGGCCTGGTCGAAGAGGTTGTCGACTGTGACCCGGGTCTCTATCACCAGGGCGTTGGCGGGCAACGCGGCGCCGATGTTGAAGGGGGAGGCAGTGCCAAACGCGAAGGCGACGCGGCGCCACTGCGTGCCGCCCAGCGCCGCACTCGAGATCACCACGTCGTCGCCGACCACCGCCACTGCGATGGGGGCCGCGCCGAGGATCGTGCGCAGCGTCGCGTCGGGCGCAGTCCCGCTGTCGATGATGCTCGAGCCCGTGGCTCCCGCCGCATCGGAGATCGTCGAGATGCCGGGCGCGAAGAGCACAAACACGAGCGCGTCGACGCCCACGACGCCCGAGCCCGCGTCGTTGGTGCACCGAAAGGCGAGGTCCGCGTTGACGGTGCCCTCGTTGACGGGGACGGTGGCACTCACGGCGGAGGTGCCCGCGGCCATGTCGGCTGCCCGCGTGGGCGCGCCCGCGGCCTCGACGATGTAGATCCCGTTTTCGGCGCCGGCGGCCTGGTCCTTGATCAGGATCCGGTTACCGGTGACGAGCGCGATGCCGTCGATCACGTCGCCGTTTTCAAAGTCGGTCGCCAGCGCGCCGGGGACCGTGGTGGCGACGCGCACGTCCGCCTTCCACAGCAGCCCCAGGATGGCCGTGTTGAGCTGGCGCAAAGTGACGGCGTGGTCGTCGACGATGGCGTCCGCGAGCGCGACGTTTTCGAAGATCGCGTCCGCGCTGTCGCGCACGTCCATCTGGCCCGTGCCGTCGTCCTTGATCCGGACACCGGCGTCGCCGAGCTCGACGCTGATGCCTATCCCGTCGAGAGTGAAGCGCTTGCTCATGATCGTGTCACCTTAGGAGGGTCTCGGTAATTCGGAAGTTGACGTTGACCAGGGCGCCGGCGCCGGTGCCGGTGAGCCGAACGCGCAGCTGTCCTGCAACCACCACCGCGGTCGGGCGCACGGTGGTCAGATCCACGTTGCTAGCGACCCGGAACACGTCGGTCCCGATGCCCGTGGACGACGCGGCGATTGTGACCACGTAGGATGTGTTCCCACCCGGGATCGCGGCGGCCAAGTTTAGGTCCACCCGGATCATGCCGTCGGTGGCCTGGACGCCGACCACGAGGTCGAGCGTCGCGTTGTCGAGCATCGTCGTGGCGATCGGGGCGGGGAAGTCGCCCGCGCCGTCCTTGTATCCCTCGGGGGTCCTGACAACGATGTGGCTCACGGGGCAACTCTACCAAAAGAAAGGGGCGCAGACGCGCCCCCCTCCTACCGTTACCGGGGCGAAGGATGTCGCCTCGTTTGACTCTGGAAAGACCCTACACGGGGCCTAGCGCGGACGCGATCGCGTCTGGTGCGCAAACTCGCACGCGGGGGCCCTCCGCGGGCAGCGCGGACGCCGCAGCGAAAAAGGCTACGATAGACCGTGGCCCAAAGAGGGAAGATCGCCGCCTTGCTCGCGCTCGCCGCTGTCGCCGGCCTCGCGCTGGCCTCAGGCGGCGGTCCTCCGATCGTCGACGTCCGCGACAAGGCCAAGAACTCCAAGTACAAAAAGTCGCGACGCATCAAGCGCGACATCAAGCGCAAGGACATCACCAAGCTCACGGGCATCACGTTGCACCAGGTGGGCGTGCGCAAGGTGGGCCGCCGGGCCTACCCGAAGATGACGGCGCATCTGGGTGTCCACCACGACGGCACGATCTACTACATCCACCCGTTCGACACGCTGCTGTTTCACGGGCACGGCCTCAACCGCGACACCATCGGCATCGAGGTCGCGGGGCTCTTCGGCAAGAACACGCCGATCCCCGAGGCGCAAGCCGCCGGCATCCGCCGCGCGATCCGCTTCGCGCAGTCCGAAGCCCGCAAGCTCGGCGCCAACATCACCAAGGTCTACGGACACCGCCAGTCCTCCAACATGCGCGCAGCCGACCCCGGCCCGGCCATTTGGAGCGAGGGCGCGATGCGCTCGGGCCTCGAGACGCCCATGGACGAGACGCGCGGGACGGGCAAGACGATCCCCGACCGCTGGCTCGAGGCGCCCGCCGTGGCTGGTACGCACGACGCTGACACCCTCTTCTCGACCGACGTGATCGTCAACGAGCTCGACGACGACGAGGCCGAGGACGAGCACGAGACCGAGATCGCCTGATGGAGCAAGAGTCGCTCTTCACGTTTACGGTAGCCGGCGTCGCCATGCTTCTCGCCGGCGGTGTTGCGTGGGGCACCTTGCGCGCAACTGTGCTCGCCGTCCGCGAGGGGCTGGCCAAGCTCGAGTCCTGGGTGCGTGAAGAACTCACCGAGGTGCGCAAAGAAATCCGATCCGTCGACAACGAGCACCGAACCTTGCGCTCCCGCTTCGATCGCGCGAGGGGTAGAGAAGAAGTCAGAGCGGGCGTTAAGCCCGAGGAGACCCAATCATGAGCAACGGACCCACCACCGAGCCCAACGCGTCGCTGCCCTCTGACTCCTTCGCGCCCCCTGTGCCCTCGCACACGGCACTCGTGGCGTCGCTGTCCTTTGCAGGGCTGGCGCTCGCCCTGTTTGCGCTGCTGCTGCTGCGGACGGCCTAGGCGATGATGCCGGTCAGCTGAAGGTCGGCGATCAGCGCCGCGAGCACCGAGTTGTTGTTGCCGGCCGTGGCCGACGCGTTAGCGGCAAGGGTGCGGCCCGGGACCGCGGTGGCGGTCAAGGTGTAGGCGGCGGACTGGGCAGCGGGCGCGGTGCCGTAGAACCCGACTAGGAGACCGTCGTGGTTGAGGTCGCCACCGATGCGGGTGTCCCCGTCGATGTCCGCCGCGTCCGAATGGATGTTCAGCCACTGGTTGGTGATGTCGACTCCGAGGGTGAGGCCCCCGTCTGCGACTGGTGCTAAAACCGACGCGGTCAGGATCAACTCGTCTGTGTTCGCCACCTTCCAGATAAAATCTTGGCTGCCGTGGCGGTATCTAATATGGCCATCGACGACGCCGGCGGCGTCGTTGAAAGAGATCGCCCCCTCGGCAGCTGCGCCTGCGAAGATGGTCAGTCCGCGGCTGCCGACACCGTCGCCGAGCACCAGGTCGTTGAGTCCCGCCGCACCGTCCGCCACGACGGCGCCGCCGGCCGTGAGGTTGTCGGCGAACACCGTGCCAAAGCGCGTGCCGTCGATGCCGAGGTCTAGGCCCCCGTCGACCTGCGGCCCGACCAACGTGGCGCTGATGTTGAGCTCATGGACGCCAGCGATGTACATCTGCATCCGAGCCAGCGCCATGTCGTACTGCATCGCAAAGTTGTTGTTGGTGCCGGTCGTGTCCGTCATCACGAACCACGCCGAGGACGCAGCCGCGGCGAAGATGGTCAGGCCCCGGTCCCCGACCCCGTCGCCGAGGACTAGATCGTCGCCATTGACGCCGTCGGCCACCACCGCCCCGCCCGCGGTGAGGTTGTCGGCAAACACGGTGGCCCAGCGGGTTCCGTCGATACCAAGGTGGAGGCCGCCATCGACGACGGGTTGCAGGCGGTTGGCGTTGAGTAACATCTCATCGGCGCCCTCGATCCCCCAGAAAAGCCCTGGCGTGCTGTGGTCGTAGCGCGAGCTCCCCCGGATGGTACCCGCGACGTCGGTGTACACGACACGGCCCGAGTTGGCCGGGCCCGTGAAGATGGTAATGCCGTAGTCTTCCGCGGCGCCGTCACCTATCACTGCCCCGTCGGCGCTGGCGGGACCGTCCGCGACCACGCCACCTTTGGCGGTGAGGTTGTCCGAGAACACCGTCGCCCAGCGCGTGCCGTCAATGCCCAGGTCGAGGCCGGCGTCCGCGACGGGCCCCAGTAGCGTCGCACTCAAGGTCATCTCCTGGTTGCCCACCACGTGGAAGAAAAACACCGCCGCCGCCATGTCGTACTCGAGCGCGCCGTTGTTGTTGGTGGCGGCCGTGTCGGTCATGTAGAGAAACGCCGAGGAGGCCGCAGCCGCAAACACCGTTAGGCCCCGGTCGCCCACACCGTCGCCGAGGACGGCGTCGTCGCCTGTGGCCACGCCGTCCGCCACGACGCCGCCGCCCGCTGTCACGTTGTCGGCGAAGAGGGTCCCAAAGCGGGTCCCGTCGATGCCGAGGTCCAGCCCCGCGTCGGCGTTGGGCCCGAGCCGCGTCGCCGTCAGATTGAGCTCAGCCGCGCCGGCCACGTGAAAGAGCCACATCGCGGCCGCCATGTCGTACTCGAGCGCGCCGTTGTTGTGGGTGGCGGACGTATCCGTCATGTAGAGCCAACCCGAGTTGGCCGCGCCCGGAAACACCGTAATCCCCTGGTCGGCGGTGCCGTCACCGGCCACCACGTCGTTGCCGGTCGCTACTCCGTCCGCGAGCGCTGCGCCTGCCAGGGCGATGCCGCCCACCATCACGGCATTGAGACCCGCGATCGACACATAGGCTGTGTCCGCCGCGTCGCGGAACTCGAAGACGCTCGCAGCGTCGCGGCACCGGATCCCGCCTTGGCCGAGTTCGAGGTTTGCAGCAACGCCGTCGAGGCCGTAGTTCTTGGAGGTCATGGGTTGTATCCAGGGCGTGACGCCCTGGCTCCAGAACAGGATACAACTTGCGCCTGTGCCGCGCACAAAGCGTGCCCAGGCAGCCTAGAGCCGCCGTGCGACGCGAATTCAGTTCGGGGACGCCCGCAGCGCCCGCGTCAGTTGGGCGCCGACGGCATGAGGGAAAACAGGCTCGTGACGTACTGCTTCGCCCACTCCTGGATCTCCTCGTTCGCGGGGACGGGCCCCTTGTCGGTGAGCAGGGTGCTGATCGCGGCCGCCACGCGGCGCGCTTTCAAACCCTCGGGGCCACTGTGCTCCGGGATGGCGAGCCCGACCGCGAGGATCGCAAGGCTCAGCATGTAGACCACGGCCTCGTCGCTGAGGTGCGAGACCTCGGCCTTGGCGGACGCGCTCTGCTCCGGACTCATCGGGATAGTGAAGACGGTCACCGGCTCACACTAGTCCATCCCCGCACGGCGCAGCCCCTTGCCAAACCTAAACTCACGCAGCATGTCGCGCTGCACGATTCTGCACGACGCCGCCGCGCCTATCGCCTGCGCGCGCGCCACTGCAACGCCGAGGTGCTGGTCCGGGGGCAGGGCCGCCATCGGGCTCAGCGCCTGGTCGCACATGGCGACGGCCTGGCTGGCCGCGTCTTCCATCATGGCCCAGTACTCGGGCGTGCTGGGGTCATGGGCCGGGTCGTTCGGGGCGTTCGTGTCGTCTTGTGGCGGGTCGGTCATTGGATCTCTCCGTAGGGGCTAAAGATGCGATCGAATCGGGCGTAGTGCGCCCCGTAGTACACCAGTACGGAGCAAAAGGTGGCGGTGGTGCCTGAGCCGTCCGCGCGCCTGAACTTGAGGCGGTCCTGCCACATACACCGCGCCGTCGCCGGGCGCACCCACCGGTGCCACCATTGCGTCGTCCAGTCGGGGCGCAGCAACGCGACCGCGTCGATCTGCCCGGCGTGCGCCCACAACATGCAGCGCTTGACCCACTCATCGGGCGCCGAGTAGGGGGGATTGCAGTAGACGTTTCCCTGCCACTCCTGCGTGAGCCCGTCGTCGACGATCGTGTGCGTGCGCTTGGCCGGCACGATGCTGTGGCCGTTGGAGCAGGGGTCGAGGTCGATGTTCCCGAAGAAGTCGACCACGGGCCGGATCACCTCGAGCGGGGTCCCCCAGCTGTCGGAGTCGTCTGCGCCGATCACATCGTCGGCCCCAAAGAGGTTGCGTTGCAACCGCACCGGGGAGGCTACCTTCGTCGGGGCGCTGGTCATTCGATGAGCTCCAGCGCGGCGGCGACCGTCTCTTCGGTGTCGTCGCACTCGTGCTCGCCGGAGCAGGTCTCACACATGAACATGCTGCACCCGTCGCACTCGATGCCGCCGTCGATCATCTTGCTGCACTCCTCGCACTCCCAAAGGCGCTCTGGTGCGGTCATGCGGGCGAGTCCTCCTTGGCGACGCCGAGCCGCGGTCCCCCGTCGTCGGGCTGGTTGTTGGCATTCAAGAACCGCTCGCGGCTCTCGTTCGTGATGTCCTGGAGCAGGAGGATCCCGTGGGGGGGCAGGACCGCCGTGACGCGGCTCAGCACGTAGCCGTCCTCGCACCCGACCACCGCCACCATAGCCGTCACCTCGCCGGTCTCCACCTTGCGGCGCAGCTCATCGAGCGTGGTGAGGAGCCTGTGCTTCAGTGTCTCGGACATCACCACCGGTCCACCTGCACGGCGCCCGACGACACCAGCATGGCCGCGACCAGGAAGGCGCAGAAGAAGAACGGCACGATCCTGGGAAGGAAGAAGACGAGGGAGACGTGCCAGGGGATGCGCCCCTTGACCCGCACGTCTTCCGACACGCCAAAGAACGCGATCGCCAGGGAGATGAGGAGAACGAAACCGAGGAATAGCGTCATGATTCTGTGCTCGTGTTCTTGAACCCTGGCAGGAACTGGACCCCCACCGTCGGCACCAGGGCGGGCCTCCAGACGATGCCGCACGTCTGGCACGCGTGCGTGTGATGAGGCTTCGTCGCGTATTCGCCTTCGTCCACGTGCCGATGCCCGGCAGGGCACCAGAGAAGCATCGGGACGGCGGTGTCAGTCGCGTGCATCAGTGCTCCTCTCTTGGGTCGCCGCATCCATCAGCCTGCACTTGGCGGCAACGGCTCGCTCGCAGCAGCCCCTCAGCGTTCTGCCCCACAGTTCGCTAAGCGTCCTCGCCTGCGTCAGGCTCTCGGCGCACACGGCAATGTCTCGCGCCTCATCACGCTCCGCCTCTAGGGCGACCACGCGGGCGAGAAGCTTCGGGTACCCGAGCACGACGCACACCCAGCACCGGTTATAATGGAGCCCGTCCGGTGCGGGGCGCTTGCACTCTGGGCACATCAGCTCGCTCTCACTCGCCATCGGTCTCGCTCGTCTCTTGGGTGGCCGCGAGTCGGGCGGCTGTGCCGTCGAGCGTCCCATGCGCGGCGGCCAGCTTACGGAGCCGCGAGACCGCGACGTCACGGTCCGCCTCCAGGGTGGCCACCCGTGCGCGGCTGTCGTCGTAACGCTTGCACTCATCGTCGTAGATGTCCCGCGGCACCCAGACGGACGCGCCGTCGTCGCGCAACATAGCCCCACAGTCGTGCTCCGCCTCTAGGGTGGCCACGCGGGCTTCTAGTCGGTCGATGTCGTCGTCGCGGCAGACGTCCCTGTCCGCCTCGACTTGTGCCAGGCGCTTGACGAGTGCGCCGTAGTCCTCGGCCCGCACAAACTTGGCGTAGTCCGCAGGCTCGCCGCCCGGCCCGTCGCCCTCGAGCCTCGGGCCCATGTCTTCGTAGACCATCGCCTCGTGGTACGTGAACAGTTCGACGTGTTCCCCCTTCTCCGCCTGCGCTGCCAGGTCGGCCAGGGCGTCTCGCCACCCCCACGCGAACGCTTCCCGCTCGCGGCGGTGGACCACCGGGTGGTGGAAGTACTTGTCGCGCTGCTCTTCCATCAGGCGCCCCTCTCTTGGGCGGCGGCGCGCAGTCGCGCGAAGTCGATAGTGGTGCGCGCGAAGATGGGCTCCTTGCACCCGAGCCATTCGTCGGCCTTGCGCAGTGCCGCCTCAAGGGTTGCCACGCGGGTGGCCAAAGCGTCGTAGTCCTCGCTTCGGACGTAGGTGTCCCCACCAGGGAACCCGCGCGCGCGGCACTCATCCAGGGTTTCGCTGCTGCCTACATATCGCTGGACGTCATTCTTCGGGGGTTGCTCTTCGCTCATCGTCGTCACCAGTGCTTCCTGATGTCGCGCACGCGGCGACACCCATGTTTCTCGCAGATCGCCAGCGCCCGTAGGACCGTGGTGCCAATGCTCACGTCGCGGCGGTCCATGAGCTCGGGCGGCCAACACCCGCCGTGGAAGTAGACACCGGTGCTGTGGTGGTGGTCGTGCGGCCCGCGCGTGCCAAACCGCTCCGCGTCGTGGGGGTGCGACTTCCACCGCTTCGCGCGCTTCGCGGTCATGCGGGGTCGCTTGAAGGGCCAGTGCGGCAGCGAGCCGTCAGGGCGGGCGTCGGACCACCAGCGGCGCTCTGTGGCGCTGTGACGCGCGCGCCGGTTCAGGACATGATGCTCGCACCCGAACGGGTCCAGGACGCCCCGGCGGACGCCAGCCGCGTAGAACACCCAACCGCTGGGTCTGTCTCGATCATGCACCTGGGAGCCGTCGACGCGGGAGCGCACGGTGCCTCCACGCGACGAGTGGAACGAGCGCCGCTCGCAGAACAAGAAGATCACGCCCCGCCACTTCTTGGGCGCGAGCTCGGCCGTCAGGACCCGGCAGGCATCCGAGTGGGTGGAGAACCGGTCCACGGGGTCAAAGCCGGGCGGCAGCGCCACCGCAGGCCCCTGGGGCGTGGGATCGGGCGGAGGCGAGACGGCGAGCGCGAGGACGACGACCAACGCCCCGAGGGGCGCGATTGCGGTTTGCATAGCCCCGGAGTGTACCGCTACTGAGAGGCTGCGCATTGTGCGACCAAGTGGGCGGAGACGAGGAGTAAAGTCACGGCGAGCGTCATCTGCGCCACGAGTTCGATGAGATCGCGTGGGTTCACGGGGAGTCCCCGTCTTGTCGAGGGAAGGCGCCGAGCGCCTGGCCCAGGGCGAAGGCGCCCCCGGTGACCTCTTCGAGTTCGGCGAGGGCAGCTCGATGCATGCGAGCGCGCCGAGCGATCACCCGTCCGCGCTGAGCAGGACTCAGATACTTCTCCTCGTAGTACGAACCCACCGCCGTCCAGAAGACCGCGACGACGATGACGACGACGACCGCGAACGTCACGACTCGTCCTCGTAGAGGTGCCGGTCGCGCTCGATGGCTTCGGCGATCTCAGGAGGAGGACCGAGACCCGGAAGCGCGGTGTACGTGGACATGGTCAAGTCGTCGTTGTCGATCCGGTTGCCGTCGCGGGCCATCCACATCCACAAGAGCGCGTGCGTGTGCTCGAGCGCCTCGCGTAGTTTCGTCGCCGCTGCTTGGGCCCGCTCGTACGCACAGTTACCACTCGCTAGTTCTTGGACGCCCATACCGACGCCGAGGCGGACCCCGTGGCACGAAGACCCGCAGAGGGTTCGGACGAGTACGCCGACGTCGTCGACAGACGCCCCCTCGATGCACATGCGGGCCGCGACCCCGCGGACGTCCGCGATATACGACTCATCCTTGGCAACCGCCAAGAGAGTGCCCGGGTGCTCGGCCTCAAGCACAGTGACGGCGATCTCGAACTCGGCGAGTTCTTCCTGGTCGTGGCCATAGCTCACATCGATGAGCCCGAACATTTGGGTCTTGGGATCTTCAGTCATCGTTCTCTCCAAGCGGCGATCCTGAACGCGAGCCCCGCAACGAGGTCGAACGCGACGTACACGAACCCGACGAGCCAGCGCCAACGACCCGGAACTGCAAAGCCGACTGTTGGGGTCATCGTCCTACCTCGACTGCACCGTCGACCCGCACATGGGGCCCGTCCCTCCCGTGGCGAGTCCCGCACGCGGAACAGCGGAGGAGGGCCCCATCCTGATCTCGCTGCCAGGAAAACGCACGCAACCCGCAGTGCTTGCACGCGTGCTGACCCGAGACCATGGAACCCGCCACCGCGGGAACAGAGGAGCGAGACCACAGACGCGCCGAACGCAGGGCTGCGCGTTGAATGCGGGGAGAGCCGGTCGACATGGCTACCGACGCGAGAGCAGACGCAGCCTCGCTCAGAGCCTCAAGGAGGTCTCCCTCGTACCGCGCTCCCCGACAGCGGATGAAGGCCCACCCCGACTCCGTCGCCAGCGCCAACAACCCACACTCCCCGCACCACGCAACGTCGCCATCCCCGCCGGCCAGCGGCATCTCCAGATCACAGACCTGGCACATCGGGCGCGGGTCGCTCACCCGTCCACCTCTCTGACGATGAGGGCGACGAGCGCATCTTCGGCGATCGGCGGGCGGGTCGTGCGGTCCATGGCCTTGATGATGCGGCGAACGAGCGCATCGCGCAGGAGTTGCTCGCGGTCGCTCCCCTTCTTGGCGCAGCCAAAGGCCCACGCCAGTTGCTTCAACGGCCACGTGGACCTGTCGCTCATGACGGGGGTTCCTCGGCGATCTTCGCCAGCACGGCCTGGCCTTCGGGTGAGATCGACATGTGCGCGCCGTTCCAATCCCCGAACCAGTCGGGCATCTCGACGCGGTTCCGAAACGGCCCCGTGTTCGGGCTGTAGTTGATCAGGAGCTTGCACACGTGCAGCTGACCGGGCGTCAGTTCTGCGACGCGGGTGTCCGTGGACATGTCACTCACGACCGCGCCGCCTCTTCTTCCTCGTATGCGCGCGCGTCGGCGAGCGCGGCATCCATCGCCCACTGATAGAGCACGGCCACGTCCGGGCCCCTCCACTGGTCAACCACCTTGGTCGGTCGGTCGAAGCTCGACTCATTCTTTCGCCGGTGGAGGTGGAGGGTCACTCTGAACTCAACCCGGTGCGGCGTGCCCTCGAGTTCCTCAAACTCCGTTGAGTAGTGGAAGTCCTTCATGATGGCGTCCCGATGCGTTCACGCAGCGCGGCCCGCAGCTCGGCCACGTGGAGCTCGCCCTCCACCAGCTGCACCACCTTGCGGGCGGTGGTCAGGGTGCCGGCCGCGACGAGCTCGGCCGCGAGTAGCAGCTTGTCCTCGATCGACAGCGCGCGGATCTTGTCGCGCAGCGCCTCGAGGTCGGCCGTCTCGTCCGTCACCATCGCAGCCTCCGCTTGTGCTCGCCTTCCCTGTCGAGGTTGCGCTCGTTGGCCGCGTCGAGTTCTTCGAGCGAGTCGATCGTCTCTATCTCCAGCGGCCCGGCGGAGACAAACTTTCGGAAGTCTTCGGCCCTCAGCGACTGGGGGAGGTTGGGGTTACCGGGCCGCAACGTCGAGTTCCTCCTTGGCCTGCTCCGCAGCCTCGACCGCGTCTTGTCCCCCCTCCATGAGTTCGACGATCCGCGCACTCACCTTGGCGCGGTTGGCCGTGGCCAGGTCCTTGCTGCGCTCAGCGTCGATCATGGACTCAGCCTGCGCGGCCGCAACGCCGGCTTTGACGCCTTGGCCGATGAGCTTGGCGATGAGGTCGCCGAGCTTCTTGTTCTCGTCCTTGGGCGTGGACGTCTCGACGACCTTGGTGATGGCGCCTGGCTCCCCCACGAACAGTTTCAGGGGCGTGCAGGTGTGGCCTTGGTGGCCTCGCACTTCGACGAGCACCTGCGTCATCGCGTCGGTCAACTCGTGGTCCCAAAAGAGGCGCCAGCGCGCGCCGGAGTTGCGCTCCAGGCCAAACCCCTCGGGCGGCGGTTGCTTCAGGGTGGCGACCAGCGAGCCGGCCTCACCGCGCTTGATCGAGACGAGGAAGAACAGTTCGCGGGCGTCGGCGCCTACGGTGTGAATGTGGGGGCTAATCTGTGGCATGGGCGTCCTTGGGGTCGTCGGTCGGTTGGATGTGTTTCTCGATGTAGTCCGCGATCTGCGGGAAGGTCCACCGGTCGTCATCATTGCGAACAGTGAGAAGAGCCGCCTCAACCTGATCGATGCCGAGTCGCTCGAGTAGGCGATCGCTCAGTGCGGCAGTGTAGCCGTCGGCTATCCAGCCGTACCATTTCGTTTGCAGCCACATGTCGGGCGCGAGCTGGTCCACCGCCACGCCGAGGGAGCAAAACCCGGTGTCGTCGCGCAGAACGTCGACCGTCTGCTCGTACTCGCCCGAGCGCAGTGCGTCGAGCCACTTTTGGCGATCGTTCTTCGTCATCACTTCACCGTGGGGAGGACGGCGATCCCTGCCTCGGCGACGTCGTCGGGGTATGGCGCCTGGGTGCGCGCGTCGTAGGCGGCAGCGTTCTTGATTGCGTTGCGCGTGCACTCCTCGTCGGACAGAAGGCCAAGCGTGACCACACACGACAGGTAGTTCCCCTTGCAGTCCGACGCCGGCAGGTTGCACCCGTCGCACGGCTGCACGGCCTCGTCCGCGACGCCGGTGGTGGTCGGACCTGCGCCGGCGTTCGTGGCCTCAGCCGGCCCGGGCTCGGCGTGGGTGACCTCCCCGTCCGCGAGGAGATCAACAAGCGACCTGGGTGAGAACCAGGACTCTCCGCCGCCTGAGATCTCCTTGGCGCAAAGGTACCCGCTCCGCCCCGGCACAGGCCCCTGGTGCTTCGACACGCACCGCTCTAGCCAAATCCCATCGAAGAGAAACTTATCCCCGATCAGCAGTTCGCAGATCCGCGCCGTCTTCCTCGGGGGGGCGCCCGTGGGCTCCTTCGTCTCCTGCACCGGCGCGCCCTCGGTCACCACGCGCACAACCTTGACGGGCGCCCTTGTGGCGCCGACCGACCCGTCGGCGCAAGTGTATCCGTACGCATGCTCCATGCGCGGGTGGGGGTACAGGAGCACGTTCGGCTTCGGCTCTTGTTCCTGCAACAACCGGACAACAAGCTCGGTCGGCTTCATGATCGCCTCGTTGCAAAACTTCCCGCCGATCGGGAGGGCGCCCATGCGGACAGTTCGCGTTTCTCTTTTGTGTGCCATGGCGTTGAGTCTCCCCGCTCGGGGAGCGCTCGTCAAGCCTGGGCTGCGATGACGCGCGGTGGATCGTCCGGCGGGGCGTAGAACGAATAACTTTTGCGCCAGCCGTCGGGATAGAACGGGAACTTATCGCTCTTCGGTTCGCCGTGCTCTTTGAGCTGCCGGCAGATCTCTGTGCAGATTTGGCTCCACTCCTCCTGCGAATACTCCATCACGAAGCGGCGGCTCAGGCCGAGGGCTCGGTCTGCGATCATGCGGATCAACGACCCAAACATGCACCCGCGATCGGTCCACTTCTCGAAGCGAAGGGATTCGAAGAACTGCTTGGTGCCGTCTTCGTTTTCCTTCTCGCCGATGAACGACTCGGGCCGATAGCGATGTTTGGAAACGGCAAACTCGCCGGCGCCTGCAAACTCCGCGTCGACCAAATGCTGCACCTCGGCCGGACCGGAGCTCGGCATTTTCTTCGTCGCCGTGTGCACGGTTAGCCGACGGATGAGCCGGTACGCATCGAGCTGCGGCGCGACGCCAATCACGTCGATGTCACCGACGCGGACGCGACGGCCCACTCGCTCGGTCAGCGCACGAGGACCGATCACGCTGGGATACCCCGACGCACTCGGGCGACGACGGGATTTTCACGCGCCGCATGCCAGAGCATCTGCGCAAACGAGATGTCGCCGGGCGACGGCACGCAGCCGATCACCAGGCCGATCTCGACGAGCGCATCGCACAAGCCCGGAGGCAGCACGTGGCCCGTCTCGCTCTCGAAGGCGCAGCAGGCACCACGGATTTTGACTTCGGTCTCGCTCACGTCAGGCCCTGGCTCGCTTCACTCGTGGTGTGACCGGCTAGGCGACGCAGCCGTGCGAGGACCGGGTCCTCATGCGCCGCGGTCCAGATTTGGAGCGCGATCGGTACGTCGATTTCGACCACTGGCTTGCCCGCCGCCGACTCGACGATCTCGACGAGCGTCTCGCAAAAATCAATGAACCCCACGGGGAGCACGGTGCGACGCTGGCGCTCGAAGTCGTAGCACGCCTCTCGGATCTTCGACGCGTCGGTGCTCACGCGTCAGGCCCCTGGCTCGCTTCGAACGCGTCGAGCAGCGCTTGCTGAGTCGCGTCGAGTGTTGGCGGTGTCGGCTCGGGCGCGGATTTCGTTTCCGGCACGGGCTTGGGTTCGGGGGGCAGGTAGCGGCGGCGAGTGGCGGGGAATTTTTTCTCGTCGAACAGCGCCCGCACTGGGTGTGCTCGTCGTCCCTCGGCTGTGTCGCCCTTCCACGCCACAAATATCGCCGCCGCTTGCTCCGGCGTCAAGCCCGAGTCGCCCATGCGCTCGAGCGCTGTCTCCGCCGGGCGCTTGGTGAACGGGCACTCGACGCCCATCGCCACGATGCACGCGACGCCGATCACTCGCTTTTTCCACAGCGCCTCGGCCATCGGCCCAGCCTCGGGCGGAGGGCGCGCAGCGAGGGCGGTAGGAATGTCATCTTGCGCTGCGGCGAGCGGAACCGCGGAGGGTGCGCCTTCTCTCGCGCGCTTAAAAGAAGAAGAAGTTAAAGAAGAAGGGGAAGGGGACAGGGAACGAGGGGTATCGGATACCCTATCGGCATGGGTATAAACCCTTGCATACTCAACTTCCTCACTTTCTTCAGAATTACGATCTGACGGATACGAAAACGCTGTTTGGAGGGTGGCCTTTTCGCTTGGCATATGTTCTTGCAGGGAGGCAAACCACTCGTAGCGCGCACCGAACGCGACCTGAACACACGGAGGGTGCCTCAGCACTTCCTGTTCGGCGTGACTTCGTAACTTGGCTGACTTATTTCCTTGCTCGTCCCACTCTTCGACGATCCAAAGGATCTCGAGATCAGGCCACCACTTCACGAGGCCGCGCCGGCTCAGATCCGTGAGTGCCTCCTCCACCTGGGGGCCCGTGATGTCCGCCCCACAGTGGCGGGCAATCTTGGCGAGCGAGGTGTCCTGGATGCCGGTCACCGAGGGGAGCCACCCCTGAACGAGGATCATTCGGGCCACGCACGTGAGAGGCGCAATCCTCTTGTGGGTAGGAAAGTCGAGACGAATCTGCCGGTACTTTGCCACGCGGATCGAAGCCGTGGGCCAACCCCGGGGACCGCAGTCACTCGGCCACCGGGGTCGGGCGAAGGAGGCAATCCCCCCGCCTGCGTCTCGTCAGTAACCCAGCAGGGAACCTGACCAAAGACGCCCCGAAAGTTTCGGAAGCGTGCGTGACTGAAGCAACGTCAAAACGGTAGACCCAAAACCTGTGGACACGCAAGGGCCAAAGAAGCGGACTTCGTACACGGCCGCATTTAGTTTGTGGATCGGCCGAAGCG
>SDBU01005497.1_pt1 | contig 15137 bp, 15 predicted proteins | sample 2277071 | NCBI WGS metagenome assembly SDBU01 (sample SAMN10397929, study PRJNA504765) | marine sediment metagenome | isolation source: marine sediment core GS08_GC12, 126 cmbsf | place: Arctic Ocean: Gakkel Ridge, Loki's castle | collected 2008
TTACTAAAGATTCCAATGGGCACGTTTTTGTAGTGCCTTTAGGAAGAGGTGTATTGATTGTCAGCAACTTAAGTCAAAAAGTGCGCAACTTGGGCTAATCAGGAAATGGTGTAGTGCCTAAAATAAAAAGGTCGTTGATCCTTATGCTCGACTTTGTACAATTTTTGAACTCATCTTCTGAGAGACCCTTCCCCAAAATTTATTACACTGGAGTTTGGCTCTCTCTAGAATCTTTGTCCAAAAATTGTACAAAGTCGAGTTAAGAGCTTACATACAAAAGTGCGAAAATCAGAATGAGCTTTGATAAAAGGTATTTCCCTTGAGCAGAAGATTGATCTCATGATCGAGGTTTGCTATGGGCTCTCCATCTGGAGAAAGCCCCCATTTCTGCAAAAGCTTTTCGTACTGCCCACTTTTTTTTAAAGATTCTAGGCCCTTATTGAAGCGCTTCATCAGTTCGGGGGATTCATTGAAGAGAGAAACAAGTCGCAAACCTTCATTATTGAGAGGGAGTCCCACCATTTTCATCGTGTCACCATAGAGATTGCGCACATAGTTTTGGGCGATTAATATTTCAAGAGCTGCCGCATCGACATCTTGTAGTGCCAGGGCTTCGAGGGCAGAGGGGATCGTATCATATCCTTGCAGAATTACACCGGGTGTCATTTGGAGGAGGAGCGCGGCTGATGAGCCACGGACAACTGCAACTTCTTTTCCTTTAAGCTGATCTAAACTGATGATTTTTGCTTTCTTGGGAATAATGAGAACAGGACCTGTGTGGAGATATAAATCAGAAAACGAGAATCGCTTTTCATAAAAAGTATAGGGCCGCATTGAAGAGAGAACGCCATTATACTTGTGTTCTTTGAGTCCCCATAGAAGACTGTCCCAGTTCATTCTTTGGACAGCCAATGCAAGATTTTCTTGTTTGGCAATGGTTGTGAGCAGTTCAATAGAAAAGGCGAGGATATTTTTTTCCTGGCCAGCAAGTTGCAAGGGATACCACGAAGGATCTATGCCAACTTCATATGTGGGAAGTGTTTTGCTTTTCCCGCTACAGCCGCAAAAAAGGGCTGCAGCGAGAAAAAGAATTATTCGAATAAACCTCATACCCCTCATTTTATGGGGCAGAGTTTTTCGAGCTAGTTATTTTTTTGCTGGCTTAGGAGGATTTTGATAATCCGCATAAAGCTGAGCGAGAACTTCTAGAGCTTCTGGAAGATTCTCGGCGATTTTTTTCCGAGTAGCAGAATCTTCATCTTTTGCTTGCTGCAAAATAGCTGTGAGGAGAGGGTGGTCCTTTTTCAGTGTCTTGATGACGTCTTCAATTTGATCTGGCTCAACTACACTGAGGATGCTTTGGTAGAAAGCCATTTTGATATCCATCCCTTTCGCCCCTTTATATTCAGATCCAAAATATTTCTCGGGATCTGCAAGCTGGCGAAGACCAAGCCCTGTAACAGCAAAAATGGTTAGCAATGCCGCCAGTTCCGCATCAGTAGGAGCTGGAAGATCATCATTTTTGAAAAGCTGTATAATGGTATCTTCATTAAATCCATCTAATGCATAGAGTTCTTCGAAGAAACTCTTAAAGTCATCAGGACATGCTTTTACCTGTTCGATGACTTTTGGAAGATAGTCAGTGAAAATCAATCGAAGTGCACTGACGTGCTCGTTGTCTTCATCTTTTTTCTCTCCAACTATTTCGAGGACCTGTTTTCCTACTTGGCCGAGAGCTTCAAAAACAAGGGCTGGGTTTTGCTGAGCGACTTTCTGCAGGGCTGTGAATAAATCGTGTCCGGAATGCTCAGTAGGGTCAATAAAAGCGAGAAGTGCAGGAACAATGTCAGCTTCTTTTCCAATCAAGAGATCAGCATGTTTTTTATAGGCTCTTTTGAATTCTTTCATAAAGGTGCCGAAGGCTGCTTCATTTTCATCACGCAATTTTTTCACATTTGCCGGGTCGATCAAAACGGCCAATACAAGTTCTCCAACATTATCCGCTGGATTTTTGGCAAATTCTTTTGCAGCACTTTTTGGATCTTCAACGATCTTCTCCATGATTTCGAGGGGTGTTTGTTCTGCTGGGCAGAAATGGACGACCCACACGATCCATTCCCAGGCTTTCACAAAGGGAATTTGCACATATTCCCATGCAGTCCAGAAATGTTCTTTGATTTTTTCAGTTAAAGAAAGGGATTTTTCCCCTTCAGATATTAATGTAGTAGCACAAAAATTAGTGGTCCCTCTTTTAGCGGGTGCCATGGGCTGCAAACCTGCAGTTTGATTTAAGGTTTGTTGATTTGAACTGACGCCATCTAATGCCATAGATATCTCCTTGTCTAAAATTAAGAATTGAACAAGGTATCTGGAATGGCAATATATGGCAAGAAAAATTTAATGGCGCAGCTTAAGAGTCTGTCTACGAATTCATTTCACCAGGATTGGAAAAAATCTTTGTTCCCTCTGGTAAAAGCAATTCACAGACAGACTCTAAGACAGGAGCGATTTCAGAAGAAAATAACAAACGATGCTCATGAAAGCACTGGCGGGGAGGGTGATGATCCAAGAAAGAGCAATTTCGCGGAGCATGCGTAAGTTGAGAGCCTTCAGACCTCTTGCAAGTCCAACACCTAGCACTGAGCCTACTAGACAATGGGTTGTAGAAATGGGGAGACCTATTTTTGAAGCGAGCAAAATCGTAATAGCAGCTCCAAGCTCAGCGGAGAAACCGCGTGTTGGGGTGAGCTCAGTGATTTTTCGGCCGATTGTTTCAATGACACGCCAACCCCATGTGGCCAGTCCAATGATAATACCAACTCCTCCAAAAGCCAGAAGCCAAGAGGGGACTATGGAATTTTCCATCAGTACGCCATGTTTAATCGTTTGCCATACTGCAGCGACTGGTGCGATAGCATTGGCAACATCGTTAGCACCATGAGCAAAGGCGATAAAGCATGCGCTGATGATTTGCATACGGCCAAAAACTTTTTCGACCATATTATATTCAGAGGTTCGTTTGGGAAAACTGGTCTTTGTCCGCAGTTCTCTCTTAAGCAAATGCATTTCATCGAGAATTGACGTGATTTTATTGTGGGTTGTATCAATTGAGCCCGTTCGCGCGCGCCGCAAGTGTTTGATGGCTTTTTCCAAGCTGATCAAAGAAAAAGGGAGAGTGCGCGCGGCGGGCTGGAGTGCCGTTTTAGGTGTGGGAAGGCGGCGCATCAGCAAAAATCCAATACCCAATGCAATTGCCCCAAAAACACTACTCGCCAAAAGAGCTTGTTGAAGGGAAAAGACCCAGCCAAGTCTCTTGAGGCCATTGAAAATGAGACTCAAAGAAAAAGTTGCAATGACAAAGAAAAGGAGGAGAGGAATGAGCCGTTTCGTTGCCATTGTGGGATTCATGGCATAGAGGATATTGCGCTGCAACACCCCAAAAATAAGGTAAGAGAGAAAACCGCTGATGACAGGGGAGATGACCCAACTAAGGGCGATGCCCCCGACCATTTTCCACTCCACTCCAGAAAAGCCCAAAGTTAGAGCGCCAAATCCCACAATGGCTCCAACTATGGCATGAGTCGTCGAAACGGGGAGGCCAAAATAGGAAGCAATCTGCAGCCAAATTCCCGTGCCCAGAAGAGCTCCGCACATGCCGAAGATCAGGGTATTTGGATCGGAGACAAATTGGGTGACATCGATCAGTTCACTCTGCATGGTTTGGGAGACATTGCCTCCCAGAAAAAAGGCGCCGGCAAATTCTAAAATCGCTGCGATGAAAACGGCACGCCCTAAAGTGAGGGCTCCTGAACCGACCGAGGTCCCCATGGCATTTGAGACATCATTGGCTCCAATGTTCCATGCCATGTAGAACCCGATGAGAAGGACAATGATTTTTAAGAGGAGTGCTGTTTCCATCTATTTCAATTCAAGGACCATGCGGATACGGTTTGCAAGTTTTTCTGAAGTCTGGGCAAGAGTTCCAATATCTTCAATCAATCGGAGCCAATGGTAAAAAGCGGGAGTAGAGAGGTTGGCCCCCTTAGTGAAGAGTTTTTTCAGAAGAACACGCTTAAGTTTTTGAGTCTGATGTTCTTTGAAAGCTGTCTCTTCGACCATGTTTTTCACTTTTTCTGCTTCAATTCCCCCAAATGCAGACTCAAGGAGCTGATCAATTTCTTCGATGATCCTCTTGGTATCCCAGAAAACTTCCGCAGATTTGAGATACAGTTCTAAGAGTTCGTCTTTTAGCCATTCATAATTTTCCAATGGTCGTAAGGTAAGAGTAATCCCCACATCTTCGGAAGTATCGGCAATCGAATCTTGAATGGCTAAAATTTCGAGAAAGTGCCCGCGATCAATAGGCATAAAAATACTTTTGGGCAAATGATTGCGAATATCATTTTTGGTCAAATCTGCTTCATGTTCGAGTTGGGAGAGATCTTCGACAAGACGCTGGATTTTCTTTGTGTCATCATCGGCAAGCGATTCAATAATTTTGGTGAGCTTTTCCATGCAGGATGCCACTTTATTCATGTGGCTTTGCAGAGGAGCAAAAGGAGATTTCCCGAAGAGTCGGGCGATGGTTAACATATTGCATTAGAATATCGGATCTTCTATTTTTTTAGAAAACTTTGTTTTGGTATAGGTTGAAAACAAAGCTCCATCTCATGCTCCTGAATCTCGCGATAGGCCCCTTCAGGGAGCTGGCCGAGTAGTAAGCCCCCAATTCGAATGCGGCAGAGGCTTAGGAGCGTGAGATCCGCCTTTTGCACAAGGACCCGCACTTCCCGCTTCCGCCCTTCTTTGACGATCACTTTGAGAGTTCCGCGGCGCACCTTTCGGACCGAAACCGGACGGACGAAAGCGCCATCGACAAAGGCTCCTTTGGAAATCTTTTTCAAATGTTCATGTGTGATTTCTTCAGAGGTTTTGACAAGATATTCTTTTTCGATATTGGCGCTAGGATGAATCACTTTTTGGGCAAAGTGTCCATCATTGGTCACGAGCAAAAGTCCTGTCGTATCCCGATCTAATCTCCCCACAGAGAAGAGGCGAATATCGGGAGGAAAAAGGTCGATGACGAGTTTTTTTCGCTCCATGGGCTTATTGCTACAAATAAAACCGGTGGGTTTATTGAGTATGTAGTAGATTTTTTTTTGTTCAACACTAAGGCGCCTGTCCTCGACCCGCACATCATCGTTTTCAAGATCTACATGCGTTTCGGGTTTGAGGACTAGCTTGCCATTGACAGTGACTTTGCCAGCAAAGATGAGCTCTTCTGCCCCACGGCGTGAAGAGACTCCTGCAGATGCAAGTGCTTTGCTTAAACGTTTTTTTTCCATGTGAAAATGATATCCGATTCTCTCGAAAAAATCAATTCTACTAAAATTTTTAGTATCAACCCAACTTGCCATTTCATTTAACTGAAAAATCGGTTATCATCCAAAGTTATGGCACCAAAACTGATTTTACTCCGTCACGGACAGTCACAATGGAATAAACTCAATTTTTTTACTGGCTGGGTGGATATCCCCTTAAGCGTTGAGGGGATTCAAGAGGCCATCGAAGCGGGGAAAAAAATTGCCCATATTCCAATCGACGTGATTTATATCTCATCACTTATGCGGGCTCAGATGACAGCGATGATTGCAATGGCCTATCATCAAGAGAAAAAAGTTCCTGTCATCCTCCATCCCGGAGAGGGGAAACTGGAAGAATGGGCGAAAATTCATAATCCCAAAGCAGCAAAAACGACTATTCCAGTCATCAAAGCCTGGGAGCTCAACGAGCGGATGTATGGGGATCTGCAAGGTCTCAATAAGCAGGAGACTAGAGAACAATATGGCGATGAACAAGTCCATATTTGGCGGCGTAGCTATGATGTTCCTCCACCCAATGGAGAATGTCTAGCAGATACAGCAGCACGCTCGATTCCCTATTTCCAAGAAAAAATTGTCCCTCATCTTGTCAGTGGACAAAATGTCTTCATTTCAGCACATGGCAATTCTCTCCGCTCCATCATCATGCACCTCGACAATCTCTCCAAAGAGGAAGTGTTGAAACTCGAGCTTGCGACAGGGGTTCCCGTCATTTACGAATACGAAAACGGCTGTTTCAAAAAGATTGCAGATGGCTGATTGGATTTTCCTCGATCATCATACTCGGACGCGCCCATCTCCTGTTCTTATGGAGCAATTTGCCAAGGAGACTTTGCGCCATTGGTTAATGGGGCCAACGAAAAAAGCTGAGGACGAAATCTGTGCAATCCTTGGACTTCCTATGGCCAATATTCGCCTAAAAGCCAATCGAGTTGAAACGCACATCCATCTTCTCTTTACCCATTACATCGATTCTATGCGGAAAACAGGCCGCACGCAAATCCTAACTCCCAAAAACGAACAGGAAAGCCTCTTAGGGGGAATCAGACGACTCGCAACATTTGAAGTGCAAGGCGTTTTTCTTCCAGTCACTGAGAAAGGAGAGCTGATCCCTGCCGTGTTGGAAGAGAAAGTGTGCGCTCGATCAAGCCTTCTTTCTCTTTCCTGGGCACATCCCCAAACAGGGGTGATTCAACCCATAGCTGATCTCATCCGTATTTGCAAAGAAAACGAGATCATGGTCCATCTCGATATCAGCGCCGTGATTGGAAAACTAGATTTTCAACTGGCCGACTTGGATGCCGATTTCATCACTTTTGATGGAGGCCTTCTCGGTATGCCACTTCCCTTGGGTGTAATCCTTTCCAAGCACCCTCTTTGGCATACGCAGGAAGCTCCATTTGCTCAATACTCGAATTTGGCCGCAGCTCTTCGAGCCACTTTCGACAAAGTGGAAAACTATGCCATCCAGACGTCTCCTGTGCGTGATCTTCTCGAAGCCAAACTCGAAGAAATGGGAGCAACCATTCCTTTTAGAGATACGATGCGCCTTCCCAATGTGGCCACTTGTCAATTTGAAGGGATTCATAGTGAGCAAATTTTGCATGAGCTCAAAAAAGAAGGGATCTTTGTGAGCAAAGTCGATCCCTTTTCCGTGTCTTTTGTCCTTTCGGATGAGACAAAAAAGACTGAAATCGATCGAGTCATAGAGATTTTTCCGGCCCTTTTAGAAAAATTGCAAAAGAGGAAAAAACTTTTCACAAAAGAAGATGCAGAAGCCAAAAATATGCGCCTTTGCCAAAAAACACTTGGAAAAAAAGAAGAGGGAAGAGAGTTGACCCTTGCGCTTCTTGTCGACGAAGAAGATGGAGTGATTGCCGACGCTTGTTTTTCTGCCTTTGGGCCGCCAACTCTTCACGATGCAGCTGAAGCTGCTTGCAACGAACTTTTGCGTAAAAATTACATGCAGGCGCGTCGCATGAGCGCCGATCTCATCGAAAAGAAAATGTCCCTTGTTCCGAACAATTCCGATCTCAATCTCGTCATTGATGCGATTGATGAGGCAACGAAGGACTGCATGGATATCCCGATTGAAGACATTTATGTAGCACCTCCCGATATGGCGGAAGGAAAGCGGACCATCTATCCTGGTTGGGAGTCCCTGACCAATGCCCAAAAAAAAGCGGTGATTGCCGAAGTGATCGAGCGAGATATCCGTCCCTATGTTGAGCTCGATGACGGAGGGGTTGAAGTAGTAAAAATCGAGGACAATCGGGTGACAATTACCTATAGTGGGAATTGTACGAGCTGTTTTTCAGCTACCGGTACAACCCTCGATGCGATTAGTGGTATCCTCAGACACAAAATCTACCCCGATCTCATGGTCATCCCCGATATCGCTCTTTTCCAAAACTAGGTCATGCGGAAGTTCCGCACCAATCAGTTGACTGACTTTCGAAGCGATCAAAGCCCCTGACTTAGCGCATTTTTCAAGTGGCTGATCGGTCAAAATTCCATGCAAAAAGCCTGCGATAAAACAGTCTCCTGCACCCGTATCATCGACCAGGTCAACAGGAATAGCATCGTAATGGAGGAATTGACCTTGAGAAGCAACATATCCCCCTTTTTCTCCACAAGTTACCACCACATAAGTGCATAATTTTGCAAGTTCCAAACAGGCCTTTTCCGGAGAAAGACCTGTCAATGCAAAAGCTTCTTCATCATTCGTGAATAGGATATCCAAGTCATTTGTAATCAGATCGAGAAGCTGTGCTTTGAATTTTGTGACCAGTTCATGACATCCCGTATCCATCGAAATGAGAGCAACAGATTCTTTCGCAAGTGTCGCAAGCTCTTTTAAAAAAGAAAAATTAGGAATTTGATATCCCTCAACATGAAAGAGCGAAATATCCTGGAAAAGTTCAGGTGCAACAGCAAATGCATCAAACCCGACTAGACAGCCAACACAACTACGCATTGTGCGATGCCCGTCTGGTGAAATCATCGCAACAATACGTCCCGTATAGGTATTACATTCCGTAAAAGCGGGCGTGATCCCATAGGATAAAAGGGATTGGGCATAGTCCTTTCCATCGGCATCATTTCCAATTCGTCCAATCACTGTTGAGGAATGTCCAAGTAGTGCGAGTCCCTTCATTGTGTTGACAGAACTGCTTCCAGGGCATTTCTTCAGGTAGTTTTTTGTGAGCAACGCAAAAGTCTCCAGATCGACTTGATCAGAACCGCCGGTTCCCCCTGGTAGATTATCTAAAAATGCATCATCGACAAAGACGATGTAATCGATGATTGCATCGCCATACGTTAAAATCTCATGACTGAAAAGAGAAAAGCTACAAAACAAGAAAAGCAAGAAACGAATGATCATTTGGCCCCTCAATTGTTGAATTTTCACCAGAGTAAATTTTCGTGACTTTACCATCCCCTTTCTGAATTTGTAAATCTCTATCCCCCAAAAGCTATATATTTCAAAATACTCTGAAATAATTTTTTGAAGGAAAAAAATAGAAATAGTTTTTTTCTTTCCATATTATGATGAAGCAAGCATAATTTCTTAACAAATTTAATAAAGGGAGGTAACAGATGTCATTGACAGCACCTTCAATGGATGGTCGAGGCTCAGGTGTACAAGCTCAGAATGCATCTGAGGACACGTTAGATTTGAAAAGGCAATTTCCATCGTTAGCAATCATTGATAGATCTGTTTGGGAAAAATATGCAGACTTAAGAAATTTAGGGCTTTCAGTAGAAGATGAAGAGTCCCTTGATAGACGCACCGTTATTCCTATTCTAGAAGACTTATTTGCTTCTGAAAAGATAGATGCAGAAGCTGGGGTAACGATCTTGACGATACCAAAAGGGCTCAATTTTAGAAAACTTATCAATTTCGCAACTTTCCCCAATGAGGGAAATATGACGAATTTCAAATCCATTTGGTTGCAGCTTTCTGAATTAATGGGAGACTATGCAGTTGATAGAACGTATAGAGTAGTTATGACCAACTCTGTCCTTAAAGGGAGCCGGAATTTGCCTGTTGAAGCCCAAAAAAAACTCCCAAAGGTTATTGGATGCAAAGTGCCTGAAAGTATTACCAGTAGCTACACTTGCGATCATGACATACATTAGTTCTAAAGAACTGCCTCCAACTTGTCTATTTAGCACAGCTCCGTTGACATATACCCGCTGTGTAGAGCTGGTAGATTGGGATGATGGTTCAGTTGAAAGTTACAATTTGGTCGTTGGGGACTTCGATGACAATGGGCTTGCTATCAAACAGGATGACTCGACACATGAGACCTATGGTGTTGCAGCTATGCGGAAGATTTAATTGCTTCGTAATTGATGGATTTCACCAGAAAAAATTTGATGGATGGTACCATCTTCTCGCTCAATTTGTAAATGCCCTTCATCTGTAATGCCGAGCAAAATGCCTTCCAAAATTTTTTCCCCTATCTTGCAAGTAATGGATTCTCCTTTATAGGCCAATAGCTTCTCAAACTCCTCTTTCAATGCAAGGAATCCCTTCTGCCAATTTTCCAAAAACTTCTCAGAAATAGCGAGAGCAAGGTTCTCTAGATCCCACTCTTTTTTCGTAAGCTCTTTGAGCGATGTGGTGGGTTGATCGGTTTCTATTTTGGTGTTCACGTTCATTCCCAATCCCAAAACAACTCCCTGGGGCGTGTTTTCAACCAAAACACCGCAGATTTTTTTCCCCTCCACCAATACATCGTTTGGCCATTTGATTTGCACAAAGAGATTTTCTTTTTGGATCACTTGTACAGCGGCAAAGGGAAGGATTTGAGACAAGTTCGGATCTGGGGGGATTGCTAGGAATAGACTCATATGCAAATTGCCCTTTTTCGATACCCATCGGCGATTTGCATAGAGCCCTCGGCCCGCCGTCTGCACATCTGCGGTGATACAAGTCAATTTTTTGGGATCGAACTCAGCTCCATGTTCTTTGGCCCAAGCATTTGTTGAATCGATTTCAGTAAAATGAATCCTGTGGACTTCCATAACTTTCATTGAATGAGTATACTGCGCGTATGTGGAGTTTGCAAACCCTAAAGCGCATAGATCTTCGCCTGATTTTTCTCCTTGTTTCACTCATGATCATCAGCCTACTTGTGATCTCCACGACGACTTCAGAGGTGGGTGATTTTGGTCCCGAGCAATTTTTTACCTCTCAGGTGATAAAACAAATCCAATTTTTCATGATTGGATGGGGACTTTTTTTTCTTCTCAGTAGCATGGATTACAACCGCTTGCGCGAATGGACTTGGATTCTTTATGTCGGGATGATCCTCCTCCTCCTCGGTCTTTTTATTGCTCCATCTATTCAAAACGTCCACCGGTGGTATCGGATTGGCGGCTTTACCTTTCAACCCTCAGAATATGCCAAGCTGATCGTAGTCCTCGCCCTTAGCTGGTTTTTGGAACGCAAAGGCTCACATGCTCGTACTTGGGCTGCAGCTTTCCAGGCTTTAGCCGTCATTGGGATCCCTTTTTTCCTCATTCTCAAACAACCAGATCTTGGTACGGCACTCGTTCTCTTTCCGATAGCTCTTGTCATTTTTTATTTAGGGGGGATTAAGCGCAGAGTGGTTGTGGCGATGGCAACTCTTGGATTGATTGGATTTGCTTGTATCAGTCTTTTTTTTCTTGGCATTGTCAACCATGAAGAAATGCGACCCATAGCGACCAAAGTCCTCAAAGATTATCAATATGAGCGTTTTAACCCTGATACCTACCACCAACAAGCGGCACAGACGGCAATTGCCCTGGGCAGCGTGACTGGCATGGGTTGGCAGAAAAGCACTTATACAAAGCGACAATGGCTTCCAGCTTCTCATACCGATTCGGTGTTTCCGGCCTTCGCCGAAGAATTTGGACTCCTTGGATCCATTTTCTTGCTCGGAATTTTTTTCGGACTCGTCTATGTTAGCTTTCAGGTGACAGTTGTGGCCAAAGATCGCTTCGGCCGGCTCCTATCGGCGGGTATTGCGATCTACTTGGCCATGCATATAGTAGTGAATTTGGGGATGATGTGTGGGTTTTTGCCCATCACGGGAGTCCCCTTGGTGATGATCTCTTATGGAGGCTCCTCTATTCTAGCTAATATGAGCGCTCTAGGGATCTTACAAAGCATCTACAGCAGAAGGTTTACATTTTGAAAAAAGACCATTCTTTTCTCTTTTCTCCCAAGAAATGGCTCGGTGAGGGCAAGATCAAACTCTCCATGGTTGAAGAAGAGCTCGATTTCTTTACCCGTTGGAATTTGGGCGCACTCGATCAAGGAGGGAAAATACCCGCTTCCCAAGAAGTGCAGATCAAAGGGATGAACGAAATCATGCACAACCAGTTTTTGATCACAGATCTCACTTCTAGCCATTTCAATCTCGAACTCGAAAATGCCGCTTTGGGGACAATCATCGGAAAAGGAATCATTAAAGAAAACTTGATTGCTTGGGAATTTCGCCACAGTGAACTGGGTTTTGAAGGTTTTGAATTCTATGAAAGGCAGCCGGACGGAACCTATCTCGTTCGCGCAGAATATGCCACCCCCGATCAATATCGAACCATCATTCAAGGAAAAATCTGGGAAAAAATTAGCACATGAAAAAGTTCCTGCCGCTCTTTCTACTTCTCTGTTCTTTCAATCGTATCGACTTCAATTCGATTATGTTGGGCACTCCAGCTCCTCAAGTTGTGAATCGATATGGCGAGCCTTATGCTGTTCATGATCTTGGCAAGAACAACTACGAATATGAATATATTGAAAGAGTTTCGATGAATAACGAACTCATGTATGAAAACCACTATTTTCTGACTATTGAGGGTGGTAAAGTCGTGAGCAAATGCTTCCGTGAGCAGACCCGCCCTGGGTATGACCAACTCTGGCAACCCGATCCCAACTATCCCTCTTATCCTTAGGGTTTGTGACAAAATAAACTAAAAGATTTTGCAGCCATCATAGCCCCCAATCTTTGAGCGATCTTTCCTAGGCCATATTGAGACAATATGACCTTCGTCAAGATCGTTCAAATCTGGACGGCTCTGAAGCCACCAAATCTTTTATTTTATTCTGTCACAATCCCTTAGCTGTAGTTCTAAAATACATTCCAGTTCAACCTCTGTTTAAACCTGGAAATTTTGAACTTCTAGATGTTTCTAGGTTGTTTTCTGGGTTTCACAAATGTTTTATAAGGATCATAAGGTCCTGTACTCACTTCAACGATTAACCCTTTTTCACTCATTTTCTTTAATCTTGTGGTTGTTGTTCTTGAAGTTACGTTCCAGATTTGTTGGGCTTGTTTTGGAGTGATTTCTTTTTCTTCATTCAAGTACTTTACGATTTGCTCTTCCCATTTTTCAGAAATTTGAGCAGATTTAGCACCATGAAACAATGTCACTTTGAAATAATTATCTATCTCTTCAAATAGAGGTTCTGAAATCCCTTGATCTTGGCAAATTTCGATCATTCTACCTAAGCCAGTGCCCCAATGTTCAATTAAATTAAGTTCTCGAAATACTCGTCCAATGACTTTATTTCTTAGCTGTGAAAAGCCAGAAATAGCTGTTTCCAAACTTAATCCAAAGGGTAGTGCTCCAGGATTTGTGATTTCGATACGATCATCGAATATGGCAATTTGAATATTAGACCCTTTAACAGAGTAGTCAGCGTGAACAAGAGCATTAATCACAGCTTCTCTGACAACTTGAGGTGGATATTCGAAGACCTCCTTTCTTCGTACAGATTCTATTTCATATCCCACCATCGAATGTTTTCTGACAAAACCGAGAACTATCTCAGCTGCTAGAGGAAGAGATTCGTAAACATCAAGCTGATCGATAAAATTCACTTTTGATTTTCCTTTGAATCTAGCACAACGGATCATTGCATTTGGAAATACTTCATTTCGTTTCTCTGACTTTCCGAATAATAACATTCCCCCAACTGATGGAACTTCATGACCTTGATAAGAGACGAGTAATTCTATTGATTTTGCATTTTGAGGAGTGAATTTTTTGGAAACTTTAGAAAATAACTCTTTCCCAAGTTCATAATCGATGTCTTCTTTCAAAGCCTGATGGCAAGGCAACTCATCATAAAAAAGATGATATTTTGATCGAGAGATTGCTTCGATAGTTGCATTATCAGCTAAACGATTAGTCGATCCAAATCGAATAAAGGTTCCGACTTCCTTGCCTTTCGATTTTAGGTAGTAAGGACCGATTGAATAAGGGACTTGAATGACTATTAAATCACTTCTTTCTTGAGATCTTTGACTCCAATAACAATCACTCCTCCAGCAGTATTTGCAAAGGCTATAATAGTTTGGATGATCTTCTCTAATGGTTGCGTATTCTCTTTGAATTCAAGAGTTTTCCCCTCATTTCTACTTATCAAATCTTCGATCATGACAATTCCTGATATTTATTTCTACCTAGAAAATAACCTAGAAATACTCAGAAGTCAAGAGTTTCTAGGTTTGTTTTAGGTTTTTCTAAGTGTTTATTTTTCAGGGGGATATATATCGAGATAAGTAAATGTGTCAAAAAAAGTGAATCCTGCCCTGAAGAGGGGGAATGATTTGGAAGGGGCTTCGTACCCCCTGCTCCTCAAGTTGTGAATCGATATGGGGAGCCTTATGCCGTTCGCGACCTTGGCAAGGACAACTACGCATATGAATATATTGAAAGGGTTTTGATGAACAACGAACTCATGTATGGAAACCATTATTTTCTGACTATTGAGGATGGTAAAGTCGTGAGCAAATGCTTCCGCGAACAAACCCGCCCTGGGTATGACCAACTCTGGCAACCCGATCCCAACTATCCCTCTTATCCTTAGAGTGTGTTCACAAACTGCTTTTATCAAAGGGACGCCAGAAGACTCCACCCATAATCTTTGATTTGGGTGATGAATGGCGACTACTTTGATCGGACAAGGTTTGGAGGGAGTCCATTCTACCTCCAAAAACCAATAAGACAAAAATCTATTTTGGATGCTGATAGCTAAGATTTTTTCCTAGGAGGATGCTTTGGCTCGATTCTCTCCTCATCTTAATGAAGCTCAAATGTCCTGCGGACATTTGAGTTGGAATCGAGGTGAAATTGGCTGAAAAACCATGAAGCAGGGTGCGGAGCAAACTCAAATTGAGTTTGCGTTCGCTTGAAAAGCTTCTCATTAGGGAAAAAGGTTGCTCTCATGAGCAATGAAATGAGTTTGTGAACACTCTTTGAGATGCTGCTCTAACACTCATTCCTCGGATAATTAAAAAAGAAGAAAATGGTTTTAAAAAATCTTTTCCAAATTAAAAAAAAATCCTGTGGACATATTTTATTGCAGTATGATTTAATTCTTAGGAATTAGTCATCCAAACTCAACCATAAGGAGATAAAAAATGGCAATGATACCTTTAGGGCAATCATTTGGTTTAGTCCTAGCTCATGCACACGCGGATACTAGCATCCCAAAAATAGATTTATTCAGTAGTGAACTCCAACAGCCAGCTTTTGTTGAGCCTTCTAAAGCTTTTGCAAATTATTATGGTAGAATTCATAAAGAATATGATATGGAAACTACGCATATAGAAATGCTTGTAACTAAATTATTACAAGAAATGCATCCAACACTACGTGCTTTTGTCAAACACGAAACTATGCTTAGAGACAACTTTATGCAGAGATTCTTCACGTCAAAAACTCCTTTAGGAGAAGTGTTTCAAGAATTGC
>SDBU01005498.1_pt1 | contig 15136 bp, 11 predicted proteins | sample 2277071 | NCBI WGS metagenome assembly SDBU01 (sample SAMN10397929, study PRJNA504765) | marine sediment metagenome | isolation source: marine sediment core GS08_GC12, 126 cmbsf | place: Arctic Ocean: Gakkel Ridge, Loki's castle | collected 2008
CAGCAAAACCCATCATGGGTCCGCCGGCAATCAATTTAGCCGGGGGTTCGGTAAAACCGCCGCACTCCTCAATTAGCTCAGAGAGCGGCGTGCCCAGCCTAACCTTTAGATTGGCGGGGTTCCTGATTATCGAACCGGAAACAGTGACCACTCTCTCGATTAATGGTTTATCCAGTACAACAGCTTCATATATTGCCAGCATGGTCCCTGCATTGGAAACCACGGCTCCGATATCCAGGGGCAATCCGCCGGAGGGCACCTCTTTACCTATTACTGCTTTAATAAGCTGTTTTTCATCGCCCTGGGGATACTTCACCTTAAGAGCAACTACCTCAAAATCCAATCCGGCGCGGACGATATTCTCTCTCATCACGGCAATTGCATCAGCTTTATTCTCTTCAATTCCTATGATAATCTGCCGGGGCTTCATTATCTGCTGTACAATTCGTATACCCTCGATAATTTCAAGGGATTTTTCCACCATAAGCCTATGGTCTGCAGTGAGGAAAGGCTCACATTCCACCCCATTTACCACAAAATATTCAACCTGAAATCCCTCTCTGATAGTATATTTCAATACAGTGGGAAATGTGGCGCCGCCCAGGCCGACAATGCCTTTATCTGCCAAATTCTTCAACAGGTCACTGCCGCTGATTCCCTGCCACTCCAACCGGGGCTCATCTTTACCGGAACGATCAAATTCACCTTGCAGCTCTATAGCTACGGCTTCACTTCGTATTCCGGTAGGAAGATAGATTTTACGAATTTCCTTTACCACTCCGGGTATAGGCGAGTGTATATTGGCGGAGAAAACCCCCTGTGCCTCGCCAATCAGCATTCCTTCCCGAACCAGGTCATCCTTACTCACCAGACATTGCGCCGGTTTACCCATATGCTGCTGCATCGGGATTACTGCAAGAGCCGGAATTGGCGCGTTTCTAATGGGAACCCCACTGGTAAATGATTTAAAATCGAACGGATGCACTCCACCCTTAGGAAATGTAACCTGCTCGCTCATATACTTTTATTCCCTTCCTGAAGACAAGATTTCTAGTACCATACAAAGGCCAGGGTGTCAAATAAAATTGCCAAATCAGATAGAAAGAAGAGAGAAATAGAAAAAATAATGATATTTTCCACCAGGGTGTCTGCTTAAGCAAACGCACCGCTTCACTGCTCCTGACAACCTGCACAGCCCTTTCCTGTGCGGCCAGCATAGCACCAACACTATTGGCAGGCATGCCCGCTAGAGTCTCGAAGAGCCAGGAGGTTTTGTATTGTCTGACCATTTTCAGGCGCTTGCTGATACGTCTGCTGCCATTCTCTGCCCCATTCTCTTCCAGAAAATAACGGCTGATATAGAGCCGCTCGCCGGGATAGGGGAATATATATTCCCGCCCAAAGAAGATGCCCTGCTGGAAAGCAGAATGAGTTAAAAAATCAGAGAGATCCGGTAAATCAGATGCTGCGGGTGTCAACTGCAGGTGCTCCAGGCTTTCCCAACTGATTTTGTCAAGCTTAAAAGCAGCCAGCCGGGGAGCTGGATAGCTGAAGCCATGAAGCCGCTTCTCCAGAAAGGCCAGAGGCAATGAAATGAAAATAATCAATAGGAGAGGAAAAAGCCAGACGCCGCGGCCTATGGAGATTTTTCTATTAACCATGGAGCGGCCCAATATAGGCAAGGGCTCAAAGACGAAGTGCCGGATATATTTTGCCCGCCAGGAGAGCAGCAGATAGAGAAAAGGATAGGCAAGAATATTCAGGGCCAGAGCGCTTAGATTTCTAATAATAGTGCTGGAATCGGGAACAGGCAAAATAACCAGCAAATTGGCCAGAACAAAGACGGTCAAAAAAAAAGCAAAACCCATGATCACACTTTTAAAAGCTGCCCTTTTCACTGACAGGTTCGAGCCGGAAGAAGTCAGATTAGCCTTCAACACACGAAATAATTGTCCAAAAAATATAAGCTGAAAAGGGAATATCAGATAAAAGCTGATAAGATCAAGGAAATTCCCGGTTAAGATATTTAACAGCCAGGGCAGGAGCCCTGATAATGATAGAGCAAGATATCCGGCAGGCGCTCTTAACAGAAAGAGAAAGAGAGAGAAGAATAGAAAAAGTGCAACGTAGAGGATTGCGGCCTGGGGATCATATTCCAGCATCCTGAATTCAGATCCATGCCTCTCTATTACCAGGGCAAGCAGAGAATACAAAGCAACAGGGCTAATCTTTGCGCGCAGGTAAAGCACCTGATATTTTGTTTCCCATTTTTCCGCCTTGAAGTACCCGGGCAGCTCTTTCATATAGCTATCAAAACGGGGGTCATTTTCATCCAGACGATCGGCAACGCGGGCAAGGGTGACCTTTTCCATTCCATTCAGGGAATTGAAAGATAGAGTTGATGAATCTTCAGAGAGTAAAAGAGTAACACCGGGAAGGGCCCTGAGTTCCGCTGTGAGCTCCGCACCCAACTCTTCCCCGCGAATAAAAAGAGTATAGTAACCCTGCCAGCAGTATCTCTGGAAATTGATTCCCGGTTTATAGAGTATCCAAATAGAATAAGAAAGATTAATGAAGATCAGGATCAACCATAATACTCTGGAGCTTAGTCGGGAATATCTGATCATCATCTAAAGATTGGAAAAGGCTACAGCAATAAAAAAACCAAGCAGAATGCCTACAGAGACCTCGGAAACAGTATGGCCATTAACCTCTTTTACACTCTTTATTTTAAGATCAAGACGCCCGGCAAGCCTGGCAATCAATTGATTCAGAACTCTTGCCTGGGTTCCCGCTGCCATCCTCACCCCCAGAGCATCCCGGATTGTCAGGACAGCATAGAAAAAAGAAATCGCAAAAAGCGGGGAAGAGAGACCCTCTTTGAAACCGATAGATGTGGCTAATGCAGTAACCAAAGCGGAATGGCTTGAAGGCATACCCCCGGTTGCCCAGAAGAGACGCCGCAGAAAGCCCCTGTGGCTTTTAGTGCTTACTCTGAAAATTCCAATAATGGCTTTTAACAACTGAGCAATGAACCAGCTGAAAAAAGTGGAAAGAAATACCGGTGTAGCAATATCCTGGTAGAAGGTACTCATGGCTTTTTTAGTTTTATTGCTTAGAAATAAATTGTCAAGATGGTATTGTTAAAATTGACGGAGAAGAATTTTAGCGAAAGAAAGAGATGAACATTTATTATACAGGAAAAGATGATAATAACCGCAGGCTGGATCGGGTACTGCGCAAGATGTTCCCGCAAGCCGGCCTCTCACAGATCTTCCATTTGATACGTAAAGGAAGCATCAGGATCAATAATAAAAAAGTGCGACCGGATACCCGCATTTGTGAGGGTGATGAAATAACCGTTCACGGGCTTGCCAAGCCGGCTTTGGACAGGAAAAAGACCAAACCGGAGAATAAGGATAATCTTTCAAAGTTTTCCCGACTGAGTAAAATGATCATCTTTGAAAATGAGCATTTGCTGGCCCTGAACAAGCCCGGCGGCCTGCTCACTCATGGTGCAGGGAGCCTGGACGAACTGGTTAGAGTTTACTGGTCGCTTAACAGCTCCCCTTCCCTGTCATTCCGCCCCGGACCTGCTCACCGTCTGGATCGTAATACTTCCGGCCTGATCCTCTATTCCCTTTCCCTGTCCGGCGCCCGGAACCTTTCTCTTTTTTTCCGGCAGGGCGCTATCGATAAATTTTACCTTGCTTTGATGGATGGCAAACTGAGTAAAGAGGAGATCTGGATCGACAGAATAGAGAGAAACTCAAGCGACAAACGTTCATTTGCTTCAAGCAGCGGCAAACAGGCTGCCACTGTTGTACGGCCGCTGCTAAAGCGAAAGGGTAAAACCCTGGCCCTCTGCGCCATCACCACCGGGAGAACCCACCAGATAAGGGCGCAGGGAATGTTACATGGTCATCCACTGTCAGGAGATATTAAATACCAGGGATCAAATATCTCCGGAGGCTACCTGCTTCACTCAATTTGCCTGCGTCTGAAAGAGGATAAAGCGGAAATGTTTTTCCCTCCCCTCTGGGCGCCCCTGCCGGTAAAGGCCCACCGCCTGCTGACTTCCCTTTTTAGCACTCCTCTGGTTATGGAAACCTTAAAATCAATCCATGAAGAACTGCTGCCTGAAGAAGGGCGACTATGAAGAATCGCGGCCATGAGATTACCACCACAGCCCGCCTTGACAATCAGCAGGAGAAAGTCAAGTATTAACTTCAATATGTATACTTTAAAGTCTCTAGTGCATCATCTGATCTGGGTATTTAAAGGGATTAAAGTCTTTGCCCTGGTTGGAAAAAGCGGAACCGGAAAAAGTTTCCGCGCCAGACTTATCGCTGAAAAACATGGAATTGACCTCATTATTGATGACGGACTGCTGATCCGTGATACTAAGATATTGGCCGGCCGGACCTCAAAGAGAGAAAAGGGAGTCCTTCCTGCAATCCGGACAGCTCTCTTTACCGACCCTGAGCATGTACTGGATGTAAAGCGGGCGCTGAAGAAAGAGAAGTTCAAGAGAATACTGATAGTCGGCACCTCAGACAAAATGGCCAGGAAAATCGCCGGGCAGCTGGGATTACCATACCTGGCTAAAATTATCACCATAGAAGAGATAGCTACCCAGGAGGAAATTGAAGCAGCCACCAGATCAAGAAACACGGAAGGGAAGCATATTATCCCGGTTCCCGCCATTGAAGTGAAGCGCAACTATCCCCATATATTCTTTGACTCGGTAAAAGTATTTTTTAAAAAAAGTCTGCGGTTCGGTAAAAAAGCAAAAATATTTGAAAAAACCGTGGTACGCCCGGAGTACAGTAAACGGGGAAAGGTCACCATATCGGAAACAGCTATGAGCCAGATGGTCATGCACTGTGTCAAAGAGTATGATGCTGACCTGCTGGTTGATAAAATAATTGTTTCCAGTGACCGTAATATGTATTCCTTAGAAGTAATCATCAGGGTACAGTTCGGCGCCCAGACAGCCGATATCCTCTTTAAGCTTCAGGAGTATATTTTAAGAAGTATAGAGCGGTATACCGGGCTTATTCTAAAAGAAGTAAATATAACTATAGGCAGTGTCATCAGGAAGATAAATGGAAAAAAATAATTTAACCAATATCTTCCTCTTCATTATAACCCTCTTTATAACCGGGATAATCTTAAGACTGGCCCAGCCGGTTATTATCTCAATTCTGATTTCCCTGCTTTTAGCCTATGTTATGGACCCGCCGGTGGCTCTTTTAAAAAAAATGGGTGTGCCTCTCTGGCTTTCCGTACTGATCACCGCTTTTATCTTTCTCGGGATTTTTACGGTCTTCGGTATAATAATTTATTCCAGCCTATTGGATTTTGCCCGGAAGTTCCCGGTCTATCAAATGAAACTTACCGCTATGCTCAGGGAGACTATCTCAAAAATCCAAATCTACTCTGACGAAGTCTTTGAAACCGATCTACTCGATGAGCTGAAACATATTCCCATTACCTCAATTATACTTTCCATGGTCGGTTCCATAATCAATATCCTGCTGAAATTCCTGGTTATCTTTGTTTATGCCCTGCTCATCCTCTACGGTAAATACCGCATTACCAGTAAAATTATGCGCAGCTTTCCCAAAAAAAAGGGAAGGAAGATAGCCATAGTATTAAAACATATAGATGAGGGATTGAGAAGATACCTCGGTGTCAAGACTTTAATGAGCCTCTTAATCGGCTTCTGCACCACAATTATACTTTTCTTTTTTAACGTGGAATTCGCTATCATTCTTGGCTGCATCACTTTTCTCTTAAATTTTATACCAAATCTAGGCTCAGCCATAGCCGTCATGCTCCCTCCCCTTATTGCCCTGATCCAGTATGGCAACTATTCCAGGCCGCTGTGGATTCTATTTACCCTTATTATCTTTCAAAACCTGATCGGCAATCTACTCGAACCAAGGATAGTAGGGCACAGGCTTAAGGTGACTTTGACCGTGATCTTTTTTGCCCTACTCTTCTGGGGCTGGCTCTGGGGCGTGCCGGGTGTGCTCCTGGCTATTCCCATGACAACCTCAATTAAAATTGTTATGGGCAATATACCCGCGCTGCAGAGTTATTCACGCATGATGGAAAAGACACCGAAAAAAACAAAATCTTCTCCTAATTCTGTTTGACAGGGAGAGAAAGGCCTATTATCATTTAATAGGGGTAAATATGCTATTACCTTTAAAATCTTGCATGTTCAACGCAAAAAATAATCAAGTCCAGCGCCCGAATATATTGGGTTGCACTTTTGCTTTAAGAACTTCGGTTGCGGATGCAATCTGTGCTGGGAAGAGGATCTTTCTGCTGTTATTACTGATTACCTTAATCACAAATCTTTATGGTCAGCAAAGAGATTATTTCATCTGGACCTCTGATCATTACCGCATTTTATCTGAGGAGAGCCAGAGCAGGGCTGAAACTCTGGGCTGGAAAATGGAAGCGGCTTTAACGCTCTATAATGATTATCTGCACCTGGATCTTGCCGGACTTTCCTCACCACTGAATGTACGTATCTTTAGGGATAAAGAAACCTTTAACAGCTATCTGGAAGATATTTCAACAGAAATTCAAGCGGATTTTGTGCTGGTTTCTTTTTCCGATCTCCGGAAAAATGAGCTGGTCTGTTTCGATACACCGGGAAAGAAATTCAACACATCACTCCTGCACCAGGGGTTTATACAATACCTGAAAGCCCTGGCACCCGATACTCCTATGTGGCTGCGCACAGGCCTGGCTGCTTACCTGGAAAACGCCGCTTATAACCCTGACGAGCGTAAGTTTGTCTGGAAAGTAAACCTGGCCTGGTTAGAAACCCTGCAGAAAATCATTTCAGGTGAAAAAAGCTCTCACAAGTTAGGAATAACCGAGCTGACCTCGTTGAGCCGCGAGGCAGCCTCTTTCCGCCTGGAAAGCTTCTACGCGCAGGCCTGGGGGCTGGTTCACTTCCTTATCCATTCACCTGAAAAGAAATATAACCGCATCATCTGGGATGCTGTAGCAGCTCTCAACAGCAACACCTCCATGGTCAACCGCGAGCCTTTCTCCTGGGTCCCGGCCAGAGAACTGAAAGAAGATTTTGAGAATTTTATCCTTTCCCTGAAAACCTTTAATACCCTGATCCAGGAGGGAAAGGATTATTACAGCGCCGGGGAATATAGCCGAGCTGCGACGAGTTTTCTTGGTGCCATGGAACTGAACCGGGACAACAATAAATCATATTATTACCTCGGTTTGACCCATTATGCGCAAAAAGAATACGATCAGGCTGAAAAACGCTACAATACAGCTCTCAACCTTGGTATTGACCCTGCTCTGATCAACTATGCTCTCGGGGTAAATTCTTTTGCCGCAAAGAGATACACCGAGGCAGAAGAATACCTGATACGGGCCAAGGATTACGACCAGGCAGTCTACACTGAAAAGGTAGAGCCTCTGTTGAAGCGCCTCAAAATATTAAAATAGAACATGCTTTCCCCTTTTAAGGTGTTGTTTTTTTCCTAAAGAGAAGAGAAGCCGCACTATTAATATCCTTAATAGAGGGCAACAGCGGTTTAGTTGAACTTTTGAGAAAATCACAGATTTCTCGCAGGGGAATTCCCCGCCGTTTAAATAGATGACCCTGAAGAAAAAGGTCTTCCATGAGGCAGGCCAGCAACCGGCCTCTTTCCAATTTTTTCCCCGGCTCCTGCCGGATTCTATTATCAAGCCTCTCCAGCCCCTTAAGTAAAGGCAGGCGGCCTTTTCCTCTTTCAGCAATCAATCCATCCAGGGCAGGCAGAATTACTTTAAGGAGCTTCACACGCCGCAGCAGATAAAAAATAGATACCGATTCTCCGCTCTGAAGTATTTTATAGATCTCCTCGGTAATTCTCTCACGTGAGCACTCTCCAATCTTTCCATGGAGCTTTTTTATGGCACTGCTCAAAGTTTGAGGAAGTAAAATACCGGTTTGCACTGAATATTTAATTGCCCTGATCATACGCACAGGGTCTTCTGAAAATGACCTCTCTGCGGGTGTAAGGGTACGCAAACGGCTGCGCTTAATATCTTCAAATCCACCCACATAATCAATAATTATCTGCTCAAAGGGACAGTACAGCAAGGCATTAATAGTAAAATCCCGCCGCCACACATCTTCCTCCATAATACCATAGATATTATTGGAAGCTGCTTTTTCCAGTGAACGAAAGGTGGAAACTTCAATAACATGATCACTACTGTAATAGATATGTACTATTCTGAATCTTCTGCCGATAATTCGGGAATTAATAAAAAGAGAGCGGATCTGTCTGGGCCTGGCATCGGTAGCTATGTCAAAATCCTTTGGTTGACTGCCAAGGAGTAGATCCCGAACTGCACCGCCCACAATATAGGATTTAAAACCAGCTTTCCTGAGGCGGCGTATTATTTTTATAGCTGAGGAGTCAACACCCTGCAGATCAATTCCATGTTCATTACGGGTGTATATTTCGGCCTTTTTAACCAGCTTGCCGTCTGGCGACAGGCCGTAGCGGATTCTCAATAACTTGCTACCATTCTTTTTTAAGATAATAAATACATTTGGCAATACCAGTCAAGCCTCTTTCCCGGCTTGTGCTGCCACAGGCAGCAGGCTTGACACTCATTATTACAACACAGTAGCATTTAGGCCAATGGAAAAACAAATTGAACCGCGCCTCTTAAAAGGTTTTCGTGATTTTTTACCGCAAATGGAACTTTTTCGCCGGCAAATTATGAGAAAACTGGAAAAAATATTCCGCCTCTTCGGTTTTCTGCCAATAGACACTCCGGTTTTGGAATATGCTGAAATACTGCTCGGCAAGGGGGGCGGGGAGACTGATAAACAGGTTTACCGCTTCCATGATCATGGACAGAGAGATATTGCTCTGAGGTATGACCTTACAGTACCCTTTGCCCGCTTTATGGCTCAACATTTGAATGAACTTACCCTTCCCTTTAAACGTTACCATATAGCCAAGGTGTGGCGGGGAGAGAACACGCAGCGGGGCCGCTACCGTGAATTTACCCAGATCGATTTTGATATTGTCGGAGTAGATTCCGCTTCCGCCGATTTTGAAATACTACTTTTAATGTTTCGCTCCATGGCTGCTCTGGGCATAGAAAAATTTAAAATCCATTTTTTCCACCGTGGGCTCTATAACAATCTGCTTAAACATATTGGTTTGGAAAAGAAATCTGTTGATATTCTGCGGGCAATAGACAAGTCAAAAAAAATCGGAAAAGAAAATGTTGCCGGGCTTTTAAAGGAATGCGGCTGCGGAGATCATATTGAAAGGATTCTCTCATTTATCCAGCCGGGAGTAAATTTTAATGAGACCCTGGAAAATATCACAGCCCAGATTGGCAGCGATAGCCAGGAAATTACCCGATTACATGATATTCAGCAATGTATCGCTGATATGGGTTTAGACAACTTTTTTTTACTCGATCCTGCCATTACCAGGGGACTGGACTATTATACAGGAATAGTGTATGAAACCTTTCTTACCGATATACCACAGATAGGCTCCGTATGTTCAGGAGGGCGATATAATAACCTGGCTTCGCTCTACACCAGAGCAAAACTTCCCGGTGTAGGTTCCTCTATCGGCCTGGACCGCCTGATCGCTGCTCTAGAAGAACTTAAGCTCTTGAAAGAAATAACTGAAACAATTTCCACACCGCTGCTGATTCTCTTTCTTGATCAGAACCTTCTAAGCTATTACCACCAGTTAGCCGCTGCTTTCCACGAACGGGGAATCGCTGCCGAGGTTTTTCCGGTTAAAAAGAAACTGTCAGCTCAATTTAATTACGCCCAGAAAAAATCAATTCCCCTGGCCCTTATCTGCGGCGAATTGGAGATGGAAAAGGGTTCCGTTACTATTAAGGATCTAAGAAGCAGGCAGAGCTATGAGAACTTAATACTGGAGCAAGCAATAGCCAAAGTGACCGAGCTTTCACCCGGCTGATCATCCAGATGCACCCCTTTAAACTGCCAATATACGAACATAAACAACTGATTATCAATGCCCTGGCAGAAAACCAGGTCATAGTCGTAGAGAGCCCCACCGGTTCCGGCAAGACAACTCAAATTCCCCAGATCCTCTATGAAGCAGGTTATGCTGAAAAAGGAATTATCGGCGTTACCCAACCCCGTCGCATAGCCACCCTGTCGGTTACTGAATTTATAGCCCGGCAGATGGATAAAACAATTCCGGATACTGTGGGTTATTCCATGCGCTTTGAAGATCAAACAGATAACAGCACACGTATCAAGATCATGACCGACGGCATCCTGCTTCAGGAAATTAAAGGGGATTATGACCTTTCCAAATATAGCCTGATTATGGTGGATGAGGCACATGAACGCAGCCTGAATATCGACTTCATTCTGGGACTGCTCAAACGGGCATTGCGCTCCCGCCCTGATTTTAAGGTAATCATTTCATCAGCTACAATTAATGCTGAGATATTCTCGGAATATTTCGATCAATGCCCAATAGTTAAAATTGAAGCGCCGGCTTATCCGGTAGAAATAATCTATGATCCTCCGCAGCCGGAAAACAACCTGGATGCCATACTGCAGAAAATCTCAAGAATTGTTTCCCGCACCGGGCTCGAAGAAAAACCGGGCGATATTCTTATTTTTCTGCCGGGTGAAGGAATGATTAAAAGCTGCGTCACAAATCTGGGGAATCTGCCCTCAAGAAAAAAAATGGAAATTATTCCTCTCTATTCACGTCTTGCCAGGGAAGAGCAGGAAAAAGTCTTTCACACTTTTCCCGGTAAACAGAAGGTAATTATCGCCACCAATATCGCTGAAACCAGTATTACTATAGATGGGGTTACTTCGGTTATCGATCCCGGACTGGCCAAGATCAATTTCTACAACCCCCAAAGTTACACCTCTTCCTTAGTCGAGGTTCCCATATCCAAAGCCTCTGCTAACCAACGCAAAGGCAGGGCCGGCCGTACTCAACCGGGAAAATGTTACCGGCTATACCAGGAAAAGGACTATGAACGGCGGCCCCTCTATACCCTGGAAGAGATATATCGAACCGACCTTTCCGAGGTAATTCTGCGTATGGCAGAGATCGGGATCAGTGATTTTGAGAATTTCGACTTTATTGCTCCTCCTTCCCGCGCGGGTATAATCAGCGCCGTGGAGACCCTGCGCTTACTGGACGCTATCGATGAAAATCGGGAGCTCACTGCAATCGGCAAACTCATGGTGCCCTTTCCCATTCTGCCCCGGTTATCCAGGATGGTGGTTGAATCCATCTTGAAGTATCCCAGGGTTTTGGACGAGGTGTTGATCGCCGCTTCTTTTCTTTCTACCAGGTCACCCTTTCTGCTCCCTCACGGAGAAGAAATTGAAGCGCGGAAAGCCCATCACACCTTCCGTGATCCCCTTGGCGACTTCGTTTCCTACCTGAAACTCTTCCGTAAATTCACGGCAAGCAGGAACAAGGAGGAGTTCTGCACCACATATTATTTAGATCATAAAACCTTGAGCGAGATCTGTAACATTAAATTGCAGCTGCAGGATATTGCCGGCGATCTGGGCATGGTAATAGCTTCCGGAGGCGGTTTTACTGATTACCTCTGCTCAGTATCGAGGGGACTGATCCAGTTTGTATGCGCGCGCTCAGGAAGAGGGGTCTATAAAACCCTGACAGCCGGAAAAATCCAGATCCATCCCGGTTCAGTAATGTTTAAAGAAAACCCCGATTATATTGTGGCCGGAGAAATAGTAAAAACGTCCCGCACCTACGCCCGCTCGGTTTCTCCCCTTAGATTCGATTGGCTGCGCAGGATATCACCACTGCTCCACCGCAATTTGTCAGTGGGAGGCTATTCACCGGGGGGAGCTCGGAAAAAACGTGATTTCACCAACCACATAAAGATCGGCAGCGGTATTTTTAAGATAATTCTGGAAAATGGGAAGCGTAAAACCGTTCTTCTTCCCTGGCAGGAAATTAAACCCCTGATCCCTGATCTTGATCCCACTCTACTCACGGATTACAGAAATCTGCGTGGAAAAATACTCTACCATGGATTGGAAATCCTCTCCGGCGTGCGATTGAAGAGTATTATCCAGGTTCTTCCTTATCTGCATCCTGAAATGAGCATATTAAACTCCTTTCCACGAAACTCTTTTTCACCCTCCGATCTGGAATTCAAGGCAAAGAGAGAGTTAGGCAGGCTGCTCGAGTTGTGCCGCGGCAGAAAAAAACAAAAGCAGCTCGGCTTTCTCGCCCTCTATACTGATGGAAAAGGGAATTATTGGTTTAAATGTGTAAAGGGCTTCCATCTGGCGCTCAATGAGAGTCTGGCCAGTTTAGAAGCTTTAGCAGATGAGCCGCAGGGGTTGCTGAAAGGAGAAGCGCGTAAAATAGTAAATTCACAATACCGCAACCTTGCCCTGCTGCTGGAAAAATTGTAACCGGAGCTGCTTTTCTACGCCGGGGATTATCTTTTCCCGGGCTCTGCCGGGATCAATATTTCTTCATTACCCTTTGCCGAATATTTTACCGTCCCGTTTTTAAGGAAAACCTGTATATTGGACTTCACCTCTTTTTCTGCAATTCCCAGGTGATCCCGGGCCCACTCCAGAAAAGATGCGATATTTACCCTTAATCCCTTGAAGGTGGAAGTGCCGTACTCCCGGGCATATGATTTCAAGCCGCTTAAAACCTGGCTCTGCTGGTTAGTACACATTATGGATTGAATCAGGGAGTTTGCTTTACGCAGACGTTCAGATAGTATTCTGATCATCTTCATGGCAAAGTCAGGATTTTTTTTAATCATAGATTCCAAGAGGGCTTCATTCATTACTAAAAGCCTGCTCGGCTTTATAGTAACAGCCGACGCCGAACGCGGTTTTTTTTCCACTAAAGCCATCTCGCCGAAGATATCACCCGTGTGAAAAACAATTAATGTTTTAGTTGAAGCTGAGGAAGTGCGTTTTCGAATTTCCACCTCGCCCTCAATGATAACATACATCTCCTCACCGTGATCACCCTCTTTAAAGATCACTATTTCCGGTTTATAGCTCTTTACATGATTCTCGTAAATGGACTGGTTAATACGCATTTTTCACCTCTCGCTTAAGGAAATCCCCGACAACCTTCTTATCAACCGCTAATGCTATAGTATCCTCAATTCCACGTTGTAGAATAAAACGCAAATTTTTCCCCTGTTTCTTTTTATCCGCGTCCATCGCCTGCAGCAGCCCCCGGGCAGAACCTTCCCCTATATCAAGAGAGAAATTATACCCCTTTAACATTGAATGAACCACTTCAGTATAGGAATTGTCAGTTACCCCCAACCCTTCACCAAGCCTGAGCGCCATAATCAGGCCCCATGCTACGGCTTCACCATGGCTCCACTGCTGCAAGGCGGTCACCGTTTCCAGGGCATGCGCGAAAGTATGTCCCAGGTTCAGTATTGCCCGTTTGCCGCTCTCCTTCAGATCCTGCTCAACAATTTTACCCTTTACTCTTATACATCTGGCTACTATCTCTTCAAGCAGAGCGGGCTCGGCCGCTATTACTTGTTCTCGTCTTTCCTGCAGCAGGGTGAACAGCTCCGCATCACCAACCATGGCAGTTTTGATAACCTCGGCTAATCCGGATTTAAACTCCCTTGCCGGCAGAGAGGAGAGCAGTGGAATAATGATCCTCACCTCCGAAGCCGGATAAAAAGTACCGGCAATATTCTTAAATTTAAGTATATTTATACCGGTTTTTCCGCCGAATGCCGCATCAACCATGGCCAGCAGGGTTGTGGGTACCAGGAGCAGGGAACAGCCCCTCATATAAATTGAGGCGCTGAATGCAGTTAAATCGCAAATTACGCCGCCGCCGATTCCCACCATCCGGCCATCCCTGCCCAGGCCCAACCGTAAAGCTGATTGAATGATCTTATCAGTGTTTTCCCAGCACTTGCTCTGTTCCCCGGCAGGTAAAATTACAGAATTAGGCGCACCTCTTCCAAAAAGTGAGAAGGTGTTTTCATCAAATACCGTCAGGATATCCTGTTTTTCCAGCAGTGAAAAATCCAGACTCTCCCGGAAATTGACAGTGGTAGTAAAATCGGTAAAATGGAATTTCAGAGCACTACTCATTCCACTTCCCCGCCTAAAGCCCGAAATGACGATATAAAATCAGGAAAAGAGACTTCAGCAGCCTCAATACCGCGCACCACTATTTTATCTCTGACGCCGCTGCTCAAAATAGCTCCAGCCATGGCAATTCTGTGGTCATGACCGGCATCTATTATACCGCCGGCAAGAGCCTGCCCCCCCTCTATTGTAAAACCATCCTGATCCAGGGTTAACTCAGCCCCAACTGCCCTGACTAACCGGGCAATCGCTTCCAGCCGATCGCTCTCCTTGTATCTTAATTCACCGGCGCCCTGCACGGTGGTACTGCCGCGGGCAAAGAGCGCTATTACAACTATTAAAGGGATCTCATCGATAAGATCAGGAATCTCACTTTCTCTGATAACCACGCCTTTCAGCTCACCGGGGCGTATCTGGATAGTTCCAACCGGCTCACCGCAATTTACATCCACCTCGAGTATATGGGCTTCCGCACCCATTTTCCGGATTACTTTAAGAAAGCCGAGCCTGGTGGGGTTAATACCGCAATGGCGGATCAACAGATCCTTCCCGGAAATCAAAGCCCCCGTAATAAAGAAAGCGGCCGAGGAAATATCCCCCGGTATGGTTATTTCGAAAGGAGGTATTTCTGAACATGGCTCCAGCTTCAGATATTCTTTCTCCCTCACCAAAGGCAGCTCCAGATACTGGAACAACCTTTCCGTATGATCACGGGATTCTATTCTCCCGGAAATAACTGTAGTGCCTGAACATTTCAGAGCCGCCAGCAGCAGAGCGCTCTTTACCTGGGCTGAGGGAATTTCCAGGTTAAAACTCCGGGCAGTCAATAGTCCCTCACCAGGCAGGAAGGTCAACGGCGCAAATCTGCCGTTTGAGCGCCCGGCTATGCAGGCGCCCATTTGCCGCAGGGGTTCAATAATACGCCCCATTGGCCTGGCAACCAGTGACCGGTCACCGGAAATCACCGTATAAATG
>SDBU01005499.1_pt1 | contig 15135 bp, 17 predicted proteins | sample 2277071 | NCBI WGS metagenome assembly SDBU01 (sample SAMN10397929, study PRJNA504765) | marine sediment metagenome | isolation source: marine sediment core GS08_GC12, 126 cmbsf | place: Arctic Ocean: Gakkel Ridge, Loki's castle | collected 2008
CCAGTAGAAATAATGAAACGCTGTATAGCGTTCTTCTTGAAGGGGATAGAGACATCATGTATTTCCCGAAGAGTTGTCTTGAATTAATTTCCGATTAATAGTGAACAGATGGAAAAAACATTAGGATTCGTGTCTGCGAAAGTAACTGGCAGCGGAGGGAGTTGAACCCACGACCAAGGGCTTATGAGTCCCCTGCTCTGCCACTGAGCTACGCTGCCAACAGAACAAAATATAGCATTACTGAATTAAGCTGTCAATTTTTCTTAATGACATGGACTACGGTAGCCTTGAAAGCAGCGTAAACCTGTTTCCCCTTGGTTAAACCCATCTCCTCGGATGACCTCTTGGTCACCAGAGCAACTAATGGAAACCCGCAGTCTATCTCAACTCGACTGAGCGGCCCCATTGAGACCACCCAGGTTATCACCCCTTCAAATGAATTTCTGGCACTGCTGGAGACTTTGGACAAGGCCAGTGTTATATCTTCCGGTCTGACACAAGCACAAACTTTCTCACCGATGGCGTAATCGGAAATTGCCTCGATAAATCTGCCATTATTATCTATCGTTACTACTTTATCTTCGCTCGACACAATGACTCCGTCGATAATATTCTCAACACCGACAAATTCGGCTACTTCCCGATTCCGTGGAGAAGTGAAAACGTCCCTTGAATTTCCGGTTTGCAGAAGTTCACCATTCATCAGCACACCGACTCTATCTGCGAGGCGTTGCCCCTGTGGCAAATCATGAGTTGCCATTATGATGGTGGTGGCATAGTGCTGAATAATACTGGTAATCAATTCCTCAATTCTTGATGCTGAAATAGGATCAAGATTGGCGGTAGGTTCATCCAATAGTAATACCTCTGGCTTCACGGCGATGGCCCTAGCAATGGCTACCCTTTGCACTTCACCCCCAGAAAGAGTTCTTGCTTCCCTACCCCGATAAGCGGAAAGGCCCACTTCTTCCATGATATCGTTCACCTTTTGCCGGAGTTCATTGCCTCTCATTCCCCGCCATTTTAAACCAAAGGCAATATTCTCATAGACACTCGTGTTAAATACCACCGGCTTCTGCAAGACAAACGCCATCCGCCTTCTTATCTCCAATCGAGCTCTGACCGATGTGGCAGTATCCACACCATTAAAAAAGATTTTCCCTGAAATTGGCTCATCAATGAGATCAATGAGCCGCAAAAGCGTCGTTTTGCCCGAACCGGTGGGACCAATGAGAGCAAAGACCTCACCTCGGTCAACCCTCAGATTAACGTTCTTCAGGATATCTAGCTCACCATATCGCAGACATAAATTTATGGTTTCGATTAAAGGCATTTTCACCTCTGCTGGATTCGGCTCAAGATGATATTGATGATCAGGGCGATAGAGATAAGTATTATACCCAGGGCAATTGATAGTTCTAAATCACCCTTGGACGTCTCCAGTGATATCGCCGTGGTGATGACTCTGGTGAATCCTCTAATGTTACCACCAACCATCATGGCGATCCCCACTTCAGAGATGGCCCGGCCAAAGCCCATGATAATCGCCGCCATAACCGCGAATCTGGCTTCCCTCAAAACAACGATCGCCGTCTGGAAGCTACTGGCACCGAGTGACCGAGCCGTATCTAAGATTATCTTATCCACACCACTGAGCGCAGAAATAGTCAGGCCAAGCAGTATCGGGGTAATCAGTATCATTTGCCCCAGCACCATAACCGTCGGGGTGAAAAGCAAGTCCAATCCACCCAACGGTCCAGCCCGGGAAAAAAGGACGAAAACAAAGAGGCCAATGGCGACAGTCGGTATGCTGAAGAATGTCTGAATCAGGCTGATTAGAATCCTTTTACCCCGGAAACTATGGAAGTGGATGAGACTGCCCATGGGCACACAGATTAAAGAAGCGAGGAGAGCCGAAGTCACTGAAATCCTCAGTGACCTCCCGGCGATCTCCATCACTTCTGGGTCAAGAGAGACTATAAGTTCTATGGCCTTGAGCAGACCATGCCAGATTTCAACCAATTATTCTATCCCTGTCTTTATGTAAAATAAATCATACCACTATTTCGTTTCGTCACCAGCACAAGGGGTGAACAACTGCATACCGTACTCTTTAACGCCATACTTACCAATAAGCTCCTGTATCTCCGGTGAAGTGAGGAAGCTTATCAAATTGTTAGCCATATCAACCTTGGTTACTTTCACCTTCTCTGGATTAACCGCAATCGCCGAGTAAACGTTGAGCAGAATAGCCCCCTGGCCAACTATGGGCACTAAATCCAGCTTTCCCGTATAGGCGAGATAGGTACCCATATCGGTCAGGGTGTAGGCCTGCTTTTCACTGGCTATCATCAGCGTTGGCCCCATCCCTGTCCCCGCCTCTATATACCAGGGACCCGCCTGCTGCACCCCTTCATATTCAAACCCCGCCTTCTGCCAGATGCTTTTCTCTTTAGAATGGGTGCCGGAGTCATCCCCCCGGGAGACAAAGCTGCCACTTCCCGTATCCATCAAATTCTTAAAAGCATCCTCCGGAGTCATCCTTTTAATGCCAGCCGGGTCAGCTTCCGGCCCCACAATAAGAAAGTAGTTATAGGCGAAAGGCACTCTCTCTACGCCGTAGCCCTCGGTGATGAATGCCTCCTCACAAGCTTTTGAATGTACCGTGATGATATCCACGTCGCCTCTCTGACCGTATTCCAGAGCCTTGCCAGTACCAGCATACATTACATCCAACTCAACATTATATTGCTCCTCAAACATGGTTTCTAAATAACCCCAGAGTCCGGTATCATATAAACTGGTAGTTGTCGCCACCCTTAGCCTATGCTGCGGTGGCAATGGTGACGTTTCGAGGGAAGTAGCGCAGCCCACCATGCCAAAAACAAAGCTGATGATTATTAACAGTGCGACGAGAACACTGACTATTTTACCCCACTTTTTATTTTTAAAATTCAAAGATATAATCCTCTTTCATATTTTCCGGAACGCCAAATCTAAAATAAAGGATTTTTGAATGGAGTAGAACGAATAATATGGCATAGAGCGGGAGATGAGAAATAGAGTGGGGTCTCAAGATAGATAGAGAAACTTGCACGTATAACTAAAAACAAAATAAACTCTCCTTTCCAAACACGGGAGGCACCGCCGTTTCCAACGATACCCTATCGGCCTGTCTCCATAGAACACCTTTAGGAGAACAGGCTCGGAGCAAAAATGCTTTATTTAGTTTGCGGTGGATTATAGCATACCGGCGAAATAAATTGCAACTTTTATCTTGTTGACTCCTTTACCTTGACGGCAAGGTAAGCTTTTGTTAAAATCCGAGAGCAACTTTCCAGTTATCTAAATGTTAAAGAATTCAGGATAGGAGATTTACGGTGGCTATTGACTATCAGAAGAAAGGCAAAATCGCTGTCTTTACCATTAATCGGCCGGAAGCACTAAACGCGATGAATGTACAGACGGCCCAAGAGATGCACAAGGCAATGGTAGACTTTCGGGATGACCCTGATTTATGGGTTGGTATCATTACTGGTGCTGGCGATAGGGTTTTTTGCGCCGGTGCTGATATCAAAGATATGTTACCCTTTCTGAAAGAGCATCTCCAGACCAGTCCGTGGGCAATGCCAGATACCCCCATGCGCGGGCTGGACCTGTGGAAGCCGCTCATCGCCGCCATCAATGGGGCAGCACTGGGTGGTGGTCTGGAAATAGCGCTGGCCTGTGACCTCAGGATTGCCTCCGATAAGGCTCGCTTCGGTTGTCCCGAGGTAAATCTGGGACTAATACCAGGGTGGGGAGCTACCCAACGACTGCCTAGAATGGTTCCCAAGTGCAAAGCAGCCGAGCTACTCCTTATGGGAAAGATAATTGATGCTGAGGAAGCATACCGCATCGGTTTGGTCAACACGGTGGTTCCCCCTGAGGCAGTGATGACTACCGCCAAGGAATGGGCCGAGGTCATCTGCCAGGCAGGACCACTGGCGGTGAGAGCCGCCAAAGAGGCAATGGTTAGAGGCAGCAGCCTGACCCTAGAAGATGGTTTAAGGCTAGAGAATGCTCTCGAAGCCTACGTGATGAGCACCGAGGACTTTACCGAAGGAACTAGCGCTTTTGTCGAGAAGAGAAAGCCCAACTTCAAAGCGAAATAACACCAAAAAAGGGAGTGTCATGGAAATTAAGCAAGTTGGCATCATTGGCTGTGGACAAATGGGCAGTGGCATTACTCAGGTGTGTGCCCAAGCGGGATACCCGGTAATAGTGTCCGAAGTAACCGAGGAACTTTTAAATAAGGGGCTGGTCTCAATTGAGTCCTCTCTGACTAAAAGCGTAGAGAAAGAGCGAATTACCCAGCAGGATAAAGATTCTACCCTAGCTCGCATCAAGGGCACCACTGAAATGAAGGAATTTAGCGCTTGCGACCTAGTAATTGAAGCCGCGGTTGAGAATCTGGATTTGAAAAAGAAGCTATTTAACGAGCTGGATAAAATCTGTCCCAAAACGGCTATCCTGGCGACGAACACCTCTTGCCTGTCAATTATTGATATCGCTATGGCTACCACCAAGCCAGATAAAATGTTAGGACTGCACTTCTTTAACCCGGCACCGGTGATGAAACTAATGGAAGTTGTCAAGACCATCGCCACCAGTGAAGAGACCTTTGATATTGGCAAGAGCTTTGGAAAATCCCTGGGCAAGACAGTCATCGCTGCCCAGGACACACCCGGCTTCATTGTCAATCGCCTGCTGGTACCTCAGATATTCAATGCTATCCGAATGGTGGAAGCCGGTGTTGCCACCAAAGAAGATATCGATACCGGTTTAACCTTAGGATTAAACCACCCTATAGGACCGTTAAGTTTAGCTGACCTCATCGGGCTGGATACTCTCTATTTTATCGCTAACAGTATCTATGACGAATTTAAAGACCCCCAATTTGCTCCTCCTATCCTGCTGAAAAAGATGGTTACGGCGGGCTGGCTCGGACGCAAGACGGGCAGGGGATTCTATAAATATAAATAAAGCCACTAACGACAAAATACGGCAAAGGAGAAAGTCCATGAGTATTGAAGGTAAAGTAGCACTGGTCACCGGTGGTTCTGGCGGACTGGGCCGAGTGCACTGTCTGACCCTTGCCAAAGCCGGATGCAATGTTGCCGTTACGGGACACAGTCACCTGGAGAAAGCCGAAGCCGTGGCTAAAGAGATAGAGGACTTCGGAAGAAAGGCAATCGCCGTCAAGATGGATTTAGCTAACTTAGAAGAAGTCCAGCTGGGAGTGAAAAAGGTGGAGGAGGCACTGGGGCCGGTTGACATCCTGGTCAATAACGCCGCTTTTGGCATTGTCCGAGCGGTCACCATCGTCAATATGGATAAGAAAGACTGGGAGCGGGACTTGAGTGTCAACCTGACGGGGGCCTTTAACACCATTAAATGCTGCATGCCAAACATGACGGAGCGGGGCTGGGGCCGCATCATCAATATCTCCTCAATTACCGGCACTATGGGTGGCATGGGGCAAGGCAGTTATGCTGCCAGCAAAGCCGGGCTCATTGGCCTGACCAAGACAGCTGCTCTGGAAGGAGCCCGCAAGGGGGTAACCTGCAACGCCCTGGTGCTTGGTGTTTTTGATGGCGGCAGCTTCTACGAGGTAGCTCCTGAGTTCCGTGAGCGCATCATCAAGCGTATGGCAATGCGTCGGGCAGGTGACCCACAGGAGTTGAGCAATGTCCTCACCTTCCTTGCCTCCGAGGAGTCAAGCTACATCACCGGTGAAACAATTGAAGTCAGCGGTGGCGCCAATCTGTTCACTTTCTAGCTAATTGTGGTAGAATATAGTCAGCCTTTCTTTAAGGCAACTGGTAATTCAGTGATAAAGGATTGACCATGGCAATTCGCGAGGCCAGCACCAAGGAAAAACAATTAAATATTGAGTCAGTGACCTGGAATGAATTGACCTGGATTAACATCGAACGGCCAACGGAGCGGGAGACAGAATATCTGGCACAAAACTATCCCTTTCACCCCCTGGACTTAGATGACTGCCTCAGCCGCATCCAGCGGCCCAAGATAGACCAATACAAGGAATATCTATTTTTAGTCCTCCACTTCCCGATATTCAATAAAGAGACACGGGCAACTATCTCCAGTCAGGTATCAGTGTTTATCGGCGAAAAGTACCTCATTACGCTACACAAGGGTGAGCTCAAGCCACTGGTCAAGCTATTCCGGGAATGTGAGATCGAGGAGGAAGCCCGAGAGGAAAACCTCAGCCAGGGCTCCGGCTATCTTCTCTACCGTATCATTGACCGACTCGTTGACTACTGCCTGCCAATCGTGAACCGACTGAGCGCCAACATCGAACAGACTGAGGATAATATTTTCGCCAGTAAGCGTGTTCCTCGTGCCATTGAGGACATTTCTACCCTGCGGCGGGATGTTATTTCCTTCCGCCGCATCATCTGGCCAATACGGGCGGTTATCGCCAGCCTAGAACCTAAAATTCGCCGTTTTACCAAGATGGAAGACCTCGCTGTTTACTTTGGCGATACCGTTGACCACGTGGACAAGATATGGGATGCCCTGGATGAATATAAAGAAATAATTGAAGGGCTAAACGATACTTACGACTCACTGGCAACGAACCGCACCAATGAGGTCATACGCATGCTGACGGTTATTGCTACTATCTTGCTACCGATTACGGTAGTCGCCAGCATCTTCGGAATGAACATTCCTTTAGGACCATTTAGCAGTTCCCATTATGCTGCACTTTATGTGTTCCTTATCTGCCTAGCCATCATCGGCGGCATGCTTTACTTTTTCCGTCATCACCACTGGATTTGAAATGAACGTCTCACACCGATTGGTGATTATCACCGCCGTCTTCATCACCTGCCTAATCACCGCCAATATCATCGCTGTAAAGATAATCAGTCTTGGTCCCGTTATTTTACCGGCAGCCATCTTCATCTTCCCTCTAAGCTACATCTTCGGTGATGTTCTCACCGAGGTCTATGGCTACCGTCAGGCAAGAAGGGTTATCTGGCTCGGTTTCATTTGCAATCTCATCTTTGTTATCTTTGCCTGGGTGGGACAAATGCTGCCACCAGCCTCCTTCTGGGACGGGCAAGAAGCCTATGAGAGTATTCTGGGCTACACACCGAGACTGCTCGCGGCTTCTTTCGGCGGCTACCTCGTCGGTGAATTCGTCAACTCCTTTGTCCTGGCCAAGATGAAAATCCTGACCCGGGGTCGCTGGCTGTGGAGCCGGACAATTGGCTCTACCATCGTCGGACAAGGGCTGGACACGGTCATATTTATTACCATAGCCTTTATCGGCACCCCTTCCTTCGTGCCGATAATGATTCTATACCACTGGCTAGCCAAAATTATCATTGAAGCCCTGGCTACCCCATTCACCTACACCGTGGTAAACTTCTTAAAGAAAAAAGAGGCGATTGACACCTACGACTACAAAACCAATTTTAATCCCTTACTTATCTCAGATTAGTAAAATTCCATAGAGCAATGGACGATGAATATCAAATTCCTGGGTGCCCATAACTGCGAATCATCAACCATGAAGTTGGTGACTCTGCTCATTGATGATACTCTGGCCATAGAAGCCGGCGGACTTACCTCCAGTCTATCGATTGAAGCACAACTGCATCTTAAGGCAGTGCTGCTCACCCATCAGCACTATGACCATGTCAGGGATATTCCAGCCATGGCCATGAACGCCCTCTTCTACGAAACCGATATCCATGTTTACTCAACTCAGGCAGTATATGATGCTCTGGCCGCCCACTGGCTGAATGGCACCACTTACGCCAATTTTCTGGAGAAACCCCAAGACAACCCCCGCATTAAGTTCACCGAGATCAAGGCAAATGAGATCACGCAGATTGGGGGCTATGAAATTCTGGCGGTACCAGTAAGTCACTCCGTACCTACGGTAGGCTACCAGATTACCTCACCTGACGGTAAAATCGTCTTCTATACCGGAGATACCGGACCGGGCCTGGCTGATTGCTGGCAGTATGTCTCACCACAGCTACTAATCACCGAAGTTACCGCCCCAAACCGCTACGAAGAGTTTGGCCGGCGGTCACAGCACCTCACACCAAGCCTGCTCAAGGAAGAACTGCTCTCCTTTCAAAAGATTAAAGACTACCTGCCGCCGGTAATCTTGGTTCACATGAACCCCAGACAGGAGAAGGAAATAGCGGCGGAAATAGCGCCGCTGGCCAAAGAACTAAATACCTCCATTACCCTGGCCTATGAAGGCCTATTAATTAACCTTTAAAACAGGAGGGAATCGATGGAGCAAAAGGCTTGGAAACTGGTCGGTATCTGCGGAATTTACTGTGGTACATGCCCGAGTTACCTGGCCCCACGGGAAAATGACATCAAGCAACTAGAAAAACGTGCCCAAAGACACGGCATCTCTATTGAAGAAGCGCATTGTAACGGATGCCTCTCAGACAAAGTAATGCCTTCGTGTGTTGAGTGTCGGCACGGCTTCCGTCAGTGTGCCCGCGAGCACAAAGTAACCTGGTGCTTTGAGTGCGCTGATTTTCCCTGCCAGCGACTGAGAGACTTTAGAGACACTCACATTGAAGAAGGCATTTCCCACCATGAGCATTTGATTGACGAACTACAGTACATGAAGGAACAGGGCATTGAGGCCTGGTTAGAAAAGAAAGAGAAAGAGGGACGCTGTCCTCAGTGCGGGAAAAGACTGTACTGGTTTACCCGTGTCTGCCCTAACTGCCAGACCCACATCAGACGAGGCGAGGGAAATTAGGGAGTTAGAGTTGGCCGACAATCTCAAGTTCATCGTTGACAACAATGTGGGCAAGCTCGCCAAGTGGCTGAGGATGATAGGCTATGATGCCGTTTTCTTTGGTGGCAGTGCTGACGCCTATCTGGTGGCTAAGGCTCTGGCTGAAGACAGGGTGATACTGACCCGGGATACCCAGATTATGAAAAGAGGAGTAATCACCAGTGGTCGACTCAAAGCCATTCTGGTTGCCAGTGATGAAGCTGAGCCACAAATACGGCAGGTGATTGACACGCTGCATCTGGATTACCAGTCCAGACCACTCACCCGCTGTCTGGAATGTAACGAACCATTGACGGAAAGGAGTAAAAACGAGGTAAAAGACCTGGTGCCGCCTTATGTTTTCCAAACCCAGAGCCAGTACATGGAGTGTCCCGTCTGCCACCGAATCTACTGGAGAGGCACCCACTGGCAGTCTATGAATAAAAAAATGAAGAATTTGACGGAGAGTCAACGATAGCCCAAGGACATGCATTACTAACACTAGCTGGGGAGGTGAGCTATGGACAACAAAGAAAAAAATCTGCAAGAAATCATCGATTGTGGTGTGGTGGCCATAGTGAGGGTGGAGAGTGCCCAAGAAGCAGTAGAAGTATGTATGGCTATTGCCAAGGGCGGCGTTAAACCCATAGAGGTAACGATGACTGTCCCCGGTGCCGTAGACGCTATCAAGGAATTCAAGAGCACCGTCGAGGACAAGGTGCTGGTGGGTGCTGGAACGGTGCTTGACCCGGAAACGGCGAGAGCAGTGATACTGACGGGCGCTGAGTTTGTGGTCAGCCCCACCTTGAACTTGGGGGTAATCGAGGTTTGCCGTCGCTACGGCAAGATAGTCATCCCCGGCACCTTCACCCCGACCGAGATACTGACCGCCTGGAAAGCGGGGGCTGACATCGTCAAGGTGTTTCCGGCAACCGTAGGCGGACCGCAATACTTGAGAGATATCAAAGGCCCACTGCCTCAGATAAGGTTGATGCCAACAGGTGGGGTAAATTTGGAGAACACACCCGATTTTATCCGAGCGGGCGCTGTGGCGGTAGCTGCCGGCACCTCACTTGTGGACAAGAAGGCGGTGAAGGAGAAAAATTATGACCTCATCACTGAGACGACTCGAAAGTTTGTTGAGGCAGTGAAACAAGCCAGGGCAAATTGAACTAGGGAAAAGGAGGAAAGAAAAATGGCTGATGTTGTCACTTTCGGCGAGGCTATGATACGACTGTCACCACCGAATTACCGCCGGCTGGAGCAGACAAATCTTCTAGATGTAAACATCGGTGGTGCGGAATGGAATGTGGCCACTGCTCTCAGCCGGCTGGGCATAAGCACCGCCTGGGTTTCACGCTTGACCGATAATCCACTTGGCTGGATAATTCGTAACAAGGCCAGAGAGCAGGGAGTGGACACCTCTCATATTGTCTGGACTAAGAGTGACCGTGTCGGCATATATTTCGTCGAGTTCGGTGCCTCACCGAGAGCCAGCAGTGTCCTTTATGACCGGAGCAACTCAGCGATAAGCCGAATCCAACCCGGGGAGGTAAATTGGGAGGAAGTCTTGCGCGGTGCCAGATGGTTTCACACCAGCGGCATCACTCCAGCGCTAAGCCCCAGCGCCGCCCAGGTTACCACTGAGGCGCTGAAAACCGCCAAAAAGGTTGGCTGCAAGGTCAGCTATGACCTCAATTATCGCGCTAGACTCTGGACTCCAGAAGAAGCCAGGAAATGTCAGGAACCATTTATGGAATATGTCGATGTCCTCTTTTCCACGGAAGAAGACACCAAGAAAGTACTCGGTATCAGCGCAGACAATTATCAGGAAGTGGCTAAGAAGCTAGCAGAAAATTTTAACTTTGAGGTGGTCTGCATCACACTACGTAAGGACATATCAGTGCTGCGGAATCGCTGGACGGCCATCGCCTATGCCGGAGGAAAGATATATGATGACAGAACCTATGACGTGGAGATGGTGGACCGGGTGGGCGCCGGTGATTCCTTTTCCGCCGGGTTTATCTACGGTTATCTCACCGGAGATGTAGACAAAGGGGTAAAATACGGAAACGCCTACTCAGCACTGAAGCATTCCATTCCCGGTGACGCCAACTGGGCCACACTGCAAGAAGTAGAAAACCTGCTCAAAAGTGCCAGCCTGCGCATCAGCCGATAACCAGACCACTGTTTATTAGTTTGCAAGGAGCAGGCTCACCAGTCTACAATAGTATAGTAGAGATGTATACGCGCTTATTCAATGAATTCCTGACCAGTGATGATACCCTCCGGGTGCATGAAGGCGACCAATTGATTTTCACCTCGTCTAAAGACCGATTGCTACCTTTACTTGAATACCTTGACCGATTTGCCGCTGACCACCAGAGGGTAGTGATATTTGATAAATTAATAGGCAATGCCGCGGCGTTACTTTCCGTCAGAGCAGGCTGCCGAGAAGTCTTCAGTCCATTGGGCAGTCAGTTAGCCATCAATACCCTAGAAAAATACGGCATCAAATACCACTTCAGCCAAATTGTACCCTGCATTCAGAGAGCCGATGGTGAAGATATGTGCCCCATGGAAAAACTTTCCCTAGGCAAAAGCCCTGAGGAATTCTACGAAGCAATGCTAAATATTATCGGTGAAGCGAAAGGAGAATGATGGAAAAAGTAAGGCTAGGCAGAACCGGAATGATGGTCACTAAAATCGGGTTTGGAGGTATCCCCATCCAGCGTGTCTCCGAAAACGAGGCTATCGCCGTGGTCAAGAGATGCCTAGAACTGGGAATCAACTTTCTCGATACGGCTAACGGTTATACCACCAGTGAAGAGCGCATCGGCAAGGCAATAAAAGGACAGCGCGAAGGGATTATTCTAGCGACAAAATCACTGTCCCAAACTCGGGAGGGGGTAGAAAGCCATCTCAAACTGAGCCTGGAAAGACTCGGTACTGAATCGATAGACCTGTACCAGTTCCATAACGTAAGTGACGCTAACACCTTAAAGACAATCCTTGACCCCGATGGACCAAGGGCAGTGGTAGAAGAAGCCAAAAAAGCAGGGATTGTGAAACACATTGGGATTACCTCGCACCAGATTGACGTGGCTAAAGAGGCAGTGAAATCAGACTGTTTCGAGACCATTATGTTCCCCTTCAACTTCGTCACCCGTGAAGCTACCGAAGAACTTCTGCCGCTGGCGAGAAAGCATGATGTGGGCTTCATTGCCATGAAACCACTGGCCGGAGGAATGCTAGACAATGCTACTCTAGCCATCAAGCATCTACTGCAGTTTCCCGATGTGGTCTTCATCCCGGGCATCGAAAAGATACCCGAGATAGACGAGATTGCCCAGGTACTGAAGGGGCCATGGGAGATAACAGCGTCGGAACAGGAAGAGATGGAGCGATTACGACAGGAACTGGGTACCAGATTCTGCCGTCGCTGCGACTATTGCCAGCCCTGTACTGTGGAAATACCAATATCAGATGTGATGTCATACCTTAGCGCCACAAAACGCTTACCCCCGGTACGGCTGTTCACTGGAAAATTTACTGAGGCACTGGAAAAGGCAGCCGAGTGCACAGAATGTGGTGAGTGTGAGGAAAGATGTCCTTACCACCTTCCCATCCGCGAAACAATCGCCGAAAATTTTAAGCTGTACCAAGCAGGAAAGAAAGAATACCAAGCACGATTAGCCTCAAAATAGGCCTGTGTCTTAGGGAGGAGTGAAAAGGGAGCTCCATCCCCTTTCTTACTTGCCTTCCCTTGACCATACTCTCAGATATTGCTACACTTCAAATCAGCAATAATATGGATACTTTACTATGAAAATTGTCAGCAGCGAGCAAATGCGACGGATTGACCAAGAGTGCGCCAAGTCCGGCCTGCCCACCGACGTGCTCATGGAAAATGCCGGCAAAGCTATCGCTGAAGAAACCAAGCGCATTCTGGGCACAATCGAAAAGCAGTGTATCCTGCTCCTGATTGGCCCCGGCAACAACGGTGGTGACGGGCTAGTTGCCGCCCGCCACTTACACGACTGGAAAGCCAAGGTCAGCGTCTACCTCTGCAGTCAGCGTCCGCCAGACGACGCCAACCTTCAGCTGGTTCAGCAGAGCAGCATAACCTGCGTTGAGGCGACTGACGACAAAAATCTGGGCAAATTTGATGAATTACTCTCATCAGCCACTTGCGTTATTGATGCCTTTTTCGGCACTGGTAAGGCCCGACCACTAACGGGAATCTTCTCACAAATACTGGAAAGAGTGGCTCAAGCTAAAAGCAAAAAAGCGAAGCTAAAGGTCATTGCCGTTGATTTGCCCTCAGGACTGAATGCCGATGATGGGACCGTGGACCCGGTCTGTCCCTATGCCGACAATACCATTACCCTTGCTTTCCCCAAATTTGGCTTATTCATTTTCCCCGGGGCGGAGAGAGCAGGCAAATTAAGCATCGTCGACATTGGCATCCCAAGCCACCTTGCTGACGCCATAACTACCGAACTTCTCACCGATGAATGGGCGAGTACTATCCTCCCCAAGCGCCCCCTTGACGCCAACAAAGGTACTTTCGGCAGAGTGCTGGTAGTGGCTGGCTCAATCAACTATATCGGTGCCGCCTACCTTGCCTGTAATGGGGCGATGCGAGTCGGTACTGGACTGGTAACCTTGGCTACAGCGAGTAGTTTACAGCCTATCCTGGCTGCCAAGCTAACCGAAACAACTTACCTTCCTCTGCCCGAATCACCACCCGGCATAATCTCTCCTCAGGCTGCCGACCTAATCGAACAACAATTCGAGAACTATAACGTTCTGCTGCTGGGCTGTGGCCTGGGACAGAGCCAGTCGGTTATTAAATTCATCAATTCCGTACTTTCTAAACCAGAATTACCAGCATTGATTATTGATGCTGATGCCCTTAACATTCTGGCTAAAATCCCAAAGTGGTGGCAGCAGCTTACCACTGATGTCATAATTACCCCACATCCCGGTGAGATGGCTAGGCTGAGTGGAATGTCAGTTATCGAGATACTGTCAGACCGGGTGGGCATCGCCAAGAAGTTAGCCCAAGAATGGCACAAAACAATCGTTCTGAAAGGAGCCTACACCATTATTGACACTCCCGATGGATAATGCCGGCTCAGTCCCTTAGCCACTCCAGGGCTGGCTTCGGCTGGAACCGGAGACGTGCTTTCCGGGGCGGTAGCCGGGCTCTTGGCGCAGGGGCTCTCACCTTTTGATGCCGCCGCTCTCGGCGTTTATCTCCATGGCAAAGCTGGTGAGGTGGTAAAAGACATTATTGGCAATGCCGGTATGATGGCAACTGACCTTTTATCAGCACTACCGCTGGTGATTAAACGGCTAAAAGAGGCTAAAGAGAGCCGATAGTGATACTTTTAATATAGAATGTAAAATAGGGTTACAATGTTGTTAGCTATTGATATTGGCAATACTGATATTACCCTGGGAGTATTTGAAAGTGAGGAGCTTCGTGCTACCTGGCACGTGGCTACCGGCATTCACCGCATGGCCGATGAGTATGCGGCACTACTACTAAACCTGCTACAGCACCAGAACCTGAAGATAGCCGATATTAAGGAAATAGCCCTGTGCAGTGTCGTGCCGCCACTTATCGCCACCTTCGAGGATTTGTTTCAACGGTACTTTCACATTTCACCACTGGTGGTTGGTGCTGGCGTTAAGACGGGGGTGCACATCCGGATGGACAACCCCAGAGAAGTTGGCACTGACCGCATCGTCAATGCCGCCGCCGCCCACCAACTTTACGGTGGCCCGATAATTATCACTGACCTGGGTACGGCTACTACCTTCGATGTCGTCTCCAAGGAAGGCGATTATCTGGGCGGAGTTATCGCCCCGGGGATAAAGGTTGCCGCTGAAGCACTTTTTACACGCACGGCAATGTTGCCCCGAGTGGAACTTACCCGGCCCAAACGTGTTATCGGCACCAATACTACTTCCGCCATGCAATCAGGACTCATCTTCGGTTACGTCGGCCTGGTGGAAGGTATCGTGGCCCGAATTCAACAAGAATTAGAGGAAAAAGCCAAGGTAGTTGCCACGGGGGGTTATGCGGAACTTATTGCCAAAGAAACCAAAGCTATTGATATCGTTAACCCCGATATCACGCTGATTGGATTGAGGCTTATTTATCAGCTAAACAAGACCTAGGCCAAATGAAGAGGTTGCTTCCAAGGAGATAATGATGCTAGTGAACAAAACCGTAGTTCTGGGTATAACCGGAGGTATTGCTGCCTATAAGGCAGCCGACCTTGCCAGTAAAT
>SDBU01005500.1_pt1 | contig 15135 bp, 17 predicted proteins | sample 2277071 | NCBI WGS metagenome assembly SDBU01 (sample SAMN10397929, study PRJNA504765) | marine sediment metagenome | isolation source: marine sediment core GS08_GC12, 126 cmbsf | place: Arctic Ocean: Gakkel Ridge, Loki's castle | collected 2008
CGGTAAGCTGAGAACCCACTTTTTTTAACCCCAGCTATGCTGGGAGCGGTAAGTTTTAAATACGGAAACGCTTAGCAATGCTAAGCGAAATAAGCGTGATACAACTTGAATGAATTAAAACCTATCATTAAACACCGAAAAGTCATCAAACTCGGTAGTACCCGATACATCAGCATACCTTCGGAATGGTTCAAGGCCCATAACATAGACCCAGATAAGTTGGAACTTCTCATGGTAGTAGACAAGGATATACGCATCATAAACCCCGAACATGAAAGGGATGTTTATGACGAAGTCACGAAGATCGCTAGGGGGACCAAGGTTTGAGCGCGCAAATCCCGGACTTCGTCCGAGATCGGATTAAACAGATCAACGAGCGCACCGGAATCAACGTTGAAGAAGTGACCGGTTCTTATATGGAACTCTTCACCGATCCATTCGTGGCCGAGGATCCCCAATTTCAGTCCGACGATGAACGTCACAGATATGCCAACGCCGTGCTATGGAGCATGTATGTTGCCCGTCAACCCGTCAAGGAGCAGGTCGTCGTGCCCATTGGCATGGATGGCGCCAGAACGTCGCGGGCCGGCAATTTGTACAGCACTATCTACGCTATAGCGAAGGGCGGTAAGGGTATCAGGCGTATTTCCTGTCAGGGGGATGCCGTCTACCTTTACAAGCAGATCAACCTGTTCTATCAATACACCACAAAACTCGGTGAGTTCAGGGGTGGTGACTTTCAAGCCGACAATCGCACTAAATTCGAGCGCCCGGTGAGGCTCAAGTTGAGTCCTCAGCAATTTATGGATCGTTTGAACATCAAACGCGTCCCCGATGTCATCAGCGCCAAAGACCACCTTTCGAATACTGTCAAAAACCGGGTAGACAATTCTGACTGGCGAGTGATAAGAGGCATCATCGCTAGGCAACCGGGGTCTTTCACCCGAGATGATGGCTCCGAAGGAGCCGTCTACACTTTGTCCGATGATTCCATCAACGGAGGCGAGGCGGTGACCGATGACGGCGACGTGGTAGCCGGACTCACGACGTGGACGTGCCCCGAGTTGGCGGTGTGGCAACAGTACGACGAGGTCGACGCTTATGGACCGTTGGGAATAAACCGCAAAAACAAGGAACCCAATCTCAACGCTTATCTGTTCATCCCCATCCACGCCCGAGGGAGGTCATCCTGATGGCCAAGATAGGCGATGACCTTTTCGAGGGATTCGACGAGGCCGCGGAGGAGGAAAGCATCAGGCCCAAAATGTCGGAGCCAGCCGAACTCGTCATCAAACGCATCATGACCATGAAGCCCGACATGACCTATGATGCCCTCGTGAAACTCGTTGAGGGAGAAATAGCGAAGACGGCGGGGCTCCTAACCGAGGAGGCCGCGGCCCACCTCGTGGCGTCAGACTTGGACGCCGATGAGATCGGTGACTTCTTTGACACGGATGAGGACGCGGTCGAGCAGGAGCAGCCGAAAGGAGATGAGGTTGATGCCGGGCTTGGTGCAGCGCCACCCGATGGCGTAACCTCTGCCGAGTCTCCCGGCAAAGAGGCTCCTGCACCGACCGATGATGAGGACTCATGGTTCGGTGAGCCGGAGAAAGAGAAACCCTCGGAGGTCGCGGTCGTGAAGGAAACCCCGGCGGGAGATGACTTGTTCGGTGTGGTTGAGGGGCAGCCTTCGGCTGAGGAACCCGCAGAGGAAGCCGTTGAAGCGGATGAGTTCTTTGAGCCCGCAGGGGAGGAGGAAACGCCCGTCGTTGAGCCGATTGGGGGTACCATCATAACCGTCGAACCATCCTCCATCGTCGCCCCAGCAATATCGCCAGAGGCCATGAGCGCCCAGATGAAACTGTTTCAACGCATGAAAGCCAGCTTACTGGACAAGAACAAAGATATCGCCACCATAAGTGGCGAACCCTACATCAAGCGCAGCGGCTGGCGGAAGTTCGCGCTGGCCTTCAACATCAGCGACGAGATCATCAAGGAGGAGCGGGACGTGTTTGGCGATGACTTCACGTGGCGGATATGGGTTAAGGCTTGGGCACCGAACGGACGGAGCGTGGTGGGGATCGGCGCGTGCAGTTCCGAGGAACGTGAGTTCGCACATCTCCAGCACGACGTGTACGCGGTGGCTCACACGAGGGCGAAGAATCGGGCGCTGAGTGACCTGATCGGGAGCGGTGAGGTGTCTTGGGATGAGCTGAAAGGGTTTGACTATCAATGAGTCAAGAACAAACGATGAACGAATACAAGAATCCTGTTTGTGGGGAGTGCAGAAACGAATACGACCCACGAAAAATTCAGGTTGAGAGGACCCTCTTACTTCCAGAGGGAGCTGTCTCGCAGTGGAAGTGCGATAACTGCGGGAAATGGATAGATACTTCAAAGGGGGGTGAATAGTCAAAAATGAGAATCGTGATTGAACCGACGAGATTCAAGCGACTGCTTGAGAACGTGCTGCTGTATCACGGCGGTGCCGAGTTGGACAGCGCGCTCGGGATCTTCGGTCCCGGCAAGGTGGAGTTCAAGAGCGTGGGGCTTGAGGTGATCTGGTCGTATGCTGCCTATGCCAAAGATTTCTTCCTAGAATATGAGGCTGCTGAAGCGGAGCAGGTGCCGCTGTCGAAGGGCTTGATCGAACAGATGAAATATGCCTTCGGCGGCGACAAGCAGATGACCATCAGATCCGAAGGTGAACGGATTCACCTTGAGGGCGCGAAGGAGCACTACGAGGAGCCGATGATCGACATGGGGCCGGAGGAACTTCCAGTGAAGTTCGTGTTGGACGAGAAGCTGGGGCTGGTGCCGGAGGCCATGAAAGCGGAAATTCAGGTGTTGGTGAAGGCCGACGCGCTGACTGGGCTGCCGAAGGCGAAGGACTACCTCTTCGTGAGCGATGGCAAGAAGCTGGAGGTCATCATCGAGGACGTGGGCAAATACACGCGGCAGATTACGCCGAGCAAAGTCGGCATGCTGAACGAATCGGAGTTCAAGTTCGACGCGGGATACTTCGGCAAGGTGGCGAACCAGTTCACCGGCGAAGTATGGCTCACGTTGAGGGAGGACGCCGCCGTGTTCAGCCAGAAGTCCAAGGATCACATGATAACGTATCTGTTATCAGGCGTGTAAGGAGCGAAAGCTCCCATCCCCATACAGATTTTGTCTGATGGATAGGGTGAAAAAACGACGGTAGTAAAGGTATATTGCGATAGGTGCGATAAGTTGCTGACGAGCGAAAGGAAAGAGCAAACCATTAGTGTTGTTGAGGAGAAGGTGCATTTCTCTGGGCACCTCTGCAAGAAATGCTGGACGCACTTCCAGAGCTTTGTAAAAGATTTTCTGAAAGGATAAAAGATGAAACTAGATTCCACTACACTTGCCCTCTTCGGGACATTCCCCCGAGAAGTCGCCGATCCAAAGCGTAGGCTTGCCTATAGGTTGGGTCATTTTGAGAAATTCATCGAGTCCACAAACGGTGTGAGAGACTGTTTCACCGCGTTGTTCCCAGCGTCGGGTGAGATCGGCAGCATATTCTTTGACCTCGACGATCCCAAGGGGATCGTAGGCTGCCGGGATGATGCTGAGCGACTGTATTCATGGATGGTGATGAAGGACTTCAACGTGATACCAGTCCTGAGCGGAAAGAAGGGATTTCACCTGTACTTGCTGCTGAGGCCCGCGTCATATGAAAATGGGAAGGAGTTGCTGACCAAGGCAACTTACTCTATCCTATGTGAGGCTTTTGGCTTTGATGAGGAGAAGGGCAAAGTCAGGGTTGCGAAGGTTGACCCTCACATCATCGGTGACATCAGACGCATAACCCGAATCCCGAACACGCTGAGGCCCCCCGAAAACATGACGTGGTGCACGTACCTACCCGAAGACTGGATCACGATGGACACGGCGGAGTTGGTGAATCACATGAAGTCGCCGCACAGCTATGACTATGACCTGAGCGGGCATTTCCCAACGCTGGATGAATTCCCGGAGCCTCCGGTGGAGATCACGGAATGGAAGCCGCTGGGGGATGTCACGCCAATATTCCCGTTGGAGGGTAAGGGCAACATATTCCTGCAAAAATTGCTTCGCCCCTGCCTTTATCGGCATATGATGTCTGATGAACCACCGCACGCGGTGAGGGCAGCCGCCACGGTGGATCTGCTCGGGGATTTCGCGCCGGGGGAAATCTTTGCGATGTACCGGGGGTTGGGATGGTCGGATTGGGACCCGGAACTGACGATGAAGCAGATAGAGTCCTGCAAGCGCCTGAAACCGTATGGATGTAAACGGCTACGCGGGTTGTCGATCCCTCAAGTTTGTTGTGTTGGGTGAATGAAATGGCAAGAATAGCGGTCAAGCGAGGCGATGACGAGTACGCGACGACGCATGAGTGTTTGAATTTGCTTGAGCCCGAGTTGAGTGGAACAGTGCTGATCAAGCCCAACTTCTTCAAGCACACCGACTACCCGAAAGGCGCGATATCCAGCTTAGACACCATCAGGGCCTGTGTGGATTACGTCCGCGACGCGGGTTGTGAGGTGTGGATCGGCGAGGCGGGGCTGAACAGGCAGATCACCGATCTTGCTTTCGTGAACTCCGGACTTAGTGAATATTGTGAGCGTGAGGGTATCAAGCTCATCAACTTCTTCAAGGAGCTGACCGCCGAGGTTGAGGGCAAAGATTTCAAGGTGAAGGTGGCGAAAGCCGTGGTCGACGCCGATCATATCATATCCTGCGCAAAACTCAAGGTCCACACGATCCACGGCGTGACGCTATCGGGGAAGAACCTCATGGGATGCGTGGTGGGTCAGCGGAGGGTGTACTTCCACAGTGGGAAGGCGCTTGCGAGCCTGATCGAGGCGCTGACTGATCGGTTCAGCATATACGGCCTGATTGATGGGGTCGTCGGCATGGGGTACTGTGAGGGAGCCGGGATCCCCGTTGAGTCAGGTATGGTGCTTGCGGGGGATGACCTCCCGACGTTGGACGCGTACGCGTCCGGTGTGATGGGGTTCGACACGGCCGAGATACCGATTTTCAAGCACCTTACGCCCCACGAGTTCGAGTCCCTAGGCGACGTGCCGGATGAACAGGGGTTCATCAAGCCGATAGGGTGGGGTCATGAAAAATCGGACTCCCAAAGGAAAGTGTGAAAATTGAGTGAGATTCTAGCAGTTAATTGTTCAACGTGTGGAGATTCGATCCTTGTTAGAAATGCGATTTATTTAGGAGAGAAGGCTTTCTGCAAGGAGCACGAACCCTGTAGTGGTTGTTGGGCTAGGCGCTACGGTCCATATCTTAACTGTATGGCTAATGATAAATTCCGTGAAACTTGTCAGGCTTCAAAGTTCATAAATCATAGTTCGGAGGGAACCCCGGAATGAGCCTGGAAACGCCGGTCTACGTCAGGGGCGATTACCACGTCTGCCCGACGCCGTTGGCCCTTGACCCCTACTATGGGTGCCTCCAGCGGTGCACGTTCTGCTTCTGCCGTGAGATCGAGCACAGGTTTAACCCGAAGGGTTACGCGGCTTATGAGGTGAGGGATGCGAACCTCAAGAAGGCGGAGAACCTGATCAAGCTGGGGCTGAGTGAGAAGGAGACGACGAATCACGTGGCGTTAGCGATAAGGGCGGGATGGCCGATGGCGTTGGGCAAGAAGGGGGAGCCGTTCCAGCCAGTGGAGCTTGAGCGGGGGATGACCCTGAAATGCCTGAGGCTGCTGAAGGAATATGACCTGCCAACCTTGGTGGAAACCAAGCACATCTACCTCGGGCTTGATAAATACCTCAAAATCATTGGGGACATGAACAAGGTCGCCATAAACGTCAGCATCATATCCGGCAGCATGTCAAAGGTGCTCCTGCTGGAGCCTCACGCGCCATTGACCGACCACCGATGGAAGCTGATTAAGCTGCTGAAGGATTCTGGGTTCTGGGTGGGGGTCAGGAACGAGCCGTTGCTGATGGGCATCGGGAGCGGACCTAAGACGCTGGAGCGGTATGCGAACAAGGCTGCTGAGGCGGGCGTGGATCACGTGAACTTTGGCAACTATCGGGCGTTTGACCCGAAGATGGCTTACGCCAATTTTGAGGCCTCGGGGCTGGGGAAGGAGTATCTGAGGATGCTGAGGTTGAATGAGAAGTGGCGTGAGACCGGGGAGTATTTCGTGAAGTTGCTTCATGACCGAGGGATCAAGGCGACGAGTAGCGACTGGGACACCTTCCACGACCTGAACGACTGTGAGAACTGCTGCGGGATTGACGATGTGTTCCCGGACTTTAACAGATTCACGTTCCAGCACGCGTTGATGACCCTGAGGGAAGAGGGACAGGTCGGATGGGGCAGCATAGCTCAGGGCTCAGGGTGGCTGCAAGATGATAAAGTGCTGAAGATAAAGAATATCTGGAACATGGAGGATAGGAAATACTACTCTCTGAATGACGCCCACGGAGTGGGCGTGACAGGGAGAGACGGTGAGGGTAACGTCATCTACGGCCCGAGGGTGATGAAGAGTTTGGCGGAGGTTTTCGGATGAACGCGGAAGAGGCAGTGAAGAAATGGAAAACCCGCATTGGGGAACTTGGACCCTTAATCCATAACTTTTGGTACAAGGAGCAACTGTACAAGTTCATAGGCTGCAAGGGAAAAGACTGCCCCTTCTGGCGGGAAAGTGGCTGTATAGCCGATAGGTGCATACTCAGATGATCGATTGGGAACAAATCGCCTTCGTTGTGGGGGCCTACCTTCTGGGCGTGGCGTTCGCCGGGAGCTTCATAGGCAGGAAGTGGATGGGCACGGTGGATATTTTCCTGCACAAGCTATTCAGGATCGAGATCACAATGAGGCAGTATTTCTATTGGAAGTATATCACGGGGATAGCCGACCCGCCGAAGCCGAAGGCTTTCAAGAAGGCGCAAGGGATGGAGAAATTGCTATTAGGTTTATTGGCGAGGGGATCTGAGTGAGACACGACGTATATGGTCCGTATGCTGGGAAGATCCAGCTCGAAAAGTTAGTCCCGAAGCTGGTACCGCTCTGGGCGGAGAAGGTGGAGAAGGTCGGCGTGAGCACGGTGAGGGAGCACGTGCGGGCGCAGAGGATGGAGGTACTGAACCTGTTCACCGGGGAGATGGAGGACAGGGGAAAGGGCGTGAAGCCACTCCCCAAGGAGTGGAAGAGCCTGATGGAGATAAGCCGCCGCAACTACACGTGCCCCTTCCCATTCAACATAGACCCGTTTGAAAGCGGCGGTTGCTTCCAGTGCCGTTATTGTTTTGCGATACACTCCAAAAGCTCGATGTACTCATCATGGTTTGATGGTGATATTTGGGCGCCGAGGTTCCCCAAGCCGGGGTACATCACCGAAGTGCTGTCGGATGTGCTCAAGGCCCGAGGTGTGGAGCCAACCAGTCGAGTGCATGTGGATCCTGAGAACCCGCCGAAGTGGGAGGGCACCGTTGGCAGCACGCTTGCACTGAAGAAGGCCGCCGCGCAGGGAGTGCCCTTGAGGATGGGGAATCGATCGGAACCGTTTTTCCCGCCCGAGAAGCATCACGGTGCCACGCTTGAGGCGTTGGAGGTACTGAATGATTTTGATTATCCGCTCATCATCAACACCAAAGGCGACCTCTGCATCGAGGAGCCGTACTTCTCAAAAATCTGTGGATTGAGCAAAGTGGCGATTCAGGTCAGCATCATACACGACAATGATGTGATGGCGAAAAAGTTGGAGCCGGGGGCTCCACCATCATCGAGGCGATGGGAGGTCATCAAGGCGTTCAATGATGTGGGCGTGATGGCATTGCCGAGGATGGAGCCGATTATGGCGTTCATCAGCGACGGGGATGAGCACCTTGAAGCCTTTTCCGACAATGCGAAGGCTGCTGGGGCGGATCGCATCCTGATGGACAGCTACAGCTACACGGCGAACAGCCCGGAATTTGCGAGGTCGTTTGCGTCGGTGGGACTTGACTTTTACAGGATGTTTGAGGCGTGCAGCGAGTACACGATTCTGGGCAGCTACATGATCCAGAAGGCCGCTCACTACCACAAGAAGAAGGGGTTCAAGACCTCAACCTTTGACTACAACTGCATACCATACAATGACACGGACACGTGCTGCGTGGTGGATGACTACTTTGGCACGTGGTACAAATATAACACCTATACTGCGACCGATCTCATCGTGGGGGGGAAGGATCTCGGCTTCGCCGAGTTCGATGAGATGTTCTGGGGTGAGGAGTTCACGCCGGGGATCAGGCAGAGGGTGAAGGACGTGTGGAACCTGAAGGTAAAGGATCCATGGGCGCCACTATACACAGAGGGCGTGGAGGTCATCGGGAAGGATGAGGAGGGCAACTTTATTTATCACTTCAATCCCGACCTGCTGGGTCGGGAGTATGAGGCGATTATCAGAGCGATGGAGGGATTTGGGAAATGAGAGAACTTGAAGGGCTGATTGCCCTTGGCAGGAACATGAAGAGCTCCAGCGCCCGAAGGGGCGCTCAGATACAGGTGGAAGGCGACACGGCATATGTGACGAATGAGCCGAAGAGCATTGCACTGAGGCTGAAGTTCGGGCGTGAGCTAGGGAATGGGTCGTTCTACGCCAATGAGGCGATCGGCGAGGCCTACAAGATCCAGAGGCGGGATGATAAGGTGCTGTTCGTCTGGGATACGCCGGAGGGTGATACGAGGCGTGAGCTGATCAGGGACGCCGGGTTGATTCATGATAGAGTGAACGAGGCTATCGACAGGTATGCTGCTGAGGGCCTTGTGTTAATTCCATCTCACGCGCTGGACTTGCTGGACGGTGGGATCCTGACGACGAGGGTGAGCCTGAAGGACGGCAAGTTCATAACGCGGCAGCTTAGAAGCGATGCGAGCAGACAAACGGAGAATGAGACCGACCTTCGCGCGAGCGCGCGGGGGAGGGGATTGTCTTCATCATTTGGCACGGTTGAGGAGACACCGAAAGCTCCTGACACGGTCGAGACCACGGTGTTCACACAGGATCTATGGGTCATGCGTGGACTGGTGGAGGAGCTGAGGATAGCGTTCGGTGATGGCAACGCGCCGCTGTGCGTGGCGGGCGTGTTCAACTTCGGGGCCACGTTTGAGGGTAGGATCAGCCATATGCTTTATGAGGTGTAAGTTTTGACAGGTGGTAAAAGTTTACGGCGCTCTTGGAGCGCCGAGGATATTGAGCGACAGCTCAAGGCGGCGGATAAGCCCGCTGGGAAGAGTCTAGCCGGGGTGTTCAAGAAGGATGATGAAGCTACAGAAAAGTGACCGTGTTGCGGTGGAGGCCCACTTCCGCCAGAATCGGTGGGAGACGTTCTACCACTACTTCCCATTGATGTACGCGATCAGTGAGAGCACCGAACCAATATTCATCAAAGAGGATTATGGTGAGGTTTATGGCATCCACACTGAGGATGAACAATATTATCTCATGCCACAATATAGTTGCACGTATCTCAACTATCGGAAGAAACTCACGGACGCTGGGGGAGTTCTCGTGTCACCCCAGAAGTGCCCCATAAAGGGTTGGTCAAACGAACTCTATGACGTCAACTACATCTATGACCTAGACTACACGCTGGGGATCAGGAACTTCAGGAAGAACGTGAAGAAGTTCGAGAAGGCTCATCCTGATACCTTCTACGGCGAGGAACCCTTTCACGCCGATGATGTTGACCCTTGGGAGATCGTGAAGAAGTGGTATCAGGTCAGCAAGCGGAAGGAGTTTACTGATTTTGGCTACACCGAATGGCTAACCCACAACTTTGAGCAGTTCGAAGACTTGAAGGCGAGAGTGGGGATCGCTGACGGGCAAGATGTGGCGTTCAGCCTGTGGGGCATCATAAGGCCGGGGCTGGGGATTCACCTCATCTGCAAGGATATTGGTTGGCCTTACCTACAGGACTACACGCGATACAGGACGTACCAAGAGATGAAGGAGACGGGGCTGAACTACTGCAACGATGGCAGTGACGCGGGGGAGAATGGTATCCGTGTATTCAAAACTAAACTGCGTCCTAAGTTCATCACCCCCATTTATTCGTGGATCAGGGAGGCATGAAATCAGGTGAAAAGGACTTTCTGCGATAGTTGTGGTAAGATGATCGCGACAGAACCAAACGAGGTCACACTCAAGGCCCGGAAGGGCCTAGATGGGGCGGTCTGGGGGACTTGGGAAGTGTGTGATAAATGTTTCAATGAGGTTAAGGATAAAACCTCGTTCGCTAGAAGGTTCGATCCCAACACGGTTGAAGGCGCTCTAAGGTCCATCTCTCTGAAGGCGGCGTCTTTGGGCGAACCTAAAAAGGACGAATGGTCCCCCGAAGATTTTAGGGTGAAATAATGCCTCATTGTCAACTCATAACGGGTCATTATACCAACGAGGGCAACATACGCCTCTACGCCAGAGGCGAGGATGGGGTACGCCGAACCTTCGACGTAACGGGATTTGAGCCATATTCAGGGGTGCTTGAAGCCGCCCACGTGCCCGACGATCCGCGGATAGTTAGCATCACGGACGTGCCACCGGGGATTTACGGTGAGACGTTGAAGGGGCTAGTCTACAGGACACCGAATGACGTGCCCGAGTTCAGGGACACGTTCCCAGAGCGGTGGGAGGATGACATCCGGTTCGTGCGCAGGAGCATGATCGACGTGGGACTCAAGGCGGGGTTCGAGGAACCGGCGGGGCGGATGGTACACTACACCGACTTGAGGCCCACGGACTTTACCCTGCCACCGGTGAAATGCTTCTGGGACATCGAGTGCTACAGCAAAACTCGATTCCCTGAACCGAGCCACCCGGATCAGCCGATAACCAGCGTAACGTTCTGGGATGAGATTGACCGACACTATCGCACGCTGTTGCTGGATGATCGGAGGGGCAAGACGGTGTTGGCGCCGGATCACACGGTGTTCCACTACCCCGAGGAGAAGCCGCTGATCGAGACGTGTATCAAGTACCTCGAAAAGCTGAGGCCAGACGTGCTGGCAGAGTGGGGCAGGTTGGACAAGCAATACTTCCCGCCGAGAGCGAAGTACTGTGGGGTGAAGACCGATGTGTTCAGGTCACTGTGCGCGTTCGACATGATTCCGGCGTATAAAAAGTTGTATCAAAAAGGCAGCGGTCGTCTGAAGGACGTGGCCTTCGATGAGGGTATCATAGACTACCTCCCACCGGAGGTGGACTTCGCCAAGTTGTGGGATGAGGACCGCATGGCGTTGGTCATGAAGAACAAGCACGACGTGGAATGGATCGTGAAGCTCAATGAGCTGAAGGGTGACATCATCGGATTCTTCTGGAATAACAAAAACGTGGCGGGCTTGGAGGATTTGCAGGAGACCACGTTCCATGGGGTGTTGGTGGACACTAGGCTGCTGAGGAAGTATCACGGGCGGTATATGCTGCCGTCGAAGCCGCAGGGTAGGATAGAGGGAAGTAAGTTGCCGGGCGGGTTGGTCAAGCAGCCGCCGAAGGCGTTGCTGGATGACGTGTCGATCATCGACTTCAGCCGATATTACCCCAACATCATGATAGGCGCGCTCTCAGCCATGGACCTAGATTGGGTCATGCCCATCGTAGAGCTCTGCGAGGATCTGCTGAGGGAGCGGGATTACTACGACGACCTGTTGGTGAAGTATGACCCAGATACACCTGAGTACAAGACCATCAAGGGGCAGAGGGACAGCGTGAAGTACATCGGCGAAGCCGTGATCGGATATTTCGGCTCGGTCAAAAGCAGGCTGTACAACCCGCAGGTTTTCGAGGCGGTGTTGAGACCCGCACAGGAGGGGCTGCTATATTCCGAGAAGGTGTGCAACGACCACGGATATAAAGTGCCGTATTACGACACTGACGGGTTGTTCACCCAGATAAAGTTGGACGAGGTCTTCGACCTCGTCGAGATCCTGAACAATGCCATGACGGGGTGGTGTGAGGAACGGGGTTTGGGGCGGAAGCTGGAGCTGAAGGTGGACCGGCACTTCGACCACCTGCTGTTCAAGGGCGTGAAGAAACGATACGCCGGGCACGTGGTGTGGGAGGACGGAAAGACCGTTGACTACCTGCACATCAAGGGGTTCGAATACATCAGGCGGGATTCAAGTCTCGTGACCCGAGCCGTTCAACGTGAGACGTTTGAGCACCTGTTGAGGCGGGGTATGGGCGGGCTTAGGGAATTCCTGACCGAGACGCTGGACAAGATTCATGGCGGGCAGTATAGCCTGAGGGAGATAGCGTTGAGCAAAGGCATCCGTCAAAGGTTTGAGGATTATGCGACCAAGCCGGACTACGTCCGAGCCGCCCTGTGGAGCAACAAATATTTGAACGCTGGGATAAGGCCGGGTGACCAAATTTATTTCACCTACGTCAAACGGACTCCGGGATATCCAAGCACGGATGTGGTAGCGTTCTTGGATGAAAGCATCATACCCGATGACTTCGTGGTGGACTATGATAAAATGATCGAGCGGACCATACAGGGGAAAGTGGACGAGCTGATTGCACAGGGCGGTCTAAGCTGGGCAAAGGTGATGGGGATGAAGAATCTTGCGGGGGTGTTCGGATGAGGGTTCTAATCTGCGGGGATCGGGACTGGAAAGACTATGAATCCCTTGAGCGGTACATCAAGGCCCTCCCGCCGGGTTCGGTGATTATCAACGGTCGGTGTAGGGGTGTCGACAATATGGCTCGGTTTCTAGCCAGACAACTCGGATATGAGACGATGGATTTCCCTGCCGATTGGGAAGGGTATGGCCGAAGCGCTGGACCGATACGCAATAAGCAAATGTTGGATGAGGGGAAGCCCGAATTGGTCGTCGCCTTTCACGATAACCTCTCAGAGAGCAAGGGCACCGCAGACATGATCCGACAGGCAAAAGGGTGGGGTGTACCAGTGAAAGTTAGGGGGAGTGGGAAATAATCATATACGATTACAGGGAGGATGCCAGCCCCGTACCGGGGCTATTGAAGCAGTTGGGGGTGCCGTTGGTGCGGGACACGCGTGAGGTCGGCGACTATGAACTGTCAGGCCTTGAGACCGTGGTGGTGGAGCGGAAGGAGGCCGGCGACTATGTGGGCAGCCTGAAAGATGGCACCCTACACACGCAGTTGTATGAAATGTCGACGAATTATCCGTACTCAATCCTGTTGGTGGAGGGTCACGTGACCCATGAGCTGATGCAGCGGAAGATGAAGAGGCAGCAGCTTATCTCAAGTTTGGCGGGGAGCATACTCAAGCGGAGTCCGGATGGGCACAGGGGCGTGATCAGTATGGTGAACGTTGATACTCCATGGGACACTGCATTATTCTTGAAGTACGCACATGAGAAGGTGAACGCCGAGGAGGGATTGCTGAGGCTACCCGCGATGAAGGCTCAGAAGTGGAAGCCGGAGCACAGGCAGATCGGCGTGCTGGCGGGATTCCCGGGCGTGGGACCGGTGAGGGCGGAGAATATCATGAGTCATCCGAGGTTGAATACTTTGAGGAAGGTCGTGAACGCCGATGTTGGCACGCTGTGCGAGGTTGAGGGGATAGGGAAGGGGACGGCGGGCGGGATAGTGAAGCTGGCGAGTGAGGTGTATCGGGGATGAAAAAGAGAGAACTCGTTCACCCCTCCTGTAGATATTGTCGACCGTTATCTTATTTTAAAGGTGAAACTCTGGGAGAGGGGTTAGAAAGATATTTTTGTTTCGGTGAGAGGGACAGCCCGAGCACAGCAAATCCTATAGATAAGTATAATTTCTGTGTCTACACGCCGTTCAAGGGAGTCGTTCAATTTCACGTTTGCCAAGGAGATATGGAATGGTGGATGGCACTCTTCCTAGCCGCTTGGAGGGAGATAACGGGGCAAGAGCAGATATTCTGGGAGACCATAGAGACCATAGCTACGGGTTTAAAATTCAAGGAGGATGTAAGTTGAGACTTGTTGAGAGATATCGGCCTGCTACGCTGGACGACATAGTGGGTCAGGACCAGATAGTCAGGAGCCTGAAATGGCTTGCGGCTAGGATCAAGGCTGGCGAGGCGATGGAGCACATGCTGTTCATTGGACCGCCGGGCACGGGCAAAACCAGTGCCGCCATGGGGATGGCGAAGGAGATCTGGGGCAACGCATGGAAAAGTCATTTCCGTGAATTTAATGCGTCCGACGCTAGGAAAATTGAGGATGTCCGGCAGAGGTATAAGCCTATCAGCAAACACAAAGGTCAGCGCATGCTGTACCTCGGCGAGGCGGACAGGATGACGCAGGACGCCCAACACGCCATGAGGCGGATAATGGAGTTGACGCCGAGCACCATATTCGTGCTGAGTGGCAATCAGGGATGGCGCATCATAGACGCCATCAAGAGCAGGTGCGTGATCTACAGGTTCAATAGGCTGGATGATAAGGCAGTCGCGAAGCGACTGATGCAGGTCATCAAAGCGGAGGGGATCAAGGTTGACCTCAAGGATCCCAGCATACGGGGTGGGCTGACGCTGCTGGTGAAGGAGGCCCGCGGGGACATGAGGCGGGCGCTGAACACGTTGCAGAAGCTGGTGACAGAGGACAAGGAGATCACGCCTGAGGCGGTGCTGATGCTGCGGAGGCCTAAGCTGGCGACGGATGCGATGATGAGAGCGTTGGGCGGCGACTTTCAGGGCGGGAAGGAGCTGATGGAGGACGCGTTCATCACCGGTGGGTTCAGCGTGGAGGCCGTGATCGAGGAGCTGTATGAGGGCTTGGAGCGGGTGGAGGATGAGCAGGTCAGGGTGAGGCTGTACCGGGAGCTGGGCGAGGTTGCGGACAGGTGCAGGCGAGGGAATCCGATTCTGCACTTGGTCAGCTTTATCGCCTACGCGTGGGTGGCTCCTAGGTTGATGAAATGCCCCGCGTTGGAGGGTGAGGACTGAATGATATATTGCTTCCAGTGTAAAGACTTCAAACCCATAGGATACGGTTCGATCGGATGGTGCCAACGCGGCTCTGGCAAGGTACGAGTAAGTGGTTACAACTTCTGTGACCATGCGGTGAGGAAGGAGACCGAGGGATGAGGTACCCCCTTTCACACAACGCCGGGAAGAGCCTGAGCAAATATTTCTATGACATCCTGACGTT
>SDBU01005501.1_pt1 | contig 15134 bp, 13 predicted proteins | sample 2277071 | NCBI WGS metagenome assembly SDBU01 (sample SAMN10397929, study PRJNA504765) | marine sediment metagenome | isolation source: marine sediment core GS08_GC12, 126 cmbsf | place: Arctic Ocean: Gakkel Ridge, Loki's castle | collected 2008
TTTACCACCCATTCTGTATAAGCTTTCACCCCTAGTTCAAAGAATTCTTTTCTAGCCTTATCTACATCCTCAGGTGTCCAGTTACTGATCCGATATATATACTCATCTGCGACAAAGTTTGACCAACCAATATCGGCAATAGTTTTATAATCTTCTAATTTCATCCATTCACCTTCGTCAAACTGCGCAAAATAATCATCAGGTAATTCTTGTCCCGGTGCTTTAACTTTAAATCCACCTAGTGTATAAGCTTTTTTGTAAAGTGGCATTGTTGTATATCCATCCCACCCTCCAAACTCGTCAAAAAACTTAAGCATTATATCAAGACCTTTAATAGGGATTTTATGCATTTCTACTGTATTTAATCCATAATATGTAGCCGGAAAATCCAAGCCTACAATAGGACTAATTGGAACTCGATCTGGCTTTTCAAGGTTTATTGCAGCAGTCACTCTCTCTTGTGCAGTCATATATTCTTCCTTCATTTTTAAATTCCTCCCCCTGCTTTAATTACAACTCTTGCTTTAATTAATTCCAAGCAATATTCAACTCCTTCCATAGCATCTACCGTTTGAAAGTCCGCACCAATATAATCTTTTACAAGCATATTAGTGATACCTCCACCAACCATTATTTTCAAATTATCGCGGAGTCCATCTTTCTCCAATTTATCAATAATAGATTTCATTGGATCAAAGGTCATGGTCAGAAGGGCTGAAAATCCAAGAAAATCAGGTTTTATTTCTTTTACTTTCTCAATAACAATATCTGGATTGACATCTACACCTAAATCATAAATCTCAAATCCTTCTAATTTAAGAAGAGTTGCAAGGATATTTTTGCCTAAATCATGAATATCTCCTTGGAGTGTAACAAGTATTACTTTACCCTTAATATTTCCCTCTGTTGTTTTCTCACCTAAATATGGTTCGATTAGAGCCATTGCCTCTTTAAATGTCTCTCCTGAGAGCATTAATTCCGCAAGAAAATATTCGTTATTTTTATATTTCTCACCAATCAAAGCCATACCCTCCTTACATTCTTCAATTATACTAATTGGTTCTTCCCCTTGAATGAGTCGTTCTTTAACTTCAGATAAAACCTTATCATGTTCAAGCTCAATTAGATTTTGTGTTAAATTTGATGACATGATTACTATTTAATGATGGAAGTTATTTAAACCTAATTTCATTGATTAGGATTAATTAATTCTCTTGCAAATCGACTATACTTTTAGTTTTCGAAGTTTGATAAATTTTTTAAAAAAAAATATCTCCAAATAATTGCAAAAAAAAGAAACCAGATAATTAGCGAGTCATTTAGAGAGGAGATTTTTTCCCATATTAAGTTTTTAAAGGTTAATCAAGGTAATTTGGAAAAAATTGAAATGTGGGTAGTCAAACAAGATACAGGTAATCTTTGTCAAAAAGTGTAATAGTGATTTTTTTATAGTTTTTATTAAATTCTAAATCAATGCAGAATTCATTATTCTGGTAGAAGAGATTTATCCATATCAAGGATTAGTTATGGAGCCAGCGGGAATTGAACCCGCGGCCTTTCGCATGCCAAGCGAACGATCTAAAGTGCAACAAGCGAAAACCTTGCCGTTCCACTAATCCATGGCCCCCAATTATATAATAAAGAACATTCCCAAATAATTAAATTTTTGTATTTCGGAAGAAGCTTTATGCTTCTATTCAAGAAAATTGGTTGATATTGATCTTTTTGATTAAGTTGTTAGTACAATTATTAATAATTACCATTTTTTCTTCTTTACTTTTTTAGGATTAACTAGACCAGGATCTCCAAAAGAGGGTACTAATTCAGTACCTTCTACAGGTAAGACACAAGTAGCATTCTCTTTAACGGATCCCCTGGTAGCGATCATTTTAGTTTTCTGGTTGAAATGAAGTTCCATCCTCCAGGAAAATATTTTTCTACCCTTAGTTTTTTTCCAGCGGGGTAATATAATGTTGAAGTCATAAATTTGTTCTTCACCTGCTTTTATCACACCTCTAGTCTGTAAAGGATATCTTCCATATGGAGTTTTAACGTCTTTATAGTTAGTCCCGGAGTCATCGACATATTTTTCTTCATACACTTCGTATAACTCGATTGCTACTTCTTTAAGTTTTTTATCTTTTAAACTATTGTTTGTAACAAAAATTTTTCCCTCAACAGAGCTTCCAGGCTCTACATATAAAGGGTAGGGTTGCTTTATCTCTTACCTAACATGTATTTTAGTAAGAGTTACCATTAAATTCACAATTTTCTATTTATTTACTATAATATTAGAGATTTGAGTTATAAATTTTCATTATAAAATGTAGCTAAGTTCAACTTATGGATCTTCTTTTGAAGATCATTATCGTGAAACGATGATTTCACGAACATAGTGACGTATGATAAGCATAGAGTGCCCTCACTTTCAATTTCAATTAAAATAAAATATTCTAAAAGATAGAATTCGATTTAAGTTAATGTTGATTTATTTATAATCTAATAGGATCAAATTAAATAAAAAAGAAAATCTTACTAATTCATTATAATTATGAGAATTCAATTAAAAGATATATAATTGGTTAGAAGGTTTGATTAAAAGAAAATATTTGATACTTCCTTTATTATTAATCCTTTCAATTAACTTTACATTTCATTTTTCAAGCATCTTGTTTTTTAAAGAAGATATCGTTATAACAGACTCCCCTAAATCCCAAAACGTTTTGGATAATCCCCCCTTTTCTAATGATAGTCCATTCAATATTAAAATTCCTCAAAATGCTGCAATAGATTCCTCAACAGATAATTATGTGAACGCTATTACTGATTCTTTTACAGATATGCTTGTAGTAGCTGTAGGAAATTGGTCAGTCCCCGTATTCTTCGCAGATTCTTTTACTACTATTTATGATGTAACCATTACGGATCCTGAATGGGGCTTTATAATGGAAGATATTCCAATTCCAGATAATGCAGCTCCCGATCCTGAGGAAGATGGACATTTGTGTATTATTGATGAGTCAACTGGAGTTGAATATGATTTTTGGCAAGGGGAAAAACAAGGGAATACGTGGAGTGCCTCTTGGGGAAATAGCATCTCTATTTATAGCACTGGAACATATCCATGGGGAGCTGGAGCTAGAGCTTCAGGTTTTGCACTAACTGCTGGTTTAATCCTCCCTAATGAATTTGAGCAAGGAATTATTGATCATGCCCTAGTTTTTTCTCTTGACCCAACTCTTGTAAGACAAGGTGGTCCTATACTACCTGCAACCGATAGTGATGGATATTCAACTGATCCTCTTGCACCTCCCGAAGGAGCTCGGTTGCAGCTTGATCCTTCAATTAATTTAGATAACCGTAATTTAACGCCCAGCGAAAAAATTATCGCTAAAGCTTTGCAGGAGTATGGCATGATCCTCGGAGATATCGGAGGGGGAAGTCCAGAAATCTATGCAGCTAATCCGATCGGGGAGACAGGTGATTGGGAAGAATTTTTAAGCGTTGATTCAGGTGGACTTGTATATCTGTTTGAAAATAAAATCTCTATCACTGAATTTAGAGTTTTAAAAATGGGTTCACAATATCCAAATCCACCAAGTGACCCTTGGGAAGATGAACCGCTCCCTCCTTATGAAATCTATACAACTTCCCAAGAATCAATTCCCGGATATAATATCCTTTTTCTCTTCAGCATGATTAGTATAATATCAGTAATTTCACTCAAAAAACTAAAAAAAACCTAACAATATAACTTTAAAAATAAGTTTAATTTTTGTTTTGCTAGTTTATTAACAAGAATGTCCCTAAATTTTGATAACCACAAGAGACTTGCGTCAATTTGAGTCAGGAATTATCTACCAAAGGAAGTAAATTCAATAACTTTCCGTGAAACAATGATTTCATATTAAATTTATATAAAGATTTAAATATGGGTGAGATTTTTATTTTTCAGAATAATATTGATACAAACTCTAATTAGATAATTAAAATATGAAAAGAGATAAAATTCTCTTAATTTATGCGGGAATAAAAGATGTACTCGTACTTCCAATGGGTATTTTACATCTTGGAGCATATTTATTAAAGTTTGGGCATAACGTGGAACTCATCGATGCTCGATTTGATAAATTTGAAGATTCTGTTTTTGTCAATTGTCTTGTAGTAGGCATATCAGTCTTAACAGGACAGCAAATTGAAATCGGTTTAAAAATTTCTAAAAAGGTAAAGGAAATATCTCCAAAAACAAAAGTGGTATGGGGAGGTGTCCATCCTACTCTTCTTCCAGAGGAAACTGTGTCACATGAGAATATTGATGTGGTTGTTAAGGGTGATGGCGAGCTTACATTTAAAGCTTTAGTAGATTGTTTTATAGAGAAGAAAAATATCCATAATGTCAGGGGTATTTGTTTTAAAGATGAAGAGGGTACTATTATTAATAATCCTGAAGCAGAATACTTTGATCTTGACATAATTCCACCTTTACCATATAGTATGCTAAAAAATTTTGATAAATATGAAAGTTATAATATTTTTCCTTTTCATATAAGTAGGGGATGTCCAGGTAGGTGCACCTTTTGCTACAATAATCAGAAAAAAAGTTTTAAGAAGTGGAGAAGTTATTCTGCTGTACGAGTATTAAAAGATATAGAAAGAGTTGTGCTAAAATATAATCCAAGTGCATTACGGATTGTTGATGATCAGGCTTTATTAAATAAGAAGTTAATAAGAAGTATTGCTCAGGGTTTCATAGATAATAACTGGAAGTTCAAATGGATTGCTAATACAACTCTTGATTGTTGGGCAAATTATGATATAGAAACTATTAAATTACTTGTTAAAAGTGGATTAAAACAATTAAGATTTGGTGGAGAATCTGGATCTAATAAAATATTGAAGATTATTAAGAAAACTCATGAATTAAAGCACTTTTTTAGAGCTTTAACTATTTGTAACAAGTTTAACATTAGAGTTCAAATCAGTTTTTTGATTGGAGTTCATAATGAAACGAAATATGATGTTAAATTCACTCTGAGGTTGATAGATAAACTTAGAAAAAATCCTTATAATATTTTTTTCAGGATATTTAGGCTGAATCCTTACCCCAATACTGAAATATTTAATACAGCAGTTGAACTTGGCTTTAGACATCCTACTTCCTTAGAAGGTTGGGGTAGATACAACACTACTTCTCTCAAAACTTTACCATGGGTAAGTAAAAAACGATTTAGAAAATTGGGATTAATAGCACTTATCTCAGATATGATAGTAAGAAACGAATTTAGTATCTCTAATGCAATATTCGTGGATTCCCTCAAGAAGGGTCCAAAATTTCATTTTTCTTTAAATCTTAACGATCTCTTGACCCAGTTTTTGTATTTGGATGCTAAAATGAGATGGAAATTAAAATTGTTTAATCTTGCTCCCGAATGGGTTTTAATGAACAAAATAATAAACAAACAATCTGCTACATTGAATTAAAAATTTTTAATGATTGAATCTCATTTTAGCTTGAGATATGAATCTATAGTCTTTTACTAGATAATTTTTACATGATCTACTTGTTCTTCTTTTAATCCCTGCTCTAAAACCATGCCACATTGAATAAAGATGTAATACTGACAAATTTTTTTCTTTTTTTAGAATATTAATAAAAATTTCAATTAAATTCCAAGTTAAATAACCGATATAGAAAATAAGTATGTTTACTAACCTAGCGTGCTTCCAAACAACAATTTGAGAGTTCCTTTTTTGAAGATATGTAAAAAGTAGTGATTTTTTTATTCGCTGTTCAAAAACCTTGTGATATACAATCGTGGTAGGAACATAGTAACTTTTGTATCCCTTTTTCTGTGCTCTAATATTGATATCCACATCGGCATGATATAGAAAGAATAACTCGTCCCATAAATCAATTTCGTCAAAAATCTCTTTTCTAAGAAACATAGCTGTTCCCGGGGCACAATCGGTAGTTGAAATGTTATTATACTTTTGATTTTTTGGATCATATTCCCAAAATCCAAGGAGTCTTGTGAGAATTGGGTATAAAAAACTGACTTTAAGACCACTATACCATATATATTTTTTATATTTATAGCTTTTAATTTTTGGTGAAATCAGACCAGCATCAGGATTTCTTTCCAGAAATTTAACCATTTCTTCAATAAAATTTGGTTCAACTTCTGTATCATTATTTAAGATACAAATATAATCGCCGTTAGAATTCTTAATTGCTTTATTATTTCCACCAGCCAGAATAAGATTAAACTTGCTACGGATTAATTGTATTGTCAAATCTTTCTCAAATCGAGATAAATCTTGCTTCAATTCTAAGAAATTCGCAGGTTTTGATGCGTTATCTATAAGAATTATTTCAAAATTTTTATAGGTTTGATTTCTAAATGAATTTAAACATTCTAAAGTAAAAAGATTATTATTATAATTAAGGAGCACTATTGATACTAACTTTTTCATTAAAATTCTTTCACAAAATTTAGTTTAAGGGAGTATTATTTTTTAAATAATATTCTAATGTTTGTCTGAAGGTTTCCTTAAGATTGTATTTTGGAACCCATCCAACTTTTTCCAATTTACTAATATCTGGAATCCTCCTATCACAATCTTCATAACCTTCTCCATAAAAATCTAAATTATCAACATTTTCAACTCCATGTTTAAAATTTTTGCCTATTATATCTTGATACAAATCTATCATTAAATTAGCGAGATCTTCAATTCTAGTTTCATTATTTGGTGCTCCAATATTAATTATCTCATTATTAAAAAGCCCGTTTTTATTATCAATGATTAATTTAATTGCACGAGTTGCATCGTCAATATAGAGGTAGGTTCGATAATTTTTTCCTCCATCTACCAATTTCAAACTTCTTCCATACAAAAGACTAGAAATAAATTGAGCAGGAGCTCTTGGACATCCATCCTCTTCATTTTTTATAAGAAAATCTATTTTAGGACCAACGAAATTAAAAGGGCGGATGATAGTATAATTAATGCTTCCTGATTTTCCATAGGCATATAATAGACGCTCTAAAAGCTGTTTTGCACAGCTATAGATCCAACGTTGATTCTTTATTGGACCTAAGATTAGATTACTATTTTCTTCATTAAAAATAACGGGAGAATGATCACCACCTGTCATACCATAAACTTCACAAGAAGAAAATTGAATTAGCCTCTTTTTATGATCAATACAATTTTTGATGATATTGAGATTCTGAGAGAAATTCAAATCAACAACCTCAATCGGTGTTTCAATATACTTAATTGGATTTGCATGGGCTATTAAATCTATTATAACATCTGAATCGGAAATAATTTCCTTAATCAGACCATTTTCGTTTTGTATATCTCCTTGAATGAATTTAATCTGATCTTTAAATTCGTTAATTTTTGAATCGTTCTTATCAAAACCAGTTATGATATATTTAGGATAGTTTAATAAATACTTTATAAGGTTACTACCAATAAAACCACTACATCCTAATATGAATACATTCATTTTAATTACGCATAAAAAAACATTAATACATTCTTTTAAAGGTATACCTAAATAGTTAATTAATATTATCGTTAAAAGAATGATTCTTATAAAATAAAAATTCTTGATAATTCCTATTCTAGTAGATTATATCAAGGAATTTTTAAATTATTTCAGTATGAGCTGTTTCTTTCTCATATTCAATATGTTTCTTTTTTAATTCTGAATTATCCTTAAAGATACTAATATTCACCTTTCCTTCTATATCATTTGGTATAGGTATAGAAAAAATATGGAGAATCAATGGATAGAGATCATAAATATTCATATTTTTCAAAGAATATCCTTCTCTGATGTCATTTCCATAAGCTATGAATATTCCCTCTCTTTTATGACTCCCTGAGGTATTTCCTTTTTTGAATACTTGCTTATTTTTCATTACTAAGTCTATTTCAATTATATTCCTATATTTTGAAAAATCATCATATTTAATCAAAATATCTGGAAAAAAATCAAGTGAAGGATGATTATAGAATTCTTCAATCTTCCAGACTTTTTCAATCACTCTTCTACCTTCTGGATCTTTTAATTTAAGAAGTTTCTCTATGATAATTTCGCGAGTTTTATTATAATCATTTTTATCTATAATTCCATTGGGTTCTCTTCCCTTAAGATTAATATTTATTCCATAGCTATAGATTGTATAAGCCATTGTCTCATCCCAATTAATCGTACTTATTATCGGGGCTTTTATTATTGATCGGTCTCTAAGTTCTTTAAAAAAGGAGAACTTAGATAAAATTGAGATAATTTTAGAAACTCCGCTCACTTTTTGAAGTTTAGAAATCATTAAACTTAATCTTTCTGAAATATTTCTATCTTGAAAGAATTTTTCCTTAACTTTTCGTTTCTTTTTGTTCGGATTGACCTTTTCCTTTAATTTTAAGAAACTTGTACTCTGAAGCCAATTAATAAGATTAATTTCATAAAGTAATGGACCAAAACCATGATCAGAAACAACAAAAATAAAATAATCCTTATTAAAAAGTATCTTCAGAAAATTGTCAATTGTTAAATAAAACTTTTGAATCAAGAATATGATCTCTTCGTTATTTGAATAATCAGGATGATTTTTATCTAAGTATTTCCAGAATAAATGTGAAATTTGATCCGTAAAATAATTTACATAAAATAAGAAATCCCAATCTTTATTCAGGATTTTTTTAACTAGATATAACTGTTTTTTTGAATGAATTATAAGGGTTTTCAGGATTTCAGTCTCTTTCAAATTTCTTAAATTTGGTGAGGTTTGATAATCAATCTTCTGAATTAGGCGTTGCAATTCAGGATTATTTGTGATGTCTCCAATGTTAAATATAGGTCCTGCTATAAAACCCCCATTAATATCCTTTTCATCTCTTAATTGTGTTGTAGGAATATTTATTATATAACAACGTTTATTATATTGATTTAGTTTTCTCCATATTGATCTCTTGTAACTCACTCTATTAAATTGAGGCTTATAACTATTTTTTTTTCTACAAATAAAACAAAAAGCATTCAAATCTTCAGGTTTTCTACCCGTTAACATAGCGGGCCAAGCAGGAATAGTTCCGGGGGGAAATGTAGACATAAAAGGACCCCATACACCTTTTTCCATCAATTTCCTGAAGTTAGGAAGGATTCCTTCATTAATCCATGGTTGGAGTAAAGTCCATGATCCACCATCTAATCCGATAACTATAATTTTTTTCATAATTAAAATTAATTTTGCATATAAGTAGATACAGTACAGCTATTACAAAGTTTAGCTTGACGTTCAAAATACATCTTCTTTAAGTATATAATCTTGTTAATGGGATAATCTGTATAATTACATAATTTATTTTTCCTTTTTACATCATTGGAACATAGGTAAACTCCTCCATTATAACCTATAAATGTTATCAGGGAAGAAATAGAACAGATTTCACCAAATTTTAATGTAAAATCTTTTGATCTGTATTTTTTTTTTAAAATAAGATCATAGTTAAAATCTTGAATCCCTCTATTATTTATTCTGAACCATGTATAGTTTAAGTGATAATCATTACAAAATTCAATTAATTCCTTGATGTTGTTTCTATTTAATTGAGAAATTACAATATTTAGTGATACATCAATTTCCTTTCTTTTTATTGCCTCTTTCAAGTGATTCATTACAATATCATAACTGAGACCCTTGTGTATCCTTTCAAATATCTCTTTATTAATACTTGGTATGCTAAAAATTACTTTTTTTAAACCTTTCTTAATTAATTTATCTTGCATTTCTGGGTTAAATAGATATCCATTAGTATTAAGAGAAGTATTTATTTTATTTTTAATACAATATCCTATAAAATCAGCAATTTTTGGATGAAGAAGAGGCTCCCCTAAACCACAAAAATATAGTTCTTTAATTTTATCTTTTTTAACTTTTCGGATAATTTTTTTAAATATTTCTTCTTTCAAAAAACCTTCCGACTTTATAACGTGTCTAGGACACATTATACAACTGGCATTACAAGAATTGGTTAGTTCCAAATCTATTAATAATCCTTTATACATTAATATAAATAGAAGTTTATTATTAACAAGATACCGATAAAATTTAGATAATATTAAATCTCGGAATTTCATAGCCTGATTTTTCCAAAAGGGTGAAAAATTTTTTATTATCCTATCAATCATTATCTCTTCCTTAATACCATTTTATTTCTCAATAATAAATTTATTTATCGCTAAAATATCTAAACCCGTATTATAAAAACACTCTATGGCGTTAATAGGATTACAGACAATAGGTCGACCTTTAACATTAAATGAGGTATTTAAAAGCATTGGAACAGAAGTAAGTTCATCAAAATTTTTTATAAGATTATAATAATTGAGATTTACTTCGTTTGAAACGGTCTGAGGTCGAGTTGTTCCATCAACATGAATTACAGCAGGGACCTCTTCTATTTTTTTAGGAAACACATCAAAGGAAGTAATCATGTATGGAGCTCTTCTTGAATTCATTAAATACTCTGAGGCTCGATCTTCTAGAATTGATGGACAAAAAGGCCTCCAAGGCTCTCGAAATTTTACTTGCTTATTTATTATATCTTTATTATTTATGTTTCTAGGATCCATGAGTATAGAGCGGTTTCCAAGAGCTCGTGGTCCATATTCCATCCTTCCTTGAAACCATCCAATAATTTTACCTTTTGAAAGGTGTTTACTACATACATCAATTAGATTATTTACCTTTTCATATTTTATTTTTCTTAATTCCAGAATTGTTTCGATTTCGTCATCGGAATATTCTGGACCGAAATACATATCTGATATGGCATTATAGTTCGACTTTTTATTTATTTCATAATCCGCTTGTAATGCAGCTCCAAGAGCCAGCCCTCCATCTCCAGCATTTGGAAAAATATGGAACTCGTCCAAATCCAAGTTTTCTGATAAATATTGATTCAATTTTACATTAAGAAAAACTCCACCGGCACCACAAAGATAATGGGATCCTAGTTTTTTTACCCAGAATGAGACCAATTCAAATATTTGTTTTTCTAAAAGGTTTTGAGCCGCTGCGGCTATATCTTCACGTTTAAATTGCTGTTGTAACTTTTTTATGTATTCGCTTTCTTGAAAATGCCAATGGATTGCATCCAATATGGATAGTGTCATAGGATAAGAAAAGTTATATTCTCTCTTCAAATGGCCCCTTTTATAAATGGGAAGGAATGGAATTAACTTTTTTTTTACTATTTCTGGATCTCCGTAAGGGGCAAGACCCATTGTCTTTCCTTCTCCATTTCCGATCCACCATCCTAATCCCTCAGTAATGATCCCATAAAACCACCCCAATGATCCATTTCTGCCAATTTTAAGAAGGGGCATAATCTCTCCATCTATTGCTTGCCAAACTGCTGTTGATGTCCCACCACTACCAATACCATCTGATGTAACAATTAGACCATTAGACTTAAATCCACTAGTATAGTAAGCGGATGCAGCGTGGGCTAAATGATGATTAATTACATAAATTGGGATATTACTACTTATTTCAAATGGTTTAAAATACGTTGGAGAAGTTGTTTTATACTTCAGTGTTTCCTTAAACTCCTTAGAAAAAATTAAATTTCCTAATTTTCGTAAGATTTTCATTAAATTTGTTATAATTTCCTTCATAAATCCTTGTGCTTCACTTTTAGCTAAGTTTTTATAAAAGTTTTTATCTAATTTTAGGAAGGGAAAATATTGTTTGGGACTTAAATGTAAAGAAAAAGCAATAGCGTCGATATTTCTTATACTAACATCAGCAAATTTAAGGCAATATTCTATAGATTTTAATGGTACTTGAGAGTAATGTTTAACCCTAATAAACCTTTCCTCGTTAACTGCTGCTAGAATTTTGCCCGCTTTAATAATTGCTGCTCCAGAATCATGACCAATGTGAATTCCTAAAATTAATCTATTAGACATTTTTAACATTAATTTACTAACTATTCGTTATTATCTTTCTTTTAATCCTCTTAATCATTCCTAATTTTATTCCTTTTAGAATCCCCTTAATGGATTCAAAGAAGAATTGAGGATCTGTTTTCTTATTCGGGAAATTTTTCGTCATTGTGATTAAGTCCATGAATTGTAAGATAAATTGCCAGAATATAATGTGCCAAGAATAATGCTTAAAACAGAAGTAGTTCCTATTTCTAAAGTAGTATTTTCTCATATTAGATGATATTTTTAGGGTTGCACCGTGATAAATCTTGGTTTTAGTGTTACAAAATGCATTAAATCCTTGTTTTTTTGCTCGATAACATAAATCAGCATCTTCTACATACATAAAGTAGGAATTATCCATTAAACCTATTTTATTCAAGACATTCCTACGTATAAAAAGAGCACAACCGGTCGCATAATCAATTTTAAGAGGTTTACTATGAAGTTTCTTATCTTCTTTTAAAAAATCGATCATTACAAATAGTTTAAAAGAATAACAGTTCATTTTGCCTCCAAGTCCCCAGATCAGATCGGTTTTTGATTCTTTCTTTTTTATATTATAAAAGCAGATCTTCGGTTGAGCTATTTGTATTAATTTGTATTTCCTAAAGAATGATAACATCGATTGTAAAAAAATTGTATCAAAGGTAGTATCACTATTTAGTAATAGAATTATATCTCCTTTTGAATTATGAATCCCAAGGTTATTTGCAGCAGCATACCCTAAATTTTTTTCAGAATGTATAATTTTAACCTTTTTGAGAAAAAGTTCACTCAATTTATTATTTTTCAGAAATTCAACTATTTTTTCCTTGTTTTGCTTATTTGAGTTATTCTCAACAATAATGATGCAATATTCTTCTATGTTCTGTTGCTCAAGCAGTTTTAAGCAATTAATCGTGTGACCCGAGTTATTGAAATTAACTAAAATTACAGATAGCATAATTTAATTTGCTTAATGAAGACTTAAATTTTATAAATAAAAAATTTTCCTTTAGTAATTATTTTACATTATATATATCATAAAAACATTAAATTAGCTTATAACCCATTTTCCTTATACTATAATGTAAAAAAAATTAATAAATTAGATTTCGGTTTTCCTCCTTGATAATATAAAAATCACTATTCCGAGAGCAGCCAGGGACGCTCCTCCCACCCCCAAACCTATAAATATGGTATTTTCAAGATTATAAAGTTCCATTAATAAGTTTAATTCTTGTTTTGCTAGTTTATTAACAAGAATATCTCTAAATCTTGGTAACAACATGAGAATTGCGTCGATTTGAATATTAGTTAACGCACCATTATTTAATTTTTGCTCATCGTAAATTAAATTTCCTGATTTTGCTTTATACCATTTAATTATTCCTCGAAGTGTCACTAAAGAATAATCACTACTTTCATTCCAGAGAGCAATAAATTGTAGCACAGATAAACCTGTGGGAGCCGCTTGTAATCCAACTTCAAAGAAAGGAGGCCCATAAATAGGGTAATCTGTCTGAGTGGGAAATCCTTCAGTTAAAACTGACTCACCAAAAATTGTACCGTTTACCCACTGTTCATAGAATGCAAATTGTGCAAGTTCTGGTATGGTATAACCTGTTTCTATTTCAAGAAGTTGTGGCACACGTGTTCCAACGAATTAATCTAGCCATAATAGAAGAGTAATTAAATTTAAAGCGGAAAGTCCGAATATATAAACCAATAGAGTTTGAATTGTCAAATTAGTACCAGATTCTGCCCAGACTATTATCCCATCAATATTTACAAATGCATTAACATTATTTTCATTCCACAATTCTGTTGTTGATTCAATTGAAAGACCACTTGTCGTAGGTAACGCACTTCAAAATAAGGAGCACCAGTGAAGTTTGCATTAAGTTGACTAAAGAGTCCATTAGGAAGGATTGATGCTCCAATGATAGTTCCATTCGCCCATTGCTCATAGAAGGCAAGTTGAACAACTGCAGGTGCAAGAAATAGTTGAAATTGAAAAATCAGTAATGCATTTTCTTCAATATCTAAAAGAATTTGTGGAGTTGCTAAACCTGGTATTTGATCTTATAAAGCAGGAAGAGATTCTTCTTGAATTCCTAAAAGAGCTTCAGGTACTCCATCATAAACTTGGTTTCTAAAGATTGCGCTTTCAAAATAGCCAGATGGTATTAAAATGCCCCCGATTACTAATAAAATGATACTAATTATTAAACTATATCTTTTAGACATATTAGATAGTATATAATTTAATTATATAAAGGTTGTTAGCCTTGTAATAATATCTTGCCAAATAATTAACAGGGAAACTAGTCTTTTATAAAAATAAAAAAAATCTGAAAAAAAATCTAACATTTCTAACCATAAGAACAAAATTAAAAATAAAATACATATTATAAGAAATATGGTAATAATGGAAGTGTTAATGCTGGGAAATCCAAAACTGAGGGATTTTTCAGTAGATATTATTAATTTTGATGAAAATTTAAAAGAAAATATTCAAGACCTCAAAGATACATTGACTCATCTTCAAAAAAAGAAAAAACTTGGTAATGCAATCGCAGCACCTCAAATTGGTTTTTTTAAAAAAATAATTTATTATGAGTTACCCGGGAAATCATTCTATATGGTAAATCCAAAAATTATACAGCAAAGTAGAGACATGATTAATGTGTGGGATAGTTGTTTTAGTTTTGATATCTCATTCTTTGTTGAGATTCCAAGATATAAGAGTATCAAAATTGAATACCAAGATGAAAAAGGAAACTTCTTCAATGAAGAATTTACTGAGGAACTTTCAGAATTAGTTCAGCATGAAATTGACCATCTTCATGGAATCTTAGCTATCGACCGTTTGAGAGATGTGAAAAAAATTATAATGAGAAGTGAATGGGAGAGGAGATTCAGATAAATGAAACGGATAGGAATTTTAGGTGGTATGTCATATGAATCCACCGTCAAATATTATGATTTAATTCTACAGAAATATTACAGTAAATATAATGATTATCATTATCCAGAGATAGTCATATTTAGTTTAAACTTCCAAAAACTAATTGACTATGAGCTGGGTGATAACAAAGAAAAATATATAGACTACCTTATGAGTGGCATTAATTCA
>SDBU01005502.1_pt1 | contig 15133 bp, 15 predicted proteins | sample 2277071 | NCBI WGS metagenome assembly SDBU01 (sample SAMN10397929, study PRJNA504765) | marine sediment metagenome | isolation source: marine sediment core GS08_GC12, 126 cmbsf | place: Arctic Ocean: Gakkel Ridge, Loki's castle | collected 2008
GTCCACTAATTAATCAGAATTGGAATGACCATATATCTGGGACAAATAACATGGGACACCTGACTCATATATCTGAAAGGGCGCGTAGAGATGCTGCACATTATTTTAGTGGTGTAGCTGGGACTGGGACGGATGATTATACAACCAGTACAACTGGTTCTGTTACGGTGCAATGTGGTTCAGGAATTATTTATCAAATACATCCACATACCTTTGTAGCAAAAGACACAACCGGCGCAGACGATGTTCATATAGTGAATCATGATATAACTCCATATTTTGCTACCCATAATTTATATGATGTGGTTGACGATGCTAGTGGAGGTACATTAACCAATAAGTATTTTAATGTTGTACTTTGGGGAACCATTAATAAATCAGGAGAATATTCTCCATTACTTGTTAATCTTCCTACCGGAACTTATAATACTTTAGGGGGCGCTCAATCTGACGTAGATAATTATGATGTATTTTCTATGCCTAGAGAGTTTTTCCTGGACTCAAGTACCGGATTTCTTATTGCACGGCTAACTTTCCGTAAAGAAAGCACGAGTTGGACTTACCATAGTACTGTTGATTTGAGGGGACAAACTCCATTAACTGCCGGAGGCGCTGCTGGTGGAGCTATAACATCTTTCCCGGATAATCAATTTGAGATTTATAATGTAACGGATAACACAAAAATTATTAATTTCGATGTTGGGAGCTTAACCACAGCCACTACCAGAACAATTACGATGCCGGATATAGATTTGACATTAATTAATTATGATGGTACTGATGCAGTTTTTTATCCTGCTAATAAGTTATATTTTGATGGTGGTGTAGATACATATATAACTGAAGCTTCGGCAGATAAATTACATACAGTTGTTGGTGACAGTACTATGGTTAGGGTTACAGATACATCAGTAGCCTATGGGCGACAAATTGATGAAGATGATCCTCCCGGTAGATTTGCTGTAAATTATGGGAATTTTTATTTCCGAACAATGGCTAATCCGTCTGCCCCTACAGCAGCATTAATAGAAACAAGTGGATTATTATCAGACGGTGTTTATAGATATGCGGTTATTTATGTTACAGATGAAGGAGACAGTGGAACTCATAGCATTTATTCAAATCAAGTAACAGTCGATCCTACTCACCAACAGATAAACCTTACTAATATTCCTATAGCTCCTGATGCATACAATGTTATAGCACGAAAAATTTATAGGACTATAGGTGGAGGAAATATTTATATTTTATATCTAGTTACTACACTTAATAATAATACAACTACTTCTTTTGTAGACAATGTAGCTGATGGATCATTGGATACAACGGATGGTTTTTATAGAAAACGTAATGATGCCGAAACAAGTTTCTTCAAAGATAGTGGAAATAAAGCATATCTAAGATTTTTCTATAGTGACACGTATTCAACTATCATGGGTACAGCAGCAGCTCGATATTTAACTACTGGAAACTCATTGGTAGCTTTTGGAAGTTTAGCAGCAAACCAAGTTACAACTGGTGGTAACTTCATAGCCATTGGTTATACTGCTGCGTTTGCTAATCGTACTGGTTCAAATAATATATCTATCGGATATGCAGCTAATTATTATGATCAAACTGGACATGCTAATATAGCAATCGGAACATATGCCTGTTCCATTTCTGGGCGTACAGCAGCAAGTTATATAGTAGGTATTGGTGGTTATGCTGGTGGTGCTGGTAACAATAGTGTTTTTGTAGGTTATAAAGCCGGTAGATATCGTGTGGGTCTTAATAATGTAGGAATGGGTTATGAATCTATGCAGGGTAGTTCTACATATACCTTAAATACAGGTGCTTATAATGTAGCAGTAGGACTTCAAAGTGGAGCAATATTACAAAGTGGGAACTATAATTTATTTTTAGGCGCAAAGACTGGTAATACTATGATTACTGGTGGACGCAATATAATTATCGGACCGGAAGTAAACGCTTCTGCTTCAAATGTTAATTATGAATTTAGATTAGGTAATGCTTCTACAATTATTCTTGAGGGATCAACAGCAGTTGGTGATCCTTGGGTCGGAACAAGTAAATATTTCAAAACTGATAGCATAGTTGAATATGGTGTTGATGCCGGAGTCATAGTAGAACAAATTCTTTTAAAAGATGGAGGAATAAAATTATTAACAGGAGCGACAGTAAATGAGATTGAAACAGCTCTTACTGATGATGCTACCCATGTACCAAACTCAGCTGCTATAGTTGCTGCAATAAATGCAGGAGATTTTTGGGATAGAGCCGGCACTATTTTAAGTCCAAGTAATCCCGGAGATACTATTCAGCTGACAGGAGCATTACAAGTTAACACAATAAGCCCTTATTCAACTGCTTATGTGCAAGTAGAAGGATGGCAATTCGACGGTAATATAGTAACATTCTCTAATTTTAATGAAGATGTTTCTATCACTGCTAATGATGGAATAGTAACATTTCCTGATGGTGATGGAGTAACTATAACTGCAGGTGATCCATATGCTTCTGCTGGTGCTGATGGTGGAGCAATTACCATTAAAGCTGGTAATGCCTTAGCTGCAGATTCTGGTTCTGAACCTGGTGGAATATATTTAATGCCGGGAAGTCCTTATGCAGCAAGTGTAACATCCCAGGTATATATCGGAGATGGCACATATAATGCAGATGCCATTGGAATCCAGGTAGCCGGTTCACAAACCAATATTGATCTTGCATTATCAGCAAAAGGAACTGGAAAAATAAGTCTTCTTTCAGCTAATATTTATTTGTACAATTTAAGGGTGTATGATCAAGCAAGTGTTATGTATATCACTCCTTCTAATTCCACCTATGCGATAGATCTGCATGGGGCCGCAGGACTTACTGATAGTGATGGTAATGACGTTACAGTCCGTGCAGGTGCAGGAAATGGTACAGGAGATGGTGGAGACTTATTTTTACGTGCAGGAGCAAAAGGAGCAACCGGAGCTATAGGAGATATGTATATCGGTACTGGTGCTGAAGGTTACCTGCCTAGTGATGATTCCAAAGCAACTGTTGTAGCTTATGATACTGCTACGGGATTATTGAGTTATAGAACTGTTGCTAGTATAGCTGGAACAGTTCCTGTTGATAATATACTTGATTGGAATGGAACTGCCTATGCTCCTTATGCTGCTCAAACTACAGGGGCTTTCGACTCAGGTTCAGTCAATCCTATCAGTGCAGTTAATCGACTTAATTATGATGGAAATTTCTATGCTTATAATTTATATGCTGCAACTACAACTAGTCACATTACCATAACAGCTGGCGGTCAGATTCTTATTTACACCGGTGGAGCAAATCAAATGATTTTTCAACCTTATATAAATGATGGTTCTGGTGCTTATGGTTATTCATTTGATACTGAAAACACCCTTTCTACAGAATGGGCGAGGGTAGCAGTATTCAAGTCAAATGGTACAGAAAAATTTACTGTATTTGGTCAAGGTCAATTATTGATTTCTAAAAGAAGTATTACAGGATTACCTACTCCTGCTGCAACCGCAGGATTTATTTATATGGATAGTGCTGATGATAAACTTTATTTTAAGAATAGTTCTGCTACATATGATCTTACAAGTGTAGGCGGTGGGACTCCGGGCGGATCAGATACTCATGTTCAGTTTAATAACGCTGGATCTTTTGGTGGGTCGGCTAATTTAACATGGGACGATAATGATTTACTTGTAGCACAGAGTCATACAAATGTATGGGCAGTGACTACTGCACCAGTTTATACTGTGCTTATAAATAACCCAGATACTTCGAGTCTTGTTAACAAATATTCAGCATTAACATTTCAATCGAAAGTTGCTGCTGGCAATACAAACATTTCTTCAATTGTCTCTCTAGGTCCAACAGCTGGTTCTAATAGGACGTATATGTATTTCATGGGTATTGCAGACGATTCAACATGGAAAACTATAATGGGTCTTAGAACAGGAATTGATGTTCTTATATATGATCATCATGCCAGAACAGGGAATGCGTGGAATGACTTTCCAACTGCATTACCAAGTAGAGCTATGCTATTTCAGCGTGGTTCAACTGTTGCTGCGGAAGGTTCATTAGTTGGGGATTATTCTGGTATAATGTTTAATGCTTCTGCTGCCAGTGGGAAAAATGCTTATGGATTTATGGGAGTATCAGCTTTAAGTACAACTACTCATGCTAGTAGATTCAATTTATTATTAAGAGGTGCTGGAACCTCTGATTATGAAACAGTTTTCTCAGCAGATTATGATTCTACATATTATTGGAAAAGAAGTAATGATCTTGATATAACACATCAATTTATTACAGGAGGTACAATACGTGGAATAATAGGATATGATCAATCACATGGTTCTATTAATATTGAAGGTGGAACTAGTGCTACTTTTACCAGTATTCCTGAAATAGCAGTAAAAGATGGTGGAGCAACAATAATGATAAATAGCACACCAGCAACCAGTACTGCTGAAGGAATTATTGCACTAGGTGATGTTGATATTAATGCTTATGGTATAGGTGCTGCATTAACAATGAAATCTGATGGGAATTATGATACCTGTGATGCAGATAGTGTTGCTGGCATGCCTTGTTCAGCATTAGCTGTAGAGTCTGGTACTGGTACTGGCAAGAAAGTATTATCAATGGGATATATAAGTGATCCATCATATAGTTTTACAGTTGGAGCGATAGTATATGTAGATACTGTTACACCGGGACATTTAACAACAACTGCTCCTGCTGGTGCTGGTGATCATGTTCAGGCAGTAGGAATTGCTGTAACTACGACATCACTATTTTTTAATCCTGATTTCGCAATGGTAGAAATAGTTTAATTATGGCATATCCAGCATACTCAAGTAACGGCGGTGTTTCAAATGTGTATCAGGAAGCATCAATAAACATAGCATATCCAGGTATAATAAACAAGGGAGATTTTCTGGTTATATTTAGTAGTAAGGATATAACTACTAATAATGCAGTAATTACCCATCCTTCTGGTTTTAATTTAGGACCAATAAGAAATTCAAGTTACAAAGGATCTTATGCACTAACTACTCAAATGTATTATAAAAGAGCTGATGGTACTGAATCAGGTACAGTTAATATGGTATGGGTGGCTGCTGCATACACTTATTGTACGGCAGTAATGTATAGATTTACCAGTGTTGTTACCGGAGGATTTCCTTTTGATAATACCAGTGGTACTCAGTCAACAGGTGCATCAAGCAGTTATACTCAAAAAGTTGTTACGACTACGGGTGCTGAAAGACTTTTATTAGGGTATACATTATTGTATAGTGGAGCCGTAGCAAATACAGTAACATCTTGGTTCAGTAGGCATACAAATAATCAAGCAGGATATTATCATAAACTACAGGATCGTCAGATATCCATAGCGCAAACAGTAGGAGATGGTACTGGAACTATAACAGGAGTAACAAGTCATTGGATAAGTATGACATTCGCTCTTAGATCCGGATCAGGATGGTCACACAAATTTTTAGGAATTGACAACTTTGATATAAAAAAAATTAGCGGATTAGATTTGATCAGTATAGAATCGGTGGACAGCGTTACTTAAATTTAAAATTTTGTATATTTACTAAATCATTAATTAATCTTTTTATGTTATGAAATACATTGATTGTCTTATTATGAGCGCTGGACTTCAGGATGTAAATGCATCCGGAATGAAGGCTCGTTTTTCTTATGCAGTAGCCAGGAATAAAAGGTTACTCGAACCAGTTATTAAATCGCTGGAAGAAATGGTTAAACCTTCTGAAGAACATGAAAAATGCATTGCAGAGCGTAAAAAAATACTGCAGGAATTTGCTAAAAAGGATGAAAACGGAGATCCTATTGTCAGAGCATCTGTTGTGGCCGGTCAGCAAAAAGAAACTTACCTGATCCCCGGGATCAGTGATAAGAACAATGAATTTAATGTTAAGTTAGACAAGCTGCAAAAAAAGTTCAAAAAGGAAATAGATGAACAGGCTACCAAGGAAGAAGAGTATGACAAGCACCTGGATGCTGAAGCTACTGATTTCGTTCCAATCATGGTAGAGTGGAAAATGGTCCCTGAGTCGGGACTTTCTCAGCAAGCAATGGATGGTGCTCTTTTTATGATTAAAGAAGAACCAACCAAACCAAAGGAAACCAAGAAACCAGTACCTAAATAAAAAGTCATGGGCGAATTCGGAGACGATTATCAATATCCAAAACAAGCAAACCCAAGTAGTAAAGCATTACTTGGTGGTCAGAATGTAGGACCTGATGGAGCTGATGGTGACAATGCAATCTTTGCCGTTGCTTTTACAAACAACATCCTTATTCCTACAGATTCTGATGGAAGCAATCCTGTTTATGCAGATGCTGTTACTGAATTTGAAACCTGGGAAGGCAATGTTATGCTTGCCAGTAAGTCTGCCCTTGATGGATGGACTTCAGCTCTGCATTCGTCCAGTAATGTAACTATTACTGATGCTGTAGACTTTGAGGCTATTATCACAGCAATAAGTGCTGATCACGGATCCTTTATTATGAAGTTTGAAAAATCCGGTTACAACACATTATACTGTAAAGTCCATGTTCATAAGGCTAAAAAAGGTATTACAGGAAATACCGGAGATACTGGAAATGACGGAGGCACAGGATCCCAGGGAAATATAGGACCGACTGGGAATGATGGAACCGGACTTGTTACTGTGAAAAAAGTAATAGACGTACTTGCATATACATATTTCATGAGCGGTGCAAGCGATTCAAGTGGACTTCTTTTTGCTTCATCAGTTCCGCACGAAATGGTTCTTGGTGATACTGTTCATCATTATGCCTATACTGTACACACCGAATACAATGGTGACCATAAAGTAACTGAGATAGTCAGTCCAACAACTTACCGTGTTGAAACTTTGACATACCTCGGTGAAGATGGTGGTAACGGATATTCCATAAGTGATTTAAGACCGGCTACGAATGACGACCCCCAGGACCTTGAATGGAAAGATATGGTTCCGGATGGAGCTGCCCTAATGGAACTTCGTTTAATGATGATAACTGAGCATGCTGAAAATGAATTGTATGCCTATCTTGGTTATAAAAAATATCCTAGTACGGGTTGGAATTTTTTCCTGAACGGAGAATTGTATGAAGAACAGGGTGACCAGAAAGCTTGGCCTGCAACTGTTCAACCATATATTGTACAGGCTCTACTTGGTATAAAAACTCCAAGTACAAGCAGGGCAAATATTCATCTTCGGTTAACTCCGTATGTTGGAAATAATTGGAGCACTCATTATACCAGTGTGAAATTTAATCTGTTTGCAGCTTATATAAATCATATTCCTGACACCCTGGGTACATAAAAAAAGGGGCTTGAATAACTTAGCCCCTTTCCTTTCTCTTTTTTCATCCTTTCTTAAATTGCATTTGGTTCAATAGAATCGTCCTCTACAAGAACTTTATCCTCGGTATAGGCAAGTCCGAATATCTCTGATTCATGAAGCACGTAGAACATATGTACAGTTTCCTGATCATAATCCCTTACAATAGGTAATGTCCATCCAATAGCATCAGGATTCTCTTGTGGAATAATCTCATCTCCGATACCTAGATCCCTGAGAGTTCCATCCTTGCCAGGCACCTTTAAATTGAAGTCATGAGCAATAGCTACAACAAAGTATCTGTTTTGTAATACTTTAATTGTTGGATTGCCATGAGAGTCATCAAGATAAAATGATACCGGTAGATATATCCCGGCTTTGGTTACCTTGGATACCCTTCGGATTATGTCGCAATAGATCCTTCCATTCAAAGGTTTAATCTTTGTTTTTGGAAGGACATATTCCCTAACTTTTAGTTCTTCACCTGGTTTCTTCATGTTCTCTAGTTTTAGTTGATATAAATAAATCGAATTCCTTTAATTTCGCATAGTACTTTTCTTTGCTTACCGGAGCATGGACAAACATATCTTCGTTGATATATTGGATAAGCCGGTCAGCATCGATCGGATAATGAGCTCTGATAATTTTCCTTGCTTTCTCTTTATCAAAGCAATCCATCAGATTTACATGAGGGTTGATATCCTGATCATTGTTTACTGGTAAGATATCCCGTATGATACTGAAATGTCTTGACCAGTAGAATCCATTCTTTTTACCAGGATTATACAGTTCTGCAGCTGGGTGAGCAGCGGTAAGAATTGTATGCTTGGCACCAATTCTGTCATGTAAACTTTTTGCTTCCTTCCCCCAAAGGCAAAACACCAAATTCTTAGGATGGTTATTCAGGGCCTTCAGGACATCATCTAAGAGGATTTCCCAGCCTTTCCCTTGATGTGACCCTGCGCTACCCTTTTCGACTGTTAAGACCGTATTGAGCAATAAGAAGCCATTCCTGGCCCAATTTTCAAGACTATTGGTAGGAAAGTACTCATCCAGGGTAATATTATGGAAATATTGGATGTTTAGATCTCTGTAGATTTCACTAAAAATTACACCCAGGGAAGGCGGTCGGGTATCTGATCGAGAAGAAAAAGCGAGCCCATCGGCTTGCCCTGGTCCATGGTAAGGATCCTGACCAAAAATAACTACCCGGACATTTTCATAGGGACATAGATCGAATGCACGAAATACGTCCTTTTTCCCCGGATAGATATCTTTAGTTTCTCGTTCCCCTTTTAACCAGTTCTTGAACATCTGCATTTTATCAGAGTTCATTGCTGGCGTAAGTATCTGTTTCCAGTTCATTTTTTTGATATAAAATTGAATATTGGATAAGAATACATTTCATCATTAAGACGATCAGTAATTTTTCTGGCGGCATTTATCATTTCTTGATCACACAGTTTTATTTTCCACCATTTTCTTTTCTTAATTTTATCCTGATAGAGTTTTAAAGCAATTGCAATAAGAACAACTTCTTTATAGGTCAGTACTGTATGTATCTCTTCGTTTATTGTCATCTTTTTAGATTTGTTTCCAATTTATTAGGAAATCTTTTTGTAATCGTATTTACCCTTAATCTCCGATCCTAAAAATCTACCTACAGATTCAGCTTTAATCATTTTATCAAATATATCCTTAGATACTTTGAAGTAATAATATAAAGCATTGTTTCGGATAAATTCAATAGCCAGAACTTTATGTTCTTCGGAATATCCTATTCTGTTGATCTGAGAAGATTCAACAGAAACAAACTCGATTGTTGATGCTATATCTTTCATTAGTTATTATTTTAATCAGCAGGTTTTCTGTTTCTTGCTTTGTTCATTGATAATGCAATTTCAAATGCCTCTCTGAGTTTTCCATCAGAGCAATGTAGATTCTCAATAATCCATTGTAGGATTATTTTTGGCGACGAACTATCTTGTCCTCTAAGGATAAATAGTTCTTCTGCTTCTCCGGCTTTATTAAAAGTACTTGTGGGCCAATCACGTTCATGAAGTTTTTTCATTTTAGGATATAAAATTTACTGTATTTATAATGTTCTGAAGGTTTAGGATGAATATCGAGTTCAGTTTGCAAGTATGGAATAAGCTTTGAAATATATTCAGTCATTCCTTCCTTACCAAGAGAATCGAAATCAGGAGCTAGTACCACATGCCTGACAGTTTCATCGGGCATTTTGATTTGCTTGGTTATACCCATTACTTCCTTGAGTAGAAATTTGCTGATCTGTTTTTCTGTCCAACCGGCAAATACATTTGATTGCATGCATTCTTTACGAATGATACCACCAAAGTAATAAGCATATTGATTAGGAGTAGGATCATCTTTAGTCTCGAATATGACTGCATAGCCCCGGCGACCCTCGAATTTCCTTTTGTAAAACTCAAACATTCCAGGGTTTCCAAAGATAAATTTACCCTCTTCGACCCTGAAATGATGTTTGAATTCTAATTGAGGCATCTACCAGCCGTCTTCATCCATTGGCTCAGCTTGAGCTGCTGGGGCTGCAGCTTGTCCTGCTGGACCCTGAGCTTCTTCCGGATCGTAACCAAGTAAGACGAATTCATCGGATGTCCTGATTTTTGTTCTGAGCCATTTAGGAATTCTCAGAAACAATACTGAATCGAAGTTAACCTTTTGTACATCCCAATCCCAGATCATTTCTGGATTCATCATTGGAGCACATGGCACTTCTTTTGGCTTTGGCATGATACCGTTGAATTTAAGAACGGTATTTTCATTGGTAACTTCAGTAATTGCCTGGCCAAGATATTTCTTTTTCACAGCATGAATGAAGCTAATCATGGCTGTTTTACCAACCATCTGATTTACATCAAATCCTTGCTCTTCTTCCGGAGTCAAAGGTTTGTTTCTCCAATGTGAAATGAGTTTTGCAAGGTTGGATTCCTTGTTTGTGGAGACAGTTAGTTCCATACCAATAACGAAAGGTTCTTCACCTCTATCGTCATTAAATACGGCCATTAGTGTGGGGAATTCCCAGGTGACATAGATCTTCCGGACTTTGCCTTGCACTACGCCTTTAAAGACATTTGGGACTGTCCCAAGTTCTACTAAACTATAGCATCGCGCAACGACTGTGTTCGGTTCGGGTAAGGCGACTGCCTTAAAGTTTCCGCTTAAAGTTGCTTTAACCATGGTAAATAAGTATTAGTTAATTAATAAACAAAAAAGTAGATAACTGCTCTGCAGCTATGATTTTCTTCTTAAAATCTGCATAAAGATATCAAAAGTAAGTGGTTTCAATCCAATTTCTTTTCGATTTTTATTAACCTCTTCGAAAGCTATTGGATCTTCCTTTTTATGCCGGTATTTGTAGACCTTCCGATTATGGCTTAGCCTGGTGAGTTCTGCTTGCTTTATAACTTGATCGGCCAGTATCTTCTTACCTTTCTTGGTAATCATAAATGTTCCTAGTCCCGGGATCCTGAAGTTCTCACCACGTCGCATGTATCTTTGAATACCTGTAAATCCAAAGAAAAGCCCTACGACCTTATCAATAAAGTCGCAGGACATCCCTTGCTTGCAGTCCATATGGATCTGCCTGATAATGGCACGATGGCTTTTTGGTCCATCATACTTTGTTTTACCCGCTTGTAACAAATTTCGAGTCGACATAGAAATTGATTCCTGGTATTGGTTGCTTTTGCTGCTTGAGACCTTCTTTTATCCTGTCAGAGTTAGCTGTGATATAATCATTAATGAGTCTTCCATCGATTACTTTAAAATCTACCGGTACTGCATCTGCATCCTCAATGGCAAATTTAACAGTTTCCCTGACACCTTTGCTGGCCTCTTTCATACTTTTCTTATCTCCCCGTACTTCTGCAGCAGCTTCTTTTTCCTGTACTTTCTTTAAACTATCAACTTCATCAAGAGCTTCGACCTCGGCAGCATTTTTAGCTTTACTGATGGCCAGGCGAGCTTCTTCTTGGACTTTTTCATTATGACTACTGAGATTTTTCAGGTTAGCCTTATGATCAGTAAGATGGACCATACCAAGATTTCTGGTATCTAGGACTTCAGCTTTGAGATATGTGAATTGATCAGAATTAGGAAATCTCTCTTCAATAAATACAGCCATGTTTTCACAGTCCCCGATATTCTGACATCCGGAGCTGGATTTCCTGGTTCCGTCCTTCTGATAATAAACTCCACCATAGATCCTGGCGTAGAGTTGCTTCTTGATCCGGGCCAATTTATCGATCTCAGTGGTTTTCCTCAGTTCTGTTTCCTCTCTCTCCTTTTGCTCATTCTCTATTCTTAATCGTTCCTGAGCGGCCTGTAGGTTCTTGTATGATGTGATCTGACCATTTATCCTGGTCTTACTGCGTTCTAGAGGCTCTTTGAGGACCTTTGCATAAGCATTTATAGCTTTACTGGTTTCGTAATAAGGACTTCCCAGGGTAGTTCTAGCCAGTTCAATGCCATTGAGCATTTGCTGGATCCCAGATGAATGGTTCTCTGCTACCGATAATGAATCGGTATCAATAACCTTGATACTTACTGAGATACTTTCAAAATCAGAGATCTTTTTATCGACCTTACCGAATTTTGCTAAGATGTCGTTTTTTTCCAACAAAGGCTGCGGTTTTACAGCCTTTGCTTTAGGTTCACCATTTACGGGAACTGCGATGTTTTTTGCTTTTACCATTAGTTTTATGTATTAAAAATCAAAATTAAGTTTTTCTTGGTTATCAAATAAATCCTTGACCGGGAATGTGCTATAGTTACTATTGAGATCACTTAGATCATTCCGTTCATAGAACCGGTTCGTTCTTCTGTCAAAGCGAAGTATAACCGGTCCACTCATATTTGTCGCGTGACCGGCAAGTTTATTTTCTTTAACTTTCTGAACATGAATTTCTGCCATTGTATCTGACCAGTCATCACGTTCATGTTTATGAACACATAGAATCTGAAATGCAGATTGAAACCATATCGACCCCCCTGTGAGGTTAAATGGTGTTGGTGCAGTAACCTGCTTATTCTTGTCCAGTATGGGATTAGGCGGGTGATGTGCAATCACATTGATCATATTATACTTGGTAGTAAGCCTGACTTCTTCACCAAGTTCATAGCCTAAATATTGATCATCTCGCTGACCCTTGTAATTGTGTTTCAAATTTTTCCAAGGATCAGTAAGAAACCCGACTATTCCATGTTGTTTGACCATTTGACGCTTTTTCTCTCTCAATTCTTCCGGAGTGAATCCTAACTCATTATCCAGGAAGAATATATATTCTCCCAGATGGTCACGTATAGCACTTTCATATTCCTGACGTTGCATTCTATTTCCAAAAGATTTGTCTGCAGTATTTCCGACCAGGATCTCTACCATAGTATCAATGATATTCCGTGGTGGATAATTTTCAGGGCAATACAGTCCCCACTTCCATTTATAAAGTATCGTTGTGATACAAATTAAATCAAATAGTAATGAAGATTTTCCTTCCTGAGGATAACCATTGACAATCAATAGCCATCCTCTCATCCAATTAAAATGTGCATCAAGTGATTTATATCCTGTAGTCTGACCTTTTTTGCGTCCATCATCAAATTCAACCATCATTTCGGTAAGAAAATCCTTTGCAGAATGAACACCTTCTACCGGATATGGTACTGCTTGATAAATAGTATCTGCTAAAACCTTTTCTCCATGAACTTCAAGCACATCATTTGCATCCTTACAATAAATTGGTCCTTGATCAGTATCATCAGCAAGATATTTATTGAATGGGATCCACCGGCATCTCTCTTTACCAAGCCGCCTGGCCAACTCTTCCCGGAGCTTTATACCTGCAGCATCACAATCGGTAGCTAGATAAATAGTCTCGATATCCTTGAAATCATCAATGCAATCGTCTAGATATTCCAGATTGATATTACTCTGAATATCAACTACACCATGCTCTTCAAAATGTTCTTTTTCCTTCTTAGTGATTGTGGCGCCATTTGGTACTGACACAACACTTACAAGTCCTGCTTGGTAATATGCCATAGCATCGAATTCACCTTCGGTAATAATTGTATAGTTTTGATCTTTGATGCTATCCAGATTAAACATGGTCTTAGAAGCTCCAGATATCATTTTGAAATTTTTGTCATTATCCCGGTACTTTACATTGATCAGCATACCGCCCCTGAAATACGGAAAATTGACAGATTTTCGGACAACATATTTCCCTTTATTTTCCTCATGCTTGGTTTTGATCTGAAGCATAGTTTCATGGCTCATCCGGATCTTGAAAAAATCCAATGTGTCAAATTTAATTCTACGGGTTTTTAAGAACCAAGCTATGATATCCTCACTGAGCAAAGTACTCCTGGGAACATCAATTATAGGTTTTATCTTGGCATTGGCCAGATATTCTTCATCGATTACATAACCCCCAGCTCCGCATACATTACACCGCCAGGGATGCGGTTTCCTATGCATATTAACTGCAAGCTTTGCTTCCTTACGGTGTTCGGGCTCCCGGCCCATTACACAAATCGGACAGATTATATAATACTCTCCTTTTGTAGTTATTTTGGGATTTGCAGGAATATTGATGTTATAGACTTGGCTATCATGAATTATCTTTTCCATACATTCCTTTTAATTGTTCCTCTGTTAAAGGTTGTACATTTTCACGTTTTTTGTATTCCTCATCAGCTTCAATTTGCTTTTTCCTGGCTTCCTGAAGTTGATCTTCCCATTCATCTTTCCATCTTTGATCAGGACCAAGAAATACTGTAGCCATCATTTTTTGTCGCCAGGTATCTATTTCGAGCAGTTTGAAATACATATTCCGCTGTTTCAGAATTAAATCCCGGCTGGTGCTTTTTCGGAGCTTGATATAAAGTGTCTTGGCTTTCCCTTTGGATCCTGTCCAACATACCTTACCGCTTTTCTTCCAGAAATAACTTTCAAATTCCATATCGAGATCAGCAAATGAAGATTCCCATTTTGGAGTTAAGTTTATAGAATCTTCTTTACCAGGATACATGAATCCTTTTTTGATCAACCTCTGTATTAACATCTGTTGTTGTTCAGAGTTAAAACCGGTCTTTATGTAACATTCTGCTATATCGGGTTCTTTTCCCTTGGAAATTTCTCGATATACCCAATCCAGGAAGACATATTCACTGCAGTTGATCATTAGCTCCATACGTGCCTCATGATTGATTGTGGTACGCCCATGGACCTTGGGCATACCGCTTTTGTAGTCCTTAATTATATTACTCATAACTTTGAATTTAAATAAGTCCTAAAAGTTGTAATTCTCTAACAAAAATCGGACGATCTATAGGGTGGCAATTACGGAGTAATTCCTGCCAATTGAGTGTATCAAGATACTCTGCTATCAAATATTTATTACATCCATGTATATTTGCATACATCTGTTTTCTGATTCCTTCTTGCTTTTTCATGATTTTAGTTTAATTTCTTGGATAAGATTTAACCTCATTTATATGATTACTTATTTCAGCATCAAATATTTTCAACACTTCTTGATCTTCAATAGGAAGAGAATCAAATCCTTTCAGCATTATGACAGAATGGCATTCTATTTCTCTCATTAATAAAATCCAACCTTTTATTGTTTTAGGTAATTTCATTATAGTAGTATTTGGAAAAAGAATAATTG
>SDBU01005503.1_pt1 | contig 15133 bp, 25 predicted proteins | sample 2277071 | NCBI WGS metagenome assembly SDBU01 (sample SAMN10397929, study PRJNA504765) | marine sediment metagenome | isolation source: marine sediment core GS08_GC12, 126 cmbsf | place: Arctic Ocean: Gakkel Ridge, Loki's castle | collected 2008
TCGGTCCGGTCCAAGAGATCCTCGCGGACCTGGGGTTCGAGTTTGTAAACGACACTGAAATGCGCGAACTTCAACCAATGAGATCCGATCCGACGCTTGTCGAATGGGAAGACCTCGCACACGTTCGCGCGATTGCCGAGGGTCTTGACTCTCGCGTCGAACGCGTCCTCGTTCCCCTCGCACTCAAACCCGACCAGCTTTTCCAGGTATTGGCTATAAGACTCCCCGTACTGTTTCCTCCCGTAATTGTGGAGATCGCCCTCGACCCAGGGCTTGGCGCGTTTCACCACATCCCACTTCTGTATCTCAAACACCCAGTCTTCCATGCTTTGCTTGGGCTTCATGACGCAGTACCCCACCACGGTGATGACGAACGCCGCCCCCCGCTTCTCAGGTTCCGCGAATACGATCGAGAGATTTTTTCCGTTACTTCCTGCCATATCTTTTCCCTCCCATGTTTTTGGCCTTCGCCAGTTTTTGTTTGATCTCGTCCAATCGCTTCAACGCCTCATCGTGTGGCGTGACGCGGTCCGCGCCTTCGGCCGCCGGGAGCTTGTTGGTGGCTTCCCGCTTGTCGATTTCGCTCGGCATGTCGAACCAGTATTCCTCCCGGATCTCCATGAAGTCGAACGGCGCCGGCATTCCTTCCTTCCCTCGCCGGCCGGCGGCCATGAGGTCAAGCATGTATCGCAGGTCAGGCATCGGGACCTTTTCCAGGTGGCGCTCAAACTCCGCGATCGTGTGCGGCGTCAGCTCCCCCCGACCCCATAGGCCGTGAACGCGCATCATCCAATCTTCAAACGGTGTGAAGTCCTGGGGCTTGGTCACTGTTTCAACCCCCTCGAGGCGACCACGTTCCGCAAGGTCCGACCCAAGACCCCCTGGGGTTCCCCTCCCGGCGCCGGGCGAACCTTATCCTGTTCCTTGCGGAGCGCGGTCAGCATCGTCCGCCGCCACCCGTACATGCTCCGGGTGATGGGCTTGGATACCGCCCAGCCATCGAGCGCCAGAATTAGCTTCCCTTGATCCACGTCGGGCGCCACATTCCACCACGTCTGCAAGGTGGCCCCGTCCGGGCATGGCTTGAACCTTACGCACTTCCCCAAGGCGACAGTTAAGGCGTCAAGGTATTCCTGGGGAAAGGTGGGCTTGAAAGCCTGCAAGGCTTTCGAGCTCCTCTTTTGTCTGGTTAATTGAGTCTGGTTAGAATGAGTATGGTTAAGGTCCTGTCCTGGGACCACCCCTGGTCTTCCTGTAGGACCACCTGGTCCTGTCCTAGGACCACCTGGTCCTGTGGTAGGACCAGCTCTATGAAAGAGACTTCCAGGAAGTGCTTTCCTGGACTCACGATTCAACTTATACAGGTTTACACAGTCCCGTCCTCTGACGACTTCGAGGATCTTAATGTCCTCCAAAATGTTCAGCTTCTCGGTTAAGGTAGACCGTCCCATGCCGGTGAATTGTTGGAGTCGTCTGAAGCTCGGGAAACATTCGTCGGTGTTGTTGGAGTGCGCGGCCAACACCGCCGCAAGGTGGATGGCCCTTGAGTCTTGGGTTTTATCGAAGATCCAGTTCGGCAAGTGAAACCATCCGGGGTTTTTTTTATCTCGTATTGGTCCGGGCTTTTGATTCGGATTCAAGAAACGATCCTCGTAGCCATTCCCCGCCCGCAGCTACCCGCTAAGGAAGGACGGTGGAGCCCGACTACAGGTCTCCCAAGGGAAATGGCATCGACGATCAGCGGGTAGCTCATTGGCGGGATTATGCCAAAAACCGGCCGCGATTGGAACAGTAAAACATCACGAGAAGATACCCATCTGGGCGGTCCGCCGGCGGGCCATGTGGGTGAACTTCGCGCTGATGTCTATGCCGATCCACTTCCTGCCCAGGACCTCTGACACCGACAGCACAGTCCCGCTACCGGAAAACGGGTCGAGCACCGTGTCGCCCTGCCGCGATCCGGCGAGGATGCAGGGCTCAACGAGCTTCTCCGGGAACGTCGCGCGGTGCGCGTCGTGGTACGGCGCCGTGGCGATCCACCAGACGTCCCTAATGTTCGCTCCCTTGGCTTGTTGGTCTGACTTTTCTCCCCTATCCAAGGCGCCATGGTGAGGCCGAGGATGTCCGCGCTTTTTGTCGCGGTTATGCCTAAGGATGTCATGATCCCCCGGGCCTGTATCCCATCCGGAGGGGACCTTGGCCAGGCGGGTGAACCCCTGGCCGTGGGGTGACTTGATGGCCCCCGGAGAGTGCGGCTGGCCGTCGCCCTCCTTGTAGGGCGTCCGGACCGCGTCTGCGTCGAAGTAGTACCGCCTCGACTTGGCGAGGAGGAACATGTGCTCGTGCGATCGCGTCGGCCGGTCCTTCGCGCTCTCCGGCATGGGGTTGGGCTTCGCCCAGATAATATCGGATCTCAGGTACCACCCGTCGGCCTGAAGGGCGAAGGCCACACGCCAGGGGATCCCGAGCAGGTTCTTTTTAGGCAACCCCCTGAATCCCTCACGTACCTTGACCTTACGGCTTTCCTTCTGATTCTCCCGGGATCCCTCGAGCCCACTCCCCTGCTCCGTCCCTCTCCCCCCGTCCGTGTAGCAGTCGCCAAGGTTGAGCCAGAGGGTCCCGTCTGTTCTCAATACCCGGCGGACCGCCGCCATCACTTTGACGATCTTCCTGACGTAGAGGCCGGGAGTCTTTTCGAGACCGATCTGCCCGTCCACCTCGTAGTCGCGGAGGCCCCAGTACGGCGGGGAGGTAATCACGCATTGAACGGAGCACCGCGGAATGAGGGAGAGGCCCTTTATAACGTCGAGGTTGAGGATCTGCCCGGTCATGACGCGAACAGGGTGAGCTGGTTCGCGGCCGTGGGAACCGGGGGGAGGAGCTGGTACTCGAACAGGCCGCGGCGCCGGTCTCCCCTGGGGCGCTTGAAGAGCCGGTAGGACCCGAACCGTTCCTTGCGCAGGTGGCGGAGCTGGGCCGATACGCTGGCCTCCGGATCCCCGGTGATGGTCTTGATCTCGGACAGGGTCCGCCACTTCCCATCGATCACGCAGGCAAACACGCGGCCCATCTGCTTCTTGAGGCGGTCATCGTCGAGCGCCGGGTCGTAGTCGATCCCTCCGTTGAATAGGCCGCTCAAGACTCATCCTCGAGCGGGAGATCCGTTGACGCCCAAATGTAGATCCCGAACAGTTTCGCTATGACTCTAAGAAACCAACCGCGCCATCCAAGAATCGGCTTAGGTTGCCGTTTGAACGGTTTGTATATTTCGCTGGGCGTTTCAAGTCTATGAATGATCTGATCCCGCATTTCAGTGGGAGTCAGAAAACCGCCATCCTCTGGTTGGTACCTCTTGAAGTTCTCCTCGTTCGCCCATCCGTGGTGCCTCAATTCACTCACGACCTGTCTGACGTCCTGACAATGGATCCCCTTCGCCCATGCCTGATTAAGAACCAGGTGAGCAGATACAGGCCACCAATCCGCTTTCCACTCCTCCCGGCGAAACTGCCAGTGGTGCCCGTTGTTCGTGATCTTAAAGGCGATCTTGTGCTGTTCGCAAAACAAACTGGCGAACCCTTCTTCATGCATGGCCACACCCAGCCGGCGGCCGTGGCGAGCCTTCCACGGTTCCCCGTTGACCTTGTGCATGGTGGTGGGCGCGACTTTAGGCTTTCCCCTGGACTTGTATCGGCTCATATTTTCAACCCCCCAGCTTTGACAACCAATTCCTTCAACGCTTTCAGCTCATGCTGGCCGATCGCGGCCCAAAGGACCGGACCGGATTTCTCGACCTGATCCACGACGAACTGCACAGCCCTCAACAACTGAGGCACAAGGACAATCGCCTCCGCGTCTTCCTTGGTGAGATACTCGCAATCCAACACGGCCTTAAATCCATCGCCGTCCTCACTCCTGCCCCATATTTTCCATCCATGTTTTCCGACCGGATCACTCTCTTTGAAACCTTTTACCGCCCGTTCCTTCATCTGCCACGGTCCCGCTGTGCGGCTCATGGCTTCACCCCCTCATCATCCTCGTCGTCACCGTAGCACATGGTACATTCATCCCCATTGTTACCGTGTCCCTTCTTGTCACAGTAAGGACACTCTGAGCGTGGCCACTTTTCAAAACCGTTGATGCTCATGCGTTCACCCCCTTGGCAGGGTTGCCCTTAAAAACCCGATCAATGGGAATCGTGAGAGAATTTTCCCAGGGGTTCGTGCATGGAGACGTATCCGAGACTTGAATCCTTCCCTCTGGATCAAAGCCATCCTGTCCGAAACTCCTGTAGAACCTCTGATCGGAAACGACGAACACCTTGACCCATATCTCCTCGCCCTCTTTGAGCTCGCCTTTCCTTTTTGTTTTCAACATCCTATCGGTTTTACTCATGATCTCATCCCTCCTCGAAAGTTGACCGGCGGTAGGATCGACCTACCGTGACCTTCCCGCATCTACGCAAGGTTGACACTTTTAGCGGGCCGTTCCGCGTGAACGCCGCGCCGGTCATCTTATCTCCCGTAAATCCTGCGCTCGATGGCGATGATGATCCGCCAACACACGCGCTGGATGAATCTGTACGCCTTCAGTTTCAACGCTGTAACCTCAGCGCACCCGCGTCCCGGGTCGGAACTTAAACATCACGCCTTTGGGCGCCGCCTTGGGATCCTTCATGGCCTTGGCCAGCTTGTCGAGCTTCGACTGATCCGGTGAGCAGTAAAGTCGCTCGACCTCGTCGGGGTTGACGATCTCGGCGTACCATATCTTCGTCATGGACCCGGTGCCGTGTGGCGTTTCCACCGCCTTGGGTTGTGGAGCAGGAGCCGGCTTCACGGTGACCGGCTTCCCGGATTCCATCTGTTTTTGGATCCGGTCGTTCTCTGCCTTGCGCCGCTTGGCTTCCTCGGCCTCTTTGAAGGTCTGATAACACCCGAGCTTCCCTTCGATGATCGGTTTGACCCGCTTCAAAATATCCAACAGCGGGCTGAACAGCGACCGGGTCCGCTTCTCGCTTTCCTTGACCGGTTCCAAGGCCCAGGCCAGCTTGGCCTCTGCACCCTTCTGAACCATCTTCAACTTGGCGACCATATCCATGCCGGCCTGGAATTGATCGTCGCTCTCAATCGTCAGGTTCTTGGCCTTCTCCTCCCACGGGCTGACCTCTAACCGAACCTCGTCCAGTGCCTTGTCGACCTCGGGATTGATGTCGATCTTTGGTAACGCTTCCGGTTTCACCGTTTCCTTCTCTGATCCAAACATCGTATCCATGCTCATATCGTTACCCCCTTTCGCTGATATTCCGTCAGCGTACGCAAGGCGATCCCCCAATCCAGGGGGACGTCTTCGACCTGGTATCTTTTGCTTTCCAAGTGAACCAACTTCTGCCACCGTAACCTGATCCCCGTCATCCGAAAATATGCGAGGCTGTACAGGTTGATCGCAATCCGGTGACGCTTTGAAAGTGCTCCGGTTTTCCAATCCAAAATCCCAGGGAACCCGAACCGATCCTCTGCAATCAAATCCGGTCGACCGGCGAACTTCACCGGCTCCCCCAGGTAATACATCATCTGCTCGATCGCCACAGGTTTAAGGTCTTGACTTTCCAGGAGCATCTTCCGCCCCTGGTTCGTGTGGGCGATAGTTTCGAGGAGGGTTTCTTCCCCGGCAAGTCCAGCGTGGACCGCCGTCCCGAAGGTGGCGGCGTTCGCCAAGACCTCCGGATCTCCGATCATTGGACCATGCACCACGTCCAGGATTCGGCTGACCCGAGGGAGAAAGATCTCCCCCCCAGGTGTTGCAAACCGATACCCTTGCGGGTTGGTGTCGATCAGCTTCACTCGAATGCAGGCTCGAAGTACCTAATCAACGCCACCCATTGAGGCCGGGTGAGCTTCGTGAGATCCGGAACCATCTCTCCGGACGCGGGATCCTTGATCTTCTCCAAGGAGGGGACCGCTACGTTGACCGCCTCGATGATGTCCTGATCCTCGACTTTGTACTGCTTAAACTTCCCTCTCAACAAGCCGAGCTGGGCCTTGCTGATAGGCTTCTCCCCGTTGCCGTTCGCCGGCGGCGTGGTACCAGTTGCCGGCGGAGCGCCTTGTGCTGAAGGCATCGGGGTCACCGTTTGACCCGCAGGATGACCTGGGGCGTCGGCCGTGATTTCTTCGGCGCTGACTTCTCCGCCTCCGACCAAGTTACTGACCGCCCGGTTGTGTCCGCGAGTGTGAGCAGTTCCTCGCGTGTTATGCATACTGTTTGTGATGACCGACCCATCCTTCCGGTGTTTCTCATGGGTATCGCAAGCCCCGTCGCCAGGCGCCATGCGTCCGTTGGGTGCAACCGCGATATAGTCGGTATAAAACACCCACCGCCCGTCGCCCATGTCTTCCTTCCATTCGCGGACTACCTTGACGTCCACGTTGAAGAACGTCGACATTTTCCGCCAGGCCGCTTTGTTGGGCCGCTTGGTGGTAACGTAGACACCCTTCCGACTGTCCCATTCCGTGAACTCCGTGAAGTCCTTATCCTGGTCTAGCACGTTCAGCTTAAGATCCAGATACGCCTTCCAGGCTTCGAGTGCCTGTTTGGCGCTGACCGCCGGCATCACGATGGCCTGGGTATTTATCGGTTCCAACTCTTGACCCGTTTTTTTTACCATGACTATCCCCCCCGTTTTTTCTTTTTGGCTTTCTTCGGCTTGATCGCTTTCCAGTGTTTGTTCACGAACTCCGTCACCACCGTATCGATCAAGTCGTTAATCCCCCGGAAATACCTGTCTTTCAATTCGATCCCAGCATCGTTCCTGTAACTATAGTCGCAGAGCTGTTTGAGCTTGTTCCGCGTGGATTCGCTGGTTCGATAATTCAACTGCACCCGTTTTTCCATTGCATACCCGTACATCGCCTCACCCCCTCGGTCGAGCTCCTAAATGGTACCAGTTGCCGGCAAGTGGTATCAAGTAGGTAACACCATCTTGCCGGGCGCCCCCCTGGGTGAGTGGTACCTAATCGCCCCGGGGTAGAGGTACCACACTCCCGCCGGCCGGAAGTGGTACCTGTTCCTCCGGACACGCGACCGGGCGCCTGAGCCCGGCTAGTGGTACCTTAGCTCGAGCAGGGGTACCAATCGCCGATCGGAGAAAGGTACCAGTCCGGATCCCAATTTAGGTAGCAATCCCCTTCAGGGGGGAGGTACCACCTGCGGACCGGGAAAGAGGCTATCCGGACCGGGCAAGGTACCACCACCCACGTCGACGGGAAGGTACCATAGCGGCCGCCGGCAGGCAGAAAGGTACCAGTCGGTCCGGAGCTCCGAGGTACCATCCGCATCCGGATCCGGCCGGGATGGTACCACCGAGGACGTCGGCAATGAAAAAGGGCCGCCCCATGCTTTAGGGCGACCCCACCTTCCGAGGGATCCGGCGCGGGTACGCCGGGCGGATTAGGTTATTTCTTTTTCTTAATGACCTCGTTATAAAACACGGCGCCGGCGCCGGCCAGCGGCCCGGTGATCGCGACAGCGGTCTCTACGTCGCCGCCCACAATCCACGCGATGAGCCCGTTCAAGGCATACGCGAGGATAGCCGCAATCCACGGGAGGAACTTCTTGACGATCGGGCTCTCCGTCGCCTTCGCCGCAAACCACTTACCGAAATCGACCGAGTGCTTGGCGATCGTGGACGCGATGAACGCCCCGACGGCCGGGTGCTGAAGGATTGAAAGGTCCATCAGAGCCGCCATCCAATCGCGAGGCCGCCGGCCTTGAAATCAAACTGGATCCAACCGAACAGGATGAGTTCCTTGATGGTCGGGATAGGCTCGAAGCCGAGCTTGTCCGAACTAATCGACGGGCCGAAGCCTACGGTTTCCCACTTCTGAGTCCCGAAGATCGCCGAGTCATGCAGGCCATAACCCAGGCGCAGGTCCACTGTCTTTAGGATGGTGCCGAGACTGACGTTCGCCCCGATCGCCAGCTCCTTGTGTTTGAAAAATTCCCCGTAGATGGTCGGCATGGCATTCAATCCGGGGAACTCTAACACTCCCTCGATCAATGAAACGTAACCCAGTGGCTTTTCTTCATCCGCCCAGGTGCTAGGGCCTGCCATCCCTACGATTAGGGCCATCAGCATCAATCCTCGCCATAAATTCTTCATGTTTTACCCCCTTGCCCTTCCGGGCCTTTCCGTTTCACTTGATCCCGAGACATGATCATATAGGCCAAGATCCACAGCGTCAAGGCGATCACCGCAATCAGGCCGCCAAGTATCCATAGGACGTAATTCAGTGTCACGCCTCGGCCTCGATCAAGGCGTCCAGCTCGGCCCGGAAGCGAGGCATCGACCAGAGCCGGCCCGGGCAACTTTTCTCCTGCACCTTCCCCATGAGCTGGTAGGTCTCGAAGTGACCCAGGTGGTCACCAATGGGGATCCTGAACCAGATGGCAAAGTCTCTGACGACCGGAAGATACCCCTTCCAGTCCGGGAGATCCTTGTCATAGTTCCCAACGTAGCAAAGCCCCAGGGATTCCTGATTGAATCCCCGGACGTGTGCCCCCATGACGGAGAGCGGCCGGCCGGGGATCCAAACCATTTTATCGCCAACCCGTTCGTACAGGGCGTGATACCCCACGTCACTCCATCCCTTGACATCGATGTGATACCGCGTGATTGCCTTGGCATCGACGACCAGGCCGTCCTTGGTGAGTGAGTGGTGGCTGACCTGATACCGGAACGGGATGGCCCCGGACAGCTCGAAGCCGAGCTTTTCCAAACGCTGGCCGGCGGCGGCGCGGCGGGCGAAATAGTTATTCATCGGGTTTGTTCTAGGCACCGGTCGCGGAATCCAGTTAGGAAGGGAAAAGATCCGAGCCAAGCCACTCACTTACGATTTTTGACCTGCTTCATGACTTCGCTGAACCCGTTGCCGAGCCGGTAGTCCAGGCGCCGGCCGGCTTCCAGTTTCAATCGGTGGTGGTGTTCGTGGCGATGGTTAATTCTCCGGGTGACAATTTCATAGATCAGTAGAAGGCAAAGACAGATAACAACCGAACCGGGGTCAGTCATTCCTCGACCTCAGTATATTTTCGACGTTCTCAATGCGCCGATCGATACTGGTCAGCATGGCTGTCTGGTCGACGTCCCTCTTGGTCCCGGCGATCATGGATTTATTATCCCGCCAAATGAACCAAATGAGAAGGGCGACCGGGAGGCCGTGACTATCAAGCAGGGCTACGAAATCCATGCCAGAGTTATACCAGAGCGCCTTTCGGCCTTATAGGAATAAAACCTATGGCGCGCCTGTATTTCGTCAAGGAACTATCTCAATATCTGGCTCGGATGAATCGTTCGCGCGTAGTTGACCATCCGACGCATGACCGAAAAAGGTAGAGATTTCCCCATCCACACCCCCTATCCCCATGAGTTGCATCATTGACATTCCCGCCTTGGTGAGAATGAGTTGTGGCCGGTTGGCCTGGGTGGTGGCCTCTTGCATGTTGACCGTGATTCTCTTTTGCCCCCCGGAGGCGTTAGCGAAACCAATCCTAATATAATTCCATCCATTCAAATTCAGGTGGGCGGGATCGACTGTTGCCGACTTGATTCCGGTCGAGTTGATAAGGGAATCCCATTCGAGACTGGTATCCGTACTGGTGAAATCCGCCGCCGTCGCGTCAATCGTCGTCCCCCAATCGTTCCCCCCTGGATCGCTCCTAACGGTATAGTGCCCGTCCGTTCCAAGGACCGCCGTGACATTGAATTGGAAAATGGCTGATCCGAGGTCTGCCAGGATAAGACCTGATCCCGTAAGGTCGAATCGAAAAAATAGCCGGTTGGAATTGAATACCCTTGGGGTGGCATCCCGGTAGCCTGCCTGGGCGGTTTGCGCTGTCGTGTTGAGAACCTGGTAGGTTGTCGCCACGGCCGGTCAATCCCAATTCTCGGTTAGTTCTTCCTCATATCGGAACGTCCAAGCCGTATCTCCGATCCTGCGCTTTTTGAGTTTCACAATCGGAACGCCATCAGTGTTCACCCCAAGAGTGATGTGGACTTCAAATACCCCGTCGTTAATTGTCGCTTGGGTTGCGGACATCAGGCCACTTGTACATATTGCAGGGTCCCGCTTATTTGCGCGGAGGCGGTCAGCACTATGTTGAACGATTCATTCACGCCCGTGGTAAACCATCCTCTGAGCTTGTCAGGCAAGACCATCCCCCCACCACTCTTGAGCGTCATGGGTCCCGTGAGGATCGTCGTGGCGGATCGAAATTGAATCGTGGTATTTTTTTCCACCGTAAGAACCATAGAAATCACTTTGATTCTAAAACCCACGATGGCCGCGACAAGATCACCCGAAGCCCCGATATTTATTACGACGTCGACTTCTGAGACTTCCGTTTCGGTTTCGATGGCAAGACGGCCCTTGATGAATGTGAAATTCCTGAGCTGTTCGGTCGACGGGATCCCGGTCCCAGGGAATGACGAACCTTGGCGAGGATCCCGAGGGATAGGAGGCGCAGGAGGAGGCACTTGATTCGGTTGCCGGCGACTGAATTGTCCTGGGCTCACGGCTGGATTATACCGTAAAAAGAAAGGCGGCGAACCGCCTAGGGAACGGGACCGTCATGGCCTTGGACCCCGCCGCTTGACGCCATACGGCTCTCAAGGTTTGCGCCCCACTCGGCACGTCGACAATATCAGAATGAATGAAGGTGTTGTCCTCGCTCGATGTCACAGGTCCCATCATGTGAAGGAATCGAGGGGAGTCCGTCGCGGTCACGCGGAATAGAATGTCGAAATCCTCATTTATCCCCGGGTCGATGGCGGCGCTGTAAAGGATGTAAGCCTTTGTATTGACGGCTTCATTGACGGATATTTCGAGAGGCGTGTCGACGGTTTCAGAGGCCCCAACTGCCACCGCGAGAGTCGCGACCGCGATATTTTGGACAAACGTCGGGCTGATCTTCCGCGAGAGAAGTGAGAGGTCCGGAATATGACGGGTTAGAATCGCACCTGACGCGATCGACGCCACGCTCCCACTGATCGGCGTCCCACCTGCTTCCGAATGATCGTGGTAAAGTTGAAGCCAATTCCTCAAGCCGATCAGGATTGAGGACAGCCCGAACCGCCCGGCGGTCAGAAAGGCGTCCGTAATCTTTGGGTCACTCATGGCTTGGCGATTTCCATAATTATCATTTGCCGTTGGTTGAGCGTGAGGTTCTTCGCGCTATTGATTTGCCCGACGTTTTTATATGACAAGCGGAAGGAATGGACCCCCACGCTTGGAAGATCAACGAGCGCGTAAGTATTGATCGAATGTGGCTGATCTACCTCGTTGCTTGGGTCTAGTCTTACTTTGATCCTCGAGTCTGTTAGCTGAACCGCGTCCATTTGTAGAGCGATTTCAACGATGGCTTGACTAATTGCGACGCCATTGATGGCCGTCCAGGCTTGCACCATCAACTGACGGCGACCTGCGACGGTGACATTGACGACGAAGTCAGTGTCGGGAACCTCCACCTCGAAGTTCCCCAACCGATAAAAAGACGTGTAGACCTTCACACTTCCGACGACCGCGATCGTAAAGGGCGAGACGATCTTGGTCGTTTCCAAGACCCGATCGACAAACTTCCCGGCTGTCGCGGATTTGTCCGCGAATGAATCCGAAACCAGCGTTCCGCCCTGGCCGCCCGCGTGACCGTGGCCGAGGATATTGTTCTTAAACTTCCTCAAAAGGGACTGAGTGACGGGTTTGTCGTTCGCCAGTTCCCCCGCCGTGATCGTTGAGTAGGCCATTATTGTCCGTACTCAATCAGGCAAAGCGACCGAGGAAGGCCGAGGGTTTCGGCGACCGCCACGTTCGGCGATCCGGTAGGCCGCCAGGAGGGCGTCAGAAGATGGGACCCGGCCGCCAAGGGAAGGATGAAAACAAAGTCTCGACCGATCAGATAGTCTGTTCCGACAATCACTTCCGTACTGGCAATCAAAACCCCGTTGTCCTTAATTTGAAGGTCATAGTTTGAATTGTTAATCACGTTACCGGCGGGGAATTGAAAAACCTTGTAGTGAAGTTCCACGTTCGAGTCGACAGGTAGGACGGTCGTGATCTCGACCCCGGTGTCATCGTACTGGGTGACGGTCGACGTCCCGATCGCCAAAGTGCCGGCGGCCTTGCGCTCCGTCACGGTCAAACCTAGCTTGGCCGGTGTCACGGACGCGTTGGCGATATTGTCGTCGACTAGGGACGCGTCCTCGATCCCTGACGAAATGATTGGCTTACCCTGTCCGTTGGCGTGCGTGTGGCCGTCGATATTGTCGTTCAACTGCGTCAGGATGGCCGAAGTCCAGGCCAAGGCGTCAGTAACCAGGCTGGTAAGGGCTTGGCTCAGGAAAGCCATCAGGCGGTCCGGAAACTGCGCCCGATAAAGAGGCGCGTGGCCTGGGTGATGGCGTCGGCGTCAGGGAAGTCGTTAGTCCCGTCGACGGCCACTGATCCATACAGGTTCGCCGCCGGCACGTCCGGATCGTAGAGCGTCCACCGGCCGCCAAGGGTGGCCAGCGATAGTTTGTTCCCAATCAGTTTCATGAAACGCTGGGACACGCCGAGGGACGCGGTGTTGATGGTCGGAATCCTGGGATGGGTGATCCGCACAGGATCCCCAATCTCGAACGCCAGGTGATCCGAAAACACCATGACTTCCATCTCAGGGCGAAGGTCGCCGAATAGATTGAAGTGTTCCAGGCCGATCAATTCCGCCTGATCCGCTCCCCCGAGATCCGTCCGGAGCCCTTTGAGCGAATAGGTCCGCTGACTGATGACACCGTATTTTGCTTGGCTGGCTGTATCGTTGATGGTCACCTGCGTGTCGAACTGCCCGGTGAATAGAGAGAAGTCAAAGAACACCACGACCTGATTACTCACCTTGGACGCTCCGGAGTTCCAAGGCACGTCGAAGGTCTCTTTGTCCTTGTCGACCTGGGTGGCGAGGTTCAGCGGGTCCGGGCGTTCGATCAGCTCCACCAGGGCCAGGGCGTTCGTGGCGGTCGACCGGATGAACAGGCGCAGGGGTTGTAGGACTTCCAACTGTGCGAAGTTCCGGGCGAACTGTTTCGAGACGGTCCGGTATTCCCACATGAATTCCCGGGTTCGATCCTTGGCCACCAACCAAGTCGTGGCGTCGAGCGACACGGTGGAAATCATCTTCCATCCGGACGGCACGTTGGCATAGGCGGCGCCCTCCTCGATCGTGTTCCCGGAGAGGACGACCGATAGGATTTCGAGAGGATGCCCCGGCCACACCACAACCTCTTTGACCTGGGTTCCGATCGGGAAGGTCCCGACATTCGACCCCAGGACCCCACGGGTCAAGGCGTCGAACGTGTTGGAGGTCTTCCCCGTCCACTCAACCAACTCGGCCGAATCCCCGGACCCGATCAAGAAGTGGCCGCGCGCCAACACCTGGTCTTCGTGGTTGACGAACGGGCCGGCGGTGGCGAACCCCAACGCTTCATCGACACTGATCGACGTGTCCAGGGTCGTGATGGCGGCCGACAGCTTCGTCGTGGCCAGGATGAAAGCGAACTGATCCAGGTTGACCTGCACGTCCACCGTGGAGAATGAATACGATAACCCCCCGCCTGACCGCTTGAAATCCTGAATGATCCCGACGTACACCTGGACATAGTTTGCGAACGGCACCGACGCCAACCCGATCTTGAGCGTGGCGGTCTTCCCTCGAAAAGCCACGGTGGCCAGTTTACTTGTGATCTCGCGGTCCCGGTCCAAAATGTCAAACCCGATCGACGAAAAGGTCGCCTGAGCTTCACGAATGTCCAGGGATGAACTGTTCCCCTCGGGGGCCGTCAAGAGGGCCCGGACGTCCGACCCGGCCGCCTGGATGGGACCGGTGGTGTACAAGATGGTCTTCCCCGAGGCGTTCGTCAGCCCGGAGATTTCCAGCACGATCCTGACGTTCTTCGACCGGGCCTTGAGGGCTTCAGTGAGATCGGCTGAAAGGGTAATCACGCCGGGACCTCACGGCAACGGGCCGAGAGGTCCAGCGTTAGAATCTTTTGCGTGAACGGGTTTTCGTTCGGGGATTCCAAAACCAGGCGCGGCCAGTAGAGCTTACTCTTGAACACGTCTCGCGGAAGGTAGGAGTTCCGGATAGCGTCCTTCAGGACCACCCCGACGCCGGCGACCGCTTCCCTGACGGTAACGTATTCCTCGGCATAGCTGGTCGACGCGGAAAAGGTCGTCTCGCCCGTTTCCGCCCACGGGGTCGGGTATCGGTTTTGCCCGACCTGGAACTCGTCCACCCAAAACGGGTCAGTCTGCGTTCCCGCCGTCACGATCTGAGCCAGGATATTAGTGATCGTTTTGAAGTTCGGAATCCTGACCAGGATTTTGACAGGCTGGAACAAGTCATTCCCGGTGAAGGCAACGTCTTTAATGACGGTCGTGCCGTCCTCAATCCACTTGAATCGAATCTTCATGAGGTTTCCACCGAGCGCCCGGACCTTCGCGGTAAAGACAAAGAACCCCACGCGGTTCGGAACAGTGATCGCCTCTTGCATCCCTTCATCAATCCCGACCCCGTCAGTCACAACCTTACACGACCCAGCGCCCTCAGACTTGACGGTCGTGTCATGGGTAACGGCCGACGTAAGGGCCGTGACGTTCGCCACGTCGGTGTTGAATCCCCCGTTGGGGGCGACGTTCTTGGTCGCGTTGGATCCAAAGGTATCACGCTTGAGCAGGTACGATCGGCCGGTGATGATCCCGGTCGTGTCCATGAGTTCAAGGAACGTGGCGCCTTTCAGCGCGGCCAACCTGATCGCCACAAACACCTGGTCGGTATCGTCGAACCCATAGGCGAAGTCCTCGCCGGTCTTGGAAAGGCCATACCAGCTTTCCAGGGTGTTTTTATAGGCGACGTTCGTGAGGTCCGGAGCTTCGATGTTGGGACGGTCGAACCCGCCGGCGTTCGCCTGGTCACGCGCTCCCGAGATCGCATCCATGTCCGCCATTTCTTGGTGTTGTGCCCGAATGACGAGGCCCACGTCGTCGACACGCGGGACGTTCACCAACCAATCGTCCTGAGAAAAGCGAATGAAGGCGGTCTTCCCGATGCC
>SDBU01005504.1_pt1 | contig 15132 bp, 13 predicted proteins | sample 2277071 | NCBI WGS metagenome assembly SDBU01 (sample SAMN10397929, study PRJNA504765) | marine sediment metagenome | isolation source: marine sediment core GS08_GC12, 126 cmbsf | place: Arctic Ocean: Gakkel Ridge, Loki's castle | collected 2008
ACAATATGTCCGGAGCTGCTGATGGGGAGGAATTCAGTGAGACCTTGAATAATTCCAAGTACAATTGATTTATAATAATTTATTTCCATCAAGAAAAAACTTTTCTACAATAATAAAATATATACATAAATCGAAAGTTGCAAGAAAAAAAATATTTATTTTATAATATACTTTTTATTAAGAAAATAGAGACGCAAAGACGCAGAGAAAGAAGAATAATAAATTATTTCTCTCTCTTTATTCTCTGCGTCTTTGCGTCTCTACGGTGAAAAATTTTTCATACTTCGTGGTGCTCTGAAAGAGCATTAGAGTTTATAAGAATACAGAAGTCAGAATACAGTCCTACTTATCGAGATTAGCCGGTTTTCTAATTCTGAATTCTGCCTTCTGGATTCTGAATTCTAATTTCTGAGATGTTAATATTCTTCTTCAAATTTTTTTCTTTCCCAGAGTTTATATGAAGCTGTAAGTCTAAATTGATTGAGACCGCTTACAAACTCAAATCTCCCTTCCAGGAAAAGGTTCTGTACTATTTTTATTTTCGCAAATAGATTCAGTCCAATTTTAGTTTCCGAATCATCTATTTCAGGATAAGGTTCACCGAAACTATGAAATTCTTCGTCTGGAAAATTAGCTATAGGGCGCCAATGCTCTTCTAAATTTAATCCTAAGTCAAATGCAGTTGTAAATTTAACATTATGAACCCCAACACCTGCTCCTACGAATAGGTCTCTTTCTCTATTAGGAATCTTAAAATAAAAATCTCCATTTATGTTTAAATCGGATATTGTGTGTTTAACCTCATTAGAAAGTAATTCGTATGTATCAACGGTTAATGGATTTTCGAACATTATTAATTCAGTACCCGCCAAAATTTTCTGAAAATATACACTCGGTCCAAAATAAATATTCTTATTTATCTCAAAAAGTTTTACTTTCAATCCTGCATACAATCCAAATGCACCTGTTGTATTGCGATTTAAAATATAATTTTTTATTTTACCATCTTCATATTCTTCTCCTATATCGAGAGTATATAGTTTTGGAAGTGATAGGGCAAAACCTCCATTACCCCAAATTTCGCCAAAAAAAGTCTGCGAATTTGTTCCGGATACAAATGCAAAAATCATTAATAGAATCAATACTACTAATTTTTTCATTTCTTCTCCTATACAATAAATTGCTTTTTTATTTATTTACTATAATTATGATTTTTTATTCCAATAACAGCAATCATTCTACCGGTTTTTCCCTTATCTCTGCGATAAGAAAAAAACATATCTTCATTGCAGGATGTACAAAAATCGCTTCTTTCAATATTTTTTTCTTTTATGCCTTTATCAAGTAACTGTTCGATGATAGCGTTTTCAATATTTAACATCCAGTGTTCTTTATCTATTTTTTTGAGAAATTTTTGATTAAACAGGCTTGCAACATCTTTTTTGACCACATAACAACATTGTTTTATATGCGGGCTTATTCCAACTAATAAATTATCTGGCTGGACATTATAATACTTGCAAATATTTTCTATCCCTCTTATAGTGATTTTTTTCAAAACACCTTTCCATCCTGCGTGAAATAATCCGGCAATTTGTTTTTCGGGCTCAAAAACTAAAATCGAAGCACAATCGGCATAAGTTCCGCACAGAAATATATCGGAAGTTTCTGTTATTAATCCATCACCTATGCCTAAATTTCCACATTTTTCGGCAATGATAATATTATTGCCGTGAACCTGATGGACCCATGCAATTTTATTTTCTGAAATATCAATATTATAAAAAAAAATCTTTCTGTTTTCTATTACATCCTTTTTAGAATCATTTGTGGAAAAACCAAGATTAAGTGAGTTATAAAATCCTTTAGAAAATCCGCCCTTTTTTGTGCTGAAAACCGCAATCAAGTTCTCATATTCGCTGAAAATATTCCATTTACAAAAGCTGATTTCACCCTTTTTCTGAAAAAACATTTTAAATATAGTTAAGAGTTAGGAATTAGGAGTTAAGAGAGAATAATAATAATTTACGATTATTGACTATTTCCCAACTCCAAACTTCCAACTCTTAACTCCTAATTCCTAATTCCTAACTCTTAACTCCTAACTCTCAATAAAACCTCATTCATACTTCCCTGACGGTAGCCTTCAAGGTCTAAAGTTACGTACGTATATCCTATTTCTTTAATTCTATTTACAATTCTTTCTCTTATTTCATTATTAAAAAATTTACCGATTTCATTTGGTGAAACTTCAATTTTAACAGTATTATCATAGTGTCTTGCTCGAATATTTTTGAATCCCTCATCATAAAGATAATTTTCAACCTCGTCAACCATTTTCAATTTTTCCTTGTTTATATTCACTCCATAGGGAAATCGTGAAGAAAGACAGGCAAGTGCAGGTTTGTCCCAGGTAGGAAGATTAAGGTTTTTCGATAATTCTCTTATTTCATTTTTCGTCAGTTCTGCTTCCTGGAGGGGGCTTCTAATCCTTTTTTCTTTTAATGCTTTCATTCCCGGTCTGTAATCACCCAAATCATCGGCATTTGACCCATCGACCATATTTCTTAAATTTTCATTTTTTGCAATTTCATCTATCTTGGTAAATAGTTCACTTTTACAGTAGTAACACCTGTCAATGGGATTTTCCGCAAATTTTATGTTATCGGTCTCTTTTGTGTTGATTACCTGTATCTTTACACCTATCTGGTTCGCAATTTCCATAGCTTTATCATATTCTCGTGATGGATATGTTGGTGATGTAGCGAGTACTCCCAAAACTTTATCTCCAAGAACATCCTTAGCAACTCTTAGTAAAAATGTACTATCAACCCCTCCGGAATATGCGACTACTACCTCACCCATTTCCTTAAGGATGTTCTTAAGCTTTTCATATTTTTCATTTATGTCCAAATTTAATCTCCTTTATAACAAAACAGGTTGTTTCAATTATCATAAATAATCCATAAAATTATTTATTTAATATTTCATTTTTTAATAAAATCTTTTCAATAGTTTTTTATAAGATAACAATTAATAATTAAACCACCAATTTTCCTATTTTAGTTCAATTATTCTTCCATTAACATATTTTAAAATTTTGACATATTTATTTGTTCTGAAATCTTCATCAAAAGAGATGTTCCCTTTTATGCCCTGAAAATCATCTAATCGAGTTAATTCGTTTCTGATTTCCTCTCTCGTCGAGGCTCCGTTTTCAATTGCTTTTAAAAATAAGCTCATACAATCGTATCCATAAACCTCCGCAAGACCGGGGGTTCTGCCGAATTCAACTCTGAATTTATTTATAAACTCCAAAAAATTTATATTAGATTCTTCAATAAAATAATCGGAGGTGAATATCATATTGTTCAAATAATTAATATTGCTTTCTGAGGTAGTTGGATTATACCAGTTTTTACCGCCAATAACCTGAGTGACAAGATTGAAAAATGGAAATTGGGAAACAATGATATTAACATCTTCCTTTTCAAGCGGTAAAAACAGCCCGTCAACCGAAGTTATTGGAATATCCAAAGAATCGATTCGAATATTTGTGTTTATTTCTTCTGACAATTCTAACTTTTTTTTCTCGAAAAATTCACTCTCCAATTCATTGATTTTACCCTCATCAAGTATAGAAACTTCGATGCTATCAGACATAACCTGAAGACTATCGAAAAACATCATCTTAAATCCCTGCCGTCTGATTTCCTGGAATTGCCTCGTAAGGTCAAGAGTTCCCGGGAAATATCCCTGATCAGATATAATAGTCCCACCATTCCCATCAACGATTTGTTTAAAGTACTCGTCTTTTTTTTGACCATCTTGATTAATTGGGGCCAAAATTGCAAAAGTCTTCAAGCCAAGGTTCTTCATTGCATATTCTACGATGCCTTTAATATGTATGAAATAGTCTGAATTCACCTGAAACACATATTCCCCTAAAAAAGAGAATTTTCTATCGCTGGTCATCGGAAAAATCACCGGAATTTTATTATAATTAGCTTCCAGTGCTACAGCAGTACATACATTTTTATCAACGGGACCCAATAATCCAACAACCGGTTTATCTTTGAACAGTTTCTCAAAAGCAAAAATCCCTTCGATTGGGTCACTCTTGGAATCTTCCACAAGAAAATTTACCGTTTTCTCATTTTCCCTGTTAAACTCTTCTCTGGCAAGTTCCGCTCCTTCATATATCCCTTTTCCAATATCAGCAGATTCTCCATTAATTGGTAAAATTAACCCAACTATAATTCCCTGAGCTTTTAATCCATCTATATATTGATTGATCTTTAATGCCTGATTGTAATAAAATTTTTCTCTTTCTGATTTCAATATTCTATCTATAAGCCGTTTTGCTAAATTCAATTCACCTGATTTTGCATATTTCAGTGTAATCTTTAAATCAATAATATTTAAAATATCAGGATTTACAAATTCTTTTTTTATGTTTATCAAATCTTTAATTGTAAGGTCATCAGAAAATAGGTTTAAGGCATTTTTGCCGGCTTTTGTTGATAATATCGATTGATTTTTATAGGAAAAAACATTTAAATACTCCCTGAGAGCCTGATTATAAAGATTCATTTTATAATAATTATTCCCAAGCAAATATTGACACTCGGCTCGAAGTTTATCTGTAGGGGAAATTCTTAAAAATTCTTTAAGAACTGCAACTGAACGTACATTTTCTCCCATCTCATAAAGTAATTGACCCCTCATAAATAAAGCATACGGCATATATATTAATTTACCATCATCAAAGACAGTCTCTTTGAAAGTATCATAAGCCTTCATGTAGTTTCCATTTTTATAATAATTTACGCCTAATTTAAAAAGGCTGTCCGGATTAGATGTAATTTCCACATCTTCAGCGTTAATTGTACTGGTTAAACTTATAATAAATAACACAAACAGACAATATCTAAACAGAAATAATTTTTTGTTCATATTTAACAAATCTGAGTTGATTTACTGATATAAATTTTTCGATAAATTTGATTGATTAATATACTAAACTTTCCAAAAACTTCTACTAAACAGCACTAAAACCGTATAAAGTTCAAGCCTGCCCACAATCATACAGAATACAAGAATGTACTTACCCAGAGCCGGAATGTGCGAATAATTAGAAACCGGACCTACCGAACCGAGTCCGGGACCAATATTGCCGATGCAAGCAGCGGAAGCACCGATTGATGAAATAATATCTAATCCAAGAAATGTCATTATTATAGAAGTAACAGCAAAAATTCCTACGTAAAGCAGAAAAAATGCAAGTATTTTAATAATAATATCATTTGGAACAGATTTATCACCCATTTTTACAAAAACTATAGCGCTTGGATGAATTGACTTCTTAAGTTCGGCAAAACTGCTCTTAATTAAAAGCATAATTCTTACAATCTTCATACCTCCACCGGTAGAACCCGCACAACCCCCAAAAAACATTAAAATAAACAATATTAATTGTGAAGTTGAAGACCAGTTAAGGTAGTCGGCAGTAACATATCCGGTAGTAGTACCGATTGACACGGATTGAAAAATTGATTTCTGAAAAGCTTCACCTATCCCGTTATAATTATTAATATATGTATCAACAGTTATAAATAATCCTGCCGCACCGAGAATACCAAGATAGAATAAAAATTCTTTATCTCTAAAATAACAAAGCAGGCTACCTTTTAAAGCGCGATAGTGCAGTGTAAAATTAACCCCGGCAAGAAACATAAAAAGTGTTATCACTAAATCTATCCAAACACTGTTATAAGCTCCGATACTTGCATTTTTAGTCGAAAAACCTCCAGTTGCCATACATGTAAAAGTATGATTAACTGCATCATAAAGTGACATCCCCAAAAACTTAAGCAGTGCTATTTCTACCCCGGAAATCAGGATATAAACACCCCATAAAATTTTGGCAATTTGTCCTATTCTTGGGGAGATTTTGTCATAGGTCGGTCCGGGAACCTCAGCTTTGAATAACTGCATCCTACCAACTCCAAGTATTGGCAGAATTGCAAGCGAAAGAACAATAATTCCCATTCCCCCCATCCATTGAATCTGACTTCTCCATAAGAGAACTCCCTTTGGAAGTTCTTCAAGATTGTTAAGAATAGATGCTCCGGTAGTCGTAAATCCGGAAGCCGTCTCAAAAAAGGCATCAGTAAAAGAACCGATTGACCCCGTTAATAAAAATGGAAGTGTTCCAAAAATAGACATCAACAGCCATCCAAAAGAAACTATTGCAAATCCTTCTTTTGCTCGTATGTCACCTTTCAGTTTTGCAGACTTAAAAATCACAAGTCCGGACAAAATTGTTATCGCAAAAGAAAGAAATAAACCAAACGAATCCTCTTCTCCCTGGACAAATGCAAACAGAAGAGGCAAAAACATAGAAATTCCAAGAAAAAATATAAGTAAACCAAGTATTCGGATAACTGATTGTATTCTCATTTAACTAAACGCTTTCTCAACTTTTTGTATGGCTTCCGGCAGAGCAAAAACAATAACCTTATCATTTGCCTGAACTCGGCTTGTTCCGACTGGTATAATTACTTCGTTATTTCTGAATATTGCACCTATCATTGCACTGTTTGGAAAGCCGGAATCTTTCAACTGCTTTTTTGTAATCTGGGAACCTTCCTGTGCAATTATCTCCATCACCTCCGCATCAATTTCCTTCAGTGTTGCAACAGATAATACATTTCCTCTTCTGATAAATCTTAGTATTGCATCAACGGTAGTAACTTTTTTACTTATTGCCGCATCGAACCCTATCGAATTCATAATCGGAATGTATTCGGATTTATTAATTAGTGCTATCACTCTCTTTACACCCAAATGTTTTGCAAGAAGACTTGAAATAAGATTATCTTCGTCATCATTAGTGAGCGCAATATAATTATCCATATCAGACATTCCTTCTGTTGCCAGCAGGTCTATATCCGTTCCATCTCCCTGAATAACAAGAGTCTTGGTTAATTGATCGGCAATTATTTGGGATTTATCTCTATCCGACTCTATTAGCTTAATATTTACATCTTTAATTTTCTCCAGTTCAGCGGCAACAAGTCTGCCAATTTTACTACCCCCTAATATCATAACGTTATTAATCTTTTCATCTTCTTTCCCAACAAGTTTTAATACATCCGGAATGGAATCCAACTTTGCAATAATAAAAATTTGGTCTCTAAAAAATACTAAATCATCCCCATTAGGAATAATAGTTTTGCCGTTTCTGTAAATAGCAACCGTCCTGAAGATAGTATCTGGAAAATCCATTGTTATTTGACTAAGAGGTTTTCCAACTATCGGAGCATTTCTTGAATCAATCCTGATACCGAGAATTTGAATCCCTTCGGTTTCAAAATCTATCACATCGGTAGCAGATGACCTTTTCAACAGTCTTATTATCTCAGCCGCCGCCTCTTCTTCGGGGTGTATCATCATATCGATACCTAACTGCTCGGGCGTAACAACTGAATTCTCGGAGGAATATTCCGAGTTTCTGACTCTTGCAATTTTTTTTGGAACACCCAATTTATTTGCAAGAATGCACGAAACAATATTAATCTCATCAATATTAGTTACAGCTATCAGCATATCTGCATTATTTATACCTGCTTCAATCAGATTTTCTATATTTGTGCCGCTGCCTTGAATTGAAATTATATCTAAATTTTCCTGAACCTTAATACATTCTTTATGGTCATTTTCTATAACAACTATATCATGATTTTCATTTGAAAGCATCTTAGCTAAATGAAATCCAACTACCCCGGCACCTACAATAATTATTTTCAACTTTAATCTCCAATTATTTTTTTAAAACCTAATTTTAATCAAATTTTTTATTAATTGCAAGTAATATTTGACTAATGTAGGACAATTTATTTATAACAATATAGGTAAATTAAACACGCTTAATAACAAACTGGTAGTCAAAATATGGTTAATGGATATTAAGGAAAATAAACTATTTTATGTTCTAAGCTGTAAGCTTAAAAATCATAGACAAATGGATGCGGTTTCCATATTTAAACATAATTTTCTTGTTTTTAATATGAAAATAATTTAAATTTAAAACTTAAATTATAAAATCTGATAATTTAAAAATCTTCCCGGAGGAAGCAATGAGGATTACCGATATATTGAAAGATGATCGAGTAAGAGTAAATTTAAAAGTTAAAGACAAATCCGAAATAATAAAAGAGCTTGTTGATTTGATTGGACATTCTGATTTTGTATCAGATAATAAGGATGTTTTGAATTCAATTATTGAAAGAGAACAGGCAATGAGTACAGGAATTGGAAACGGAGTGGCTATTCCGCATGGAAAATGTTCTTCTGTTAAAGACTTGATTGGGTCATTGGGTATTTTAAAAGAAGGAATTCCTTTTGATTCTATCGATGGTGCACCGGTTCAGATTATCTTTATGTTAGTAGCTCCTCCGGGACCCTCTGTACCACATATTAAGGCTTTAAGCCTTGTTTCAAGAATCCTGAATGATGTTAAAATTAGGGAAAAGTTACTTAAGTGTAAAACTTCTCAAGAGGTTGTTTCAATATTTGAAAATGAAGAGAAAAAATATAATTTGTGAGGATATTTAATGCCTTTCTGTCCTAAATGTAAATATGAATATATTAAAAATATTGACGTCTGTCATGATTGTAATGAAAAACTGGTTGCAGATCTCCCCAAGGAAATCAATTATAGTGAAATAAAAATTAAATGGAAACCTCTTCAAAATTTGCCGGGAAGGATATATGCTGAAATGGCTAAGGAGGTTTTTGACAAAGAAGGAATCCCGTCTTTTATAAGTTCAACATTTTTCTCATCCGCTTACGGAACCCGAGGTATTATCGGGGACACTGCCACAATATTTGTCCCGGAAGATAAGATTGACGAATGTAATGAAATTCTTAAACAAATGTTCGACCACATTTAATTATTTTTTTAGAATAAACACTTATGCTCTTTCAGAGCGCCACGAAATATGAAAATGCTTGATTTTTCTCTGAAACTTTGTGCCTTTGTACCTTTATTTATTTTCGAACTAAATATGACATATTTCTATCGGTGATTTTATCATAAATAATTGATATTAGTATTTTATCGTATCATTTTTATAGAAAATAATTTAAACCTGTTTTGAAATTCATTTCAAAAAAATATTTAAAATATTTAAGAAGCCTTAGGCTGAAGAAATATCGAAAATTAGAAAACCGAATTCTAATTGAGGGCGATAAACTTGTTAAAGAGGTGTTAAGGTCTGATGTTGAGTTGGAGTTTGTAATTTGCAGTGAAGAATTTTGGAAAAAGAATTCGGCGTTAATTGAGGTCTTAAAATTAGAGAAAATTGAAATCCTTCTTATTCATAACCGTAATATTTGTAACATTTCTGATTTAGTAAAATCCCAGGGAATATTCGGAGTAGTGAAAATTAAAGTAAGAGAATTTAATCTTTCGCTATTTAAAAAAAAATCTGATTTGATTGCCCTCGATAATATTTCAGATCCGGGTAATCTTGGTACTATTATACGAACAGCACACTGGTTTGGAATAAGCGGTATAATTATCGGAAAAAATTCCATTGAAGTATTTAATCCAAAGGTTATCAGGGCTTCAATGGGTTCTGTATTTCATATTCCTATCTGGTATGAATTGGAACTTACGGATAAATTATTAGAATTAAAAAAAGCAGGATATAAGCTTATAGGTGCCGATCCGGGAGGGAATGAACATATTAATAAAATTTGTAAAAAATTTCTTAAGGTCATTATATTTGGAAATGAATCAAACGGAATTTCTTCCGGAATTTTAGAACTGTGTGATTATAAAATAAGAATTAAAGGTGAAAAAAGTTTTGATTCTATAAACCTGGCAGTCGCAGCGGGCATCTTTATGTGGGAATTAAAAAAGTAACTAAAGTAAAAAAATAATTAACAAGTTATATAGTTAGAATTCAGAATGAGAAAACAAGTTAATAAATTATGTTTATTATTTTTCTATTCTAACTCCTAATTTATGTATTCTGATTTCTGGATACCTTTGTGGTAATAAAATTATTATGTATCTGTTTGATATAAGCCTGGTAAAAAGTTTGAATTATAAAAGGTTGATTAATCTATTAAAGGTTGGTTTTTCCTACTATAAACACTTTTTATTAAAAGATTTCATCATAAACGGTTTCCCTCCGGTCATATCGATAGAACCGACAAATTTATGTAATTTGAAATGTCTTCAATGTCCCACAGGAATGGGAAAATTAAAGCGTGAAAAAGGTGAAATGGAACATTCTCTTTTTGAACTTATAATAGATTCTACAAAAGACCATCTTATTTATCTTATGCTTTATTTTCAGGGAGAGCCATTTTTGAATAAAAATACAATTTCTATGATAAAATATGCAAGAAAAAATAACATTTATGTGGTTATAAATACAAATGGTCATTATATTGAATCTGATGATGATGCAGAAAAGATAATAAAATCAGGATTAAACCGCATCGTTTTTTCGGTTGACGGGGCTTCTGAAGACAGCTACAAATTATATCGGTCAGGTGGAGATTTTAATACGGTAATCGAGGGAATAAAAAAATTAGTAAATACTAAACATAAAATGAAATCAAAATCACCCGTAATATACCTCCAGTTCATTGTAATGAAACATAATCAAGATGATATATATAAAATAAAAAAGTTGGGGAAATCATTAAAAATAAATAAAATATTTTTGAAAAGCGTTCAAATTTATGATGAAAATGATCATGATAATCTCCTGCCCTCAATTAATTCATACAAAAGATATAATAAAATTAATGGTAAACTTATTCTTAATAGACAACTAAAGAATTATTGCCGGAGGCTTTTTTTTACTTCGGTTATAACATGGGATGGGAAGGTTATCCCTTGTTGTTTTGATAAGGATGCTAAATTCTCATTCGGAAAAATCGAAGATTCAAATTCTTATAAAAACATCTGGAATTCCGAAAAAGCAACTGAATTCAGGAAAAAAGTTTTTACTGAAAGGAATAGTGTTTTGATTTGTAAAAACTGTATTGAATAATTTTTTCTTGAAGGTTTAATTTATATTTTTTATTTTCTTTAGAAAAAAGCTGCTGAACAGGTGATAAGATAAAAAACAATTTTAAAAGGAAAGGTAAAATATGTATTTAAAAAAGTTGCCGGAAGGTGCTGAACTGCCCGAAATGATTAAAGTTAAACAGGAATTCGATATTCCTGCTGTTAAAAATATCAATGAGAAGGTAAGCGAAGAATTTAAAAAAACAAATATTAATAAAAAGATTAAGCCCGGAAGCAAAATAGCAATTACCGCCGGAAGCAGAGGAATAAAAAAGATCAGTGAAATTCTTTCATTAATAGTAGAAGAAGTGAAATTGCTGGGAGCTGAACCATTTATTTTATCTGCAATGGGGAGCCATGGAGGTAATACAGTAGAAGGACAGAGAGAAATCCTATCCGGTTATGGAATAACTGAGGAAAAAATGGGTGCTCCTGTTATTTGTTCTACGGATGTAGTGGAAATTGGTAAAAATTCGTTTGGTATTCCTGTTTATTTTGACAAAATTGCTCTTAATTCCGACGGGATTATAGCTGTAAATAGGATAAAATCTCATACTGATTACCGCCGGACTATTCAAAGCGGAATAATGAAGATATTATCGATTGGATTAGGAAGAGAGAAGGGTGCAACTCAAATACATGAGCTTGGTGTCAGAGGTCTAAATGATGTTTTACCTGCTTCTGCAAGGCTAATATTAGAAAAGGCACCTGTTATATTAGGGATTGGTATTATTGAGAATGCTTTATTGAATATTGCTCATATAGAGGCAATTGAGCCTGAAACCATTGAAATGAGAGAAATGGAATTGTTAAAATGGTCAATGGAAATTTCTCCGAAATTCTTGTTTAATGATATAGACCTTCTGATTGTTAACGAAATTGGCAAGAATATAAGTGGCGTTGGTATGGATACGAAAGTTATTGGTAGGATGATGGTCTGGGGTGAAGATGAATGGAAATCCCCTAAAATAAATAGAATAGCAACGTTAGACCTGACTGAAGAATCGCACGGAAATGTGATTGGTATAGGGCTGTCTGATATCATTACAAGGAGGATTTATGAAAAGATTGATTTTGATGTTTCTTATACTAATATTTTAGCATCATCGATGATAGATAGGGGGAAAATACCTATTATTGCTAATAGTGATGAGGTAGCCATTAAATGGGCGTTAAAAACCTGCTGGGCTGAAAACAAGAGAATGGCTAAAGTAGTAAATATAAAAAACACTTTGAACCTTTCGGAAATATTCATATCAAAATCAATCCTTGATGAGCAAAAGGAAAATGATAAAATTAAACCGATCGGTGAGTTTATTGAATTTGAATTTGATAGTTCAGGAACATTAAAAAATCCTGCTTTCTTTTAAAAAATAACGAACAAATCGGGTAGTCAGAAATAGAATACAGAAAGTCAGGAGTCAGAATTCAGAATTTATAAGATAAAAATTAAAGGATATTGTTAAATGAAAATTTTAAACCTCAAAGAAAAATCATTATTCGATGTTGCACGAAATATCACTTCGATACTTATGGTAGGAAAGTCACAAAATACTGAGGATAATAATGGATTTATAGTAGATAGGAAGGTCACTGAAAAAAATCTTTATCATACTCTTCTTGTAAAAAAGTTTGTCGATTCGAGGACAAAAGATATAACATTTTATATAGAGACAGAAGAAGGCAAGTTAAAACCTAAAGCTGTTAATAAATCAGTAAAGTTAAAAAATCTTATTGATGTTACGGTTCATTTTCCGAATGTAATGATTGGTGAGGAGAGGAAAATAAGGTTTGACACGATGGATTCCGATGGAATTAAAAATGAAATAGAAATAAAAAAAGATACTCTTAGTACACATGTTCCTCAAGCAGCACAGGAAAAACCGAAGAAAAAACTTAAAAGATATCAAAAAGATGACATAATTTTTACTGAGGGTGATGAAGGTAATGAGATGTATATTATACATAAAGGGGAAATTGGGCTTATTAAAGAAACAAAAGACGGGATTTTAGAACTTGGTATCTTAGGTAAAAGCAACTTTTTTGGAGAGATGGCGCTTTTGGGGAATTCTAAAAGGTCGGCAACTGCAAAGGCTTATCAAAATGCAGACCTTCTGGTTATATCAAAAGAACTTTTTGAATATAATCTAAATAAAGTCCCAAGCTGGTTCGTTACTATGTTTAAAGCGATAATTGAAAGATTAAGAAATGCAGATGGAATAATAGATAATTTAAAACAAAAAATTACTGAATTAGAAGGAAAAAATCCACGAAAAAACTAATTATTTTTCACTTAAAAAAATCGGTTCAATGAATTACGAATTGCTATGTATTTTGTTCGTCGTTCGTACTTCGTAGTTCTATTTGACATTTAATACTTATGAAAAATTTACTACCTTTATTTTTTCTTTATGCAGAGATACATTATAAATTATTCGGAATGTTTAATTTTTTATGGCATAAATTTCCCGAGATAATAGCTGATGCACCTTTTAGGGTAGAACCTGAAACAACTATTCCTGTCTTTTGTTTCATCAAAGACGCCGACAGATTTCCTGTAAAACTCAATAGAATAGATATTGAGCTTATATATCCCGATAAACATATTGAAAAATTAATTTTCCCGTTTCCCGGATTTGAGATTAAAGTAAAATTTTGGGAAAAGACATTTTTTATCAACCCTAAAAAAAAATTTTCCGGTTTGTTGAGGTTAAATGTATATTTTTCGATCACTTCTAATGATAAGGATTATTACTTTAAAAATGATAACTACAAAAAAACCAGTCATTGTCCTTTCGATGTTTTTATATCTAACGAAAAATTTCCGAGATTTGAAAATTGTGTTTATGGAGATATACATTTTCATTCTGATTCCACATCGAATATTGTAGAATTTGGTGCGCCGCTTGATGTTGCAAGAGAAGCCGCTTCCTCCATGGGATTGGATTTTTTTGTTGCAGCCGACCATTCTTATTGTTTTGCAAATATAGATTATGGATATTCATTTAATTATCATAACGATAACAAATGGGAAAATGCGAAAAATACTGCTGCCGAGTTGAATAAACAGCAATTAACTAATAATAAGAGAAAAGTAATAATATTCCAGGGTGAAGAAGTAACTTGTGCTAACAGCAAAAATGAAAATATTCATCTTATTCTGTTTAATTATGACAGGTATGTTCATGGTACTGGAGACAGTGCAAAAGCCTGGTTTAAAAATCAACCTGATAATGACCTTAAAGATATACTCGCTGAAATGAATGAATCTGCAGTTGCTTTTGCCTCACACCCGGCAGTAAGATACAGATTTTTTGAAAAACTCCTTTTAAGAAGATCAAGCTGGACTGATGCTGATTATTTATATAAAAATCTAACCGGTCTTCAAATATATAATGGAGTAATAAATTCCGCTTTTTTCAGAGGAATAGAAAAATGGAAGAGCATTCTGCTTAATGGTGAAAAGAAATTCATTGCAGCCGGAAGCGATGCGCACGGTAATTTTAACCGTTTCCGGCAGTATAAACTGCCGTTTGCCACTATGAGAGAAAACAAATTACATATCTTCGGCAATGTCAGAACAGGTGTTTTTTTAAAAGGGCATTTAAGCGAAGAAAATATAATTTCGGGATTAAAGAAAGGAAACTTTTTTATTACGAATGGACCTGCAGTAAAATTTTCTATCAGGAATGAGAAAAATGAAACTGCCCGAACAGGAGATTCAATTGAAGGAAATAATATTTATTTGTCTTTAAATGTTAAATCAAACAAAGAATTCGGGAAAATTGTGGACATATTATTATACATAGGTGACCTGGATACAAAAAAAGAATTTACATACAAGTGGATAAATAATTTATCCGAATATATATTTAGTGAAGAAATCAAAATCTTTACTTCAAGCGATAATTATTATGTGCGAATTAAAGCCAAAACGGAAAAAAAGAAAAATAATTATATCTGCCTGAGCAATCCTATCTGGGTGAAGAAAAGGTTGTAATTTTTTATCTTTTTTATGCAAAATTGAACTTGAATAC
>SDBU01005505.1_pt1 | contig 15131 bp, 19 predicted proteins | sample 2277071 | NCBI WGS metagenome assembly SDBU01 (sample SAMN10397929, study PRJNA504765) | marine sediment metagenome | isolation source: marine sediment core GS08_GC12, 126 cmbsf | place: Arctic Ocean: Gakkel Ridge, Loki's castle | collected 2008
CGCACCTCGATCGTCTCTTCATCATCGCAGACCCGCAGCAGCGCTACGTCGTCCAGGCCACTGATGATGCCCTCCAGATAGAGGAAGCCCAGTGCCAGGTATCTCAAATTACGGGGAGTACAAAGGAAGGCGACCAACTCTTTTCTGTTGACATACACCGTCACAGCGACCTCCCGCACTACTTCTTTTTCCATAATTGCCATGCCAGTGGCAGTATAACGGCTATAGCTCAAGCTACGACTGGCTATGCCCATCAATTCCTCCTCGCCAGAGCCATTTCCACTTCCAGGCTCCTGGCTTTCTCCAAATCGGCAGGGGTGTTGATGTTGAAAAACGAAAGGCACTGGGGATCGAACAGTTTTATCTCCTGCTCTTCGACGTAGCGCACTAGCACCTCAGGGAAGAACTCAATGATTCTGCCGCCGCCGCCTGCCAACACGCGCTCGATAGGCTGCAAGCATTGCTTCGAGTAGATGGCGTGCAATGGTTCTGTCAACTCACCGATCCTGGGGATGACCACATCCTGACCGGGGGACAAGAGGATCATATAGCGCAGGAGACTGAGGTCCAGAAAGGGCATGTCGCAGGCCACCACCAGGCCGTACTCGCTGCGGGCTGCCCTGAACCCAGAATAGATGCCCCCCAAAGACCCTTTGCCAGGGTAGATATCGCCCACCAGCCTCGCCTCCAAATGATCATACCTCTGGGGAGAATTAGTGACAATAATCACCTCGTCGCCAATTCGCACCATTTTCTCCACGATTCCCTCGATGAGCACTCGGCCACCTATCCTCAGAAATGCCTTGTCAGTGGCCAGCCTCTTGCCCTCTCCCCCAGCCAACACGATGCAACTAATAGGATGTCGAACCTCTCTCTTACCCTTACCCATTTCCCCAATAGTATACAGCAAAAGCCAACCTCTGTCTAATCGTTGTCATCCAGCGTCCTCTCCAAACAAAGAGAGCGGGAGAGGAAAAACAACCTCTCCCGCTAAGCTGCGGGATTTGCCAAAGAATAAAACATGGGGATTTTCATCCCCATGCAGCGAACTCAAGTGCGCCCAGGCGCACTCAGATTAGGGGCAAACAGGCGTTTGCCCCGACATCAGCCAGTCTTGGCTTTTTGGCACCCGCAGGCCCGTTATCCGGCCGTGCGCTTCTCGATGTAGGCGACCGCCGCCCCAACCGTGGTGATCTGCTGAGCATCGTCGTCGGGAATCTCTGCTCCGAACTTGTCCTCGAAAGCCATGATCAGCTCCACCAGGTCGAGGGAATCAGCCTCCAGATTCTCGCGGAAGTTGGCCTCAGGGGTGACCTCGTCCGGGTCAACCCCCAGCACTTCGACGATGATAGCCTTTATATCCTCGAATGCCGACATTCTCTCACCTCCTCAGTGATAATAATTAGCCTCTATTTTACCAGTCTTGGCCGATATAGTCAAAAACCCATTTGACAAGAATCGTCACCGCTGGTAATATTGCGTAGAATGGCCTATTCATTTGAACACCATCGGTGGCAAAAAGTTACGGAGGTTTCAACCCATGCACAACCAACGCAAATCGGAGCACCTGCGCATCCTGCTGAAAGAAGACGTGCGCTTCCGCAATCTGACCACAGGCCTGGAAAGGTACCACTTCGTTCACCAGGCCCTGCCAGAGATGAACCGCGACCACATCGACCTTTCCACCAGTTTGCTAGGCAAAGACCTGAGCGCGCCTCTGATCATCTCCTCCATGACTGGCGGCACTGAGGAGGCCGAGACGATCAACAAGAACCTGGCGATGGCGGCGCAAATTTTTGGTTTGGGCATGGGCGTCGGTTCGCAGCGAGCGGCCCTGGAAGAGCCCAGTTTGTCTCACACCTACCAGGTGCGAGACGTGGCTCCCGACATCTTGCTTTTGGCCAATCTGGGCGCTGTGCAGTTGAACTATGGCTACGGCGTCGAGCATTGCCAGCGGGCGGTGGAGATGATCGAAGCCGATGGCCTGATTCTGCACCTGAACCCGTTACAGGAGGCTCTCCAGCCGGAGGGCAATACCGATTTCTCAGGGCTGCTGGCCAAGATCGAGGAGATCTGTCGGGGGCTGTCTGTGCCAGTAATCGCCAAAGAGGTGGGCTGGGGCATCTCCGAGAACGTAGCTCGCAGGCTGGCGGACGCCGGCGTGGCCGCTATAGACGTGGCTGGAGCTGGCGGCACCTCCTGGAGCGAGGTCGAGATGCACCGGGCCGTCAGCGAGACCTCTCGTCGTATCGCCGCCGCCTTCGCCGATTGGGGCATCCCCACCGCTGAATCCATCCAGATGGTTCGGCGAGCCGCTCCTGATGTGACCTTGATCGCCAGCGGGGGCATCCGCACCGGGGTGGAGGCCGCCAAGGCCATCGCCCTGGGCACCGACGCCGCAGCCCTGGCCGCGCCTTTCCTGCAGCCAGCTACCGTCTCACCCGAAGCGGTAGGTGAAAAGATCAGGGAAGTCCTGGAGGAACTGCGCACGGCCATGTTCTGCGTGGGGGCTGGGAACCTCCAGGAGCTCAAGAGCGTCCCCCTGTTGAAAGCGTTTTAGGAACCCAATTGTTCGGCAAGGTCTCCTGACCGCAGCCGGCCTGGGGGCTTGGTCGGAGATCTTCGCCCAACGGGAGAAAGCGTTTGAGGAGCAACCCCACCATGAGCTTGAAAAATACCTTTGAGATATACCTGCCCCTCGTCGAAGCAGAGTTGCACAAGACCCTCGACCTCTCCCCTCCCCACCTGACGTCCTTCTATGGCATGATGCAATATCACCTGGGCTGGCTTGATGAGAACTTTGCCCCCAACATGGGTGGCGCAGGTAAGCGCGTGCGGCCCATTATGTGCCTCTTGACCTGCCAGGCCACCGGCGGCGATCCTGAGCAAGCCTTGCCGGCGGCCGCGGCCCTTGAACTGGTGCACAACTTCTCCCTTGTTCACGACGACATTGAGGACAAGAGTGACCTGCGGCGGGGCCGCCCCACCGTCTGGAAAGTCTGGGGCATGCCCCAGGCCATCAACGCGGGTGACGGCCTGTTCGCCCTGGCCCACCTGACCATGCAACGCCTGGCTGCCAAGGGGGTACTCCCTCGGCAGGTGCTCACCGCCCTGGAGATCCTCGACCAGGCTTGCCTGGCCCTCACCGAAGGCCAATACCTGGACTTGAGCTTCGAGACCCGTCTTGATGTTGATGTGCAGCAATACCTCTCCATGATCCGGGGCAAGACAGCCGCCCTCTTCAGCGCGGCTGCGCAACTGGGGGCCCTCGTCGCTGGGAGCGACCCCGCATCCATCGCCCGCTATCGGCGCTTCGGCCAGAACCTGGGCCTGGCCTTCCAGATCGTGGACGACGTCCTGGGCATCTGGGGCGATCCGCAGGTGACGGGCAAACCGTCGGCCGACGACATCCGGCAGCGCAAAAAGACACTGCCCATCGTCCGGGCCCTGGAGGAAGAACAAAAAAACGAGGCCAAAGGTCTGAGGGAGATTTATCAGCGGGAGACCATTGGCGAGGAAGACATGGAAGCCGCGCTCAAGATCCTGGAGGGCTTGGGAGCGCGTCACTACGCCGAGGAAATGGCCAACGACTACTACCAGCAAGCCCTGGCTGAACTCAATGCCACGGGGATGGAAAACGAGGCCCAGGACGATCTGAGGGAACTGGCCGCCTTTCTAGTCGAGAGGACGTACTAAACTTATCGGACAAATTGGCTGACGAAGGTGAGGTACCCCTGCCGACCACCTCTCCGGTTCCAGCGGTTGATGGATTTGCGGACGCGCTTCAGGCAGGCGATGATCTCATCCAGGGTAATGGGTCCCATGGAGAAATCTACCGGCTCACCCTTCTTATTGGAGAATGGCATCTCGCGTCCTAGCCGCCATTCGCACATCATCTTGACCAAGTCATAGACTTTGTCCGCCAGGGGATCCAGGGACGGTGGTGCAGTCTGGCGGCCCCTCGCCTCAGCTCGATACGCTCGGAGCAGGGCCTCGATGGCAGCCAGGGCCTCCCAGTCGGTCATCTCAGGATGATTGCGATACACCTGGGTGATGCCGAACTCAATGTTCTGCAAGACATCCTGGTAGCGCTCCTCGAAAGGCAGGCTCGGGTCCCTCCGTTCAGCATCGGGTCGCACTATTAGTTGGGGCTGCTCTTCATCAGGTTCCCTCTGCCTTATCTCATCAGAGACCTTGGTGAATTCCACCAATGGGATGGGGTTGTCATCGCCCCCCAGCGGCAGGTCTTGCTTCTCTTCGGGGATAGCGTCCAGGTTAACGATGCCTGCTAAAACAAATTTCCCGCCGACGTCCCAGTGAGGTAGGGGGTGCATGAGGAATTCCCTCACCTTTTCCAGGTTGATGACCACCGTAGGGCAACGGGGGCAGAACCATCCTATATCGCCGCCGCCAATGATGAAGTCATCAGTGATCTCTTCCTCACGCTTGGTGATAACCAGGTAACCCGCACTGTGCGATTGCAGAGGGCCGCCGCACCGGGGGCAGGGGCCGGGTTGTCCCTCAAACTCCCGATAGATGCACTCGCGCGGTATGCTGATGTCAATCAATGCCCAATCCTCCTCTCCATCTCACATTCAACCTTCCAACCCACTCAAGCGGCGCGTCAGTCGGCGGGCGGCCGCTTCGCAGTAGGCGCGTACATCCACCCACTTTACCGGCGTCAATAGCCTGGGCATAGGCTGCGGCTCTGCATCCTCAAAGTAGGCCAGCGCCCGAGCCGCGATGGGCAGAAAGCTGGGCCGGTCCTCATACTTAATAAGTGCCAGTTCCAGCAAGCGGTCCAGTGTCACGATGTCTCGTAGACTGTACAGGTCAACGAAGTCGCGGCGTGTGCCCCGTGAGTTGATAGCGGCGAGTTTCATCAGCCCGATGTCGGTGGGCGAGGCAAGCTGTATCCCCTGATACATGACCGTCGGCTCTAACAGGGGGTGGTGCTGATGGATAAAGCTCACGTCCGCATCAAACAATCGAGTGAACAACATGCCATCCTGTTCCGAGGCGACTACGAACTGTCCGCTGGCGTCCAGAGCCATGTCCTGAGCCTTGTCCTGAGTAGCCGCAGGCGTATCGAAGGGCTGCCGAAGGGCCCGACGAATCGCCTCACGCTCGGGGGCGAGAAGACGGCAGTTGGTGCTGAACCAGTCCAAGTCTGTGGAGACACGATGCCCGATCTGCAACGCCAGCGCTGTTCCGCCGGCCAGGTAAAAATCGCTGATAAAAGGTTGCTGGCGCAGATAGGCCAGCGCATGGTGACAGGCGGGTGTGGTGGTCAACTCATAGAAGTCTACCATGGCTCCATCCTCTTGGCCTCCACTGCCCACTCTGGTGCAACGTAGTCCGTTACCCCTAGCGCCAGTCGCCATAGGGCAAACGAGCGCCTGGACAGCAAACGAAACCCGTGCCGCCACACCCACTTGGCCACGCTGGCTTCGCCGTAGGTCACAAACAGCCAACGAAGTTGTTCCCACGTGCCCCGTTCCAAAACCCGCTCAATGATGACGCTCTTGTGACATTCGAGGTGCATCGTATCAAAGTCATATTCTGGAAACAGCCACGCGGCGTCGGCGGGCAGGTGATTATCGGCCATAAGTGACCCTTGTTTCTGGTAGTTCACCTCATCCCCCCAGTCCTTCGAGAATCTGCCGAGCAATGTGATGGTAGACTTCCGGCGGGCCAGCGATCCTCTCGTCGAACATCTTGATGAAAGTCTGGTGGATCCGCTGTCCAAGGGACGCCGGATCAGCGTAGGCAGTCACATAGGTCAGCACCTGGCTGATTTCCGGGTCATACTCGTCGTCTGGACAGCCGATGGCCAGCAGGCCAATGGGGTCGGCCTGGTCTATGGCTTGTTTGACGATGGTGCGCAGACGTTCCTGGCCGCATGGCAAGGCCGTCGTCATCATTTCTACTCCCCTCGCTGCCCTCTGTGAGACAACTGACCGATCCGATACCGTGCCTGCCGGCTCCCGATGCCGGGCGCGCCGGGCATCGCTTCGGAGAGCATGCGCAGCCAGGAGAGTGCGGCCTCGTAATTGCCCTGGGCGGCCAGAACGTCGCTCCACGTCAAGGCGTAGAACCGGAATTCTCCTGACGTAAACTTCCGTAACTTATCCAGGGGGATCAACAACTGCTCCGCCTCGTCAACCTGACCACGCTCCAGGCAGGTTTGGGCCAAATTAGTGCGGGGAAAAACGTACCGTGGGAATTTTTCCACCTTTTGTCATCGGTTTCTCCTTGCGGTGCACTCAATCGCCTTCGCCGCAGCATGTTTGGCTTTTACGTTAGATTTGCGTTAAGTTTGCGTTTGATTGTTTCGTTTAGTCAACTGGTAGAACACACCCCGCCCTACACCGGCACGTTCAACCAGTCCCTTTTCTACTAATTCCGTCAGGTCGGCATAGGCTGTGGCGTTGGAGACGTTGAACAACTCTCGATACTCTCGATTGGTGATTCGTCCCCGCTCCGCCAAGATAGCCAATGCTCTGATCTGTCGCTCGTTAAGCGACAAGCGGTTCACATCCGGCACAGTTACCGGCCTAACTGCATACAGCGTTACGGTCACCACGCCGCCGTCATCGGTAATGAGCGGTGGTGGCGCGCCGGCGGCCTCCATCTCGCGGAAGACGCGGTCCACCCCAAAGCCCAATTCCTCGATGTAGCGCCAGGCTTTGAGCACACCGACGATCTGCGGATTGCGGGAGAAGTGACGGTGGCGGATGTTCTTTACAGTGACGATGCCCGGTAGCCCACCGGGGCTCTCTACCTCCAGTCGGTCGTCGAACATGCGCACCTGGATGGCTGTGCCAGTGATGCTGTAATCGCGGTGCGCGATGGCATTGACGATGACCTCACGCCAGGCGAAGTCAGGGTACTCAGGTTGTTCGGTCATCTCCAGCCCTCGCAACCGGCGACGCGTCCGTACGAAGGTGCCAGCCAAGTCCCAGGTGAGGCGGATCAGGCGGGGCAGCGGTGTGGTGAGCTCTTCGCGCTTGACCAGGTTGAAGGCTTCACCCAACTCAATAGCCGTGCCCTCAAACTTGAGGAAATCCACACCTGCCCGGGGCAGCCAGCGGCCAGGTTCGCGAGCGAACAACAGAACGCCAGCCACAGTTAGCGTGTCCTCGATGAGCAAGTTGAGGCCGCGCAGGATGCGCTCTACCGGCTGATCAAGACCTCGCAGACGGGCGTATTCTTCGACCAGGCATTGGTCCACATTCTCCAGCGTGGCGCCGCGCACCGGTTGGGTCTCGTAGCTGGCCTGGCCCTTGGCGAAAGCTACTCGCAAGGTCTCATCCGCGCTGAGTGGCTGGTTACGGTCCAAAACACGCAAATAGACCCGGCCGTTGTTATGATTGTGCACCCGAGAACTCACCGGTACGTCAATAACCAACACTTGACGACCCCGGCAGGACGCAAACTGATAGTCAATCTGAACCGAAGGGGTACAAAACTCATAGGCCGCGCGCAATAGCCGCTCGGCTTGCTCCTGGTCAGCGACGGGATCCAGGCCCGAAACCGTCCCGTCATCCTCGACGCCGATCAGCAACCGGCCGCCGTCAGCGTTGGCGAAAGCGATGAGGGTGGTAGCTAAGTCGCGGGGATGGATGCGAGGGCTCTTTCGCTCCAGGGTCTGACCCTCGGGCACTGCGATCAAGTGCTCCAGATCCTGCTCCTTCAGCAGTTCAATCATTGGCTACTCCTCTCTTGTTGCCCCCATTATACACCCCCCAGCGACCAGCGTCAAGAACGAACCGCGCCCTCGCCTCGCTATCGCCTGAACTCTTGAGGTCGGGCTTCCTCTTCTCCAACGCCGCCTCGATGATAAGGATAGCACAAGGTGGGTTTGATGTCAAGAACATCAGGCCAGCTCTTGTTGCCTCAAACAGTTTCCTGTGCTATACTTCTCAGGCAGAGATTCAACTACACAGAAGAAAGGACTGAGGCACATGAAAGTAGTGACGACAGAGGAGATGCGCCGCATCGAGAGGGAAGCCGATGCGGGAGGGCTATCTTACGCCACGATGATGGAAAACGCCGGGCGAGCCGTAGCCGAGTCCTGCCCCCCCTTCCCCCCCAACTTTGGGGGGGAAAGAGGGGGGGCGACGGACAGGCGGATACTGGTGCTAATTGGTCCCGGCAATAACGGAGGCGACGGATTGGTGGCCGGCCGCTACCTGCACGACGCTGGCGCTTATGTCACCTTCTACATCTGGAAGCGTCGCACCGAAGGCGATGAGAATTTTCGTCTGGCAGCCGAAAGGGACATTCCCACCCTCTGGGCCGAAGAAGATGATGGCTTCGCTACGCTGCGCCGCCTTCTGGGCGAGTCCGACGTGATCGTTGACGCCCTCCTGGGCACAGGGGTCGCGCGGTCAATAGAGGGATCGCTCAAGGAGATACTAGCTGTGGTCGGGGAGGAAATAAGGAGAAGAAGGGAGCCAAAGAGAAAAGAGGCCCTTTTCTCGCCCTCACTTCCCTCATTTGCTGCTTTGCCCTCTTTGCCTGTTCTCGTCGCCGTGGACGTCCCCACGGGGCTCAATTGCGACACGGGAGACATAGATCCAGCGGCCGTGCCTGCCGACTTGACGGTAACATTCGGCTTCCCCAAGCGAGGCCAGTTCCTCTTCCCCGGCGCTGAGTACGTGGGCCAGTTGATCGTCGCCGACATCGGGATACCGCCGCATTTGGCCGACGATGTCCAGGTGGAGTTGACAACGCCCGAAATGGTAAGAGAGCTCCTGCCCCCGCGTCCCATGAAAGCCCACAAGGGCACCTTCGGCAAGGCCCTGGTAGTGGCCGGCTCGGTCAACTACACCGGGGCGGCGTACTTAGCCAGCGCCGCGGCTACACGAGTGGGAACCGGCCTGGTCACCTTGGCCCTGGCGGAGAGCATCCATTCCATCCTGGCCTCCAAGCTCAGTGAGGTCACCTTTCTCCTCCTACCCCAGAATCTGGGCGTCCTCGTTCCTGACGCCATCAAAGTATTGGGCGAGAGGATTCAGGATTACGATGCCCTCCTGCTGGGACCGGGTCTGGGTCACGAGAAGGAGACAGTGCAGTTCGTGCAGCAATTGCTGAAGGTAGAACCAGGCAAAAGTGGCCGCATCGGTTTCCTGGCCAGCGAGGAGGCCGCGGAGGGCAAGCTCTCGCTGCCGCCGCTGGTCATAGACGCCGACGGCCTGAACGCTCTGGCCGACACCCCCAACTGGTGGGAACAGCTCAAAGGGCTGAGCATCCTCACCCCCCACCCCGGCGAGATGTCCCGGCTGACAGGGATCACAGTGCGTGAGATTGAGGCCGACAGGCTAGAAGTGGCGCGGCAGATGGCTGAGAAGTGGCGCCAGGTCGTAATCCTGAAAGGGGCCTACACCGTTATCGCCAACCCTGAGGGAGGAGTCGTCATCAACCCCTTCGCCAATCCGGGCCTGGCCACGGCGGGCAGCGGCGACGTGTTGGCGGGGGCCATCGTAGGCTTCCTGGCCCAGGGCCTGGTGCCCTTCGACGCCGCCCTGGTCGGGGCCTACGTTCATGGGCTGGCGGGGGAGTTGGTGCGAAAGGAGCTAGGAGGGGCGGGGATGGTGGCTGGCGATCTATTGCCCATGTTGCCTAAGACCATCAAACTCCTACGCGAGGGCGGGTAGAGGGGGAAGCTTTCTGGTGGGGAATTACCTGATTAAGGGTATCAGGCGCAAAACACAAAGAGCCATCCTGTTTCCAGGATGGCTCAACAGTTTTAGCCAAGGCGGATAGCGGCCCATACCTGAGCCGTTGCGCCCTCTTTTCAGGATACTGCGAATGGAAATGAGCCTCTGTCAGCCTGCGCGTTGGCGCTATCGGCTCCACCCGCTTGTTAGGCCGCTATCTCTGTGACCAGAGCGGATTTCTCTACCGCCTTTCCTATCTCGTATAGAAAATCTGGGGACATATCCGCTCCATTATCCCACACTATAGTATCCAAGTCTGGATTGACCCAAACGGTCTTGAAATAGTTGATGTCTTTCAATGGCTCAAAGATTTCCCCATCCAAATGGGGCTCTAGGTCAGCTAGCCTTACACTCCCGTCTTCAAAAGACAGCAGCAATTTGTATTCGGATACATACGTCACACTTTTCACAAAACGCATGTTGCTCCTCCTATTCCAGAGATGGTATCTTCCGCAACGGCTTTTTCGCCATAGCCAGTTGCCAGTTTTCCATCAACTCGTCTCGATGCTCAAAGGCCCACTCCAGAACCAGCGCAATTACTCGCTTGGGTAAGCGTCCCTCAATAAGTTTCAACTCGGAGATGGAGAAGACTCCCGTCTGACCTCCATACTTGGCATGGAAATGCGGTATCCCATGCTCTTTGTAATATATTGCGACAACGATACCGAAAAACCTGCTAATCTCTGGCACACAATGTCTCCCCATGCCTTGATATGCGAGACGCGGACGTGCCTTTAACTGCGCCGCCCGCAGCGCGGGGCGGATTCACTATTGATTAGGCAGAACATTTCCGTCTAACGCCCCTTGGATAGTCTCCCTCTTGAATGTTGTCGCTATGCCGATGGCAGCCCGATGCTAACCCTTCGACCCCTCGGCAGACCATGCAAACCAGAAGCAGTCATCCTTGCCTTAAGCTGACACCAATTCATTGATTTCAACAACCATTTCGTGCCGGCTTTGCTCCTGGAACCGTTCAACGAACGTTCGCACTTTCCCTTTCCGTACCTCGTCAGATAAATTAATCACCGTTTGCCTACCAGGTTTGTATTCAAACACCATAACCAATGGCGCGTCTTCTACATAGCCAAGGGTCATACCTAGCAATATTTTGCTGACTAGTTGGAGGTTAGCTCGAGTCAAAGCCGTATCGTTGTACGAACCCTGGAAAATATGTGCTCCATTTGGCATTTGTGCAGCCAAGGCTGGATGTTCTAGTTCGCGGTTCAGAAATTCAGCCAGGCGATCTAAATTCTTGTCTGTTAAGCTGACCTGATTATTTTTTCCCATGATATTTGTCCTCATATGCCTTGCGATAAGAACGCCAGTGTCGCTTGATATCCTCAATGGCTTCTGTTAGAGCAAGTTTCTTGTCGAGCCCTGGCTGAGCAATTTTTCGTTGCTCTCGTGTAGGTGATATTATGTCTTTGTGGAAGAAACCGTGAGCTTCATCGAATCGTACTATTGCTCGCCATTTGCCATCAATGTAGGCCTCATACTGGATTACGAAGATTGATCTAACCTCCCCACGCTCAGTCGTGAAATGAACTCGCAAGCGGTCTAGTCCTGTTTCAAAGTCTTGTATCCAGAATTTCTCGCCCATGACGAAATCTAATCTACCTAACGCCTGAGCTCAGCTTGGCAGGCTGACAGAATCCTTTTTGACCAAGGACGCGGTTCGGCGCATCTCACTTGCAGACGAAGCACTTCGCCTACAAAGACGTTGCTAGTGACTTTGAAACCTACATGGCCAAGCTTGACCGCCCGGGTTGGCAGGGGCAGCAACAAGATAGTCTCCCTCTTGAACCCTGTCACTATGCCAATGGTAGCCCGATACTAACCCTTCGACCGTAAGCGGAGCGACCTCAGGACAAGCGCCATCGGGCTGAAAGGGCAAAGCACCCTGAAGGGCGCTCAGCTTCAGGGTGCTTCTAGCGCCCTTCGCCCTTTCAGCCTGGGGGCTTCGTCGTGAGCTCAGCCGAACGGTTCAGCCCCAGGCAAACCCGGCAACAGTTCAGCAACACCCAAGCGGGAGACCACTTGTGAGAAGACGGCAGATAATCGAGGTGGGCTAGGCCTCGGCCTCGGCCTCAACCTTAGCCTTGCCCTTGCCCCTTTCCTCCTCCAGCTTGGCCACCAGTTCCTCTTTTTTCTTGGCCGCGGCCTCCTTGCCCTCGGCGATGGCCTCCTCGATTCGCACCTTCTTCTCCTCCAGGATAACCTGGCCCTTCTCCCGAAGCTCTTCGGCCAGTTCCTCGGCCTTGTCTCTGAGCTCGATGCCCTTCTCCCTGAGCTGCGCCTGAGTCTCCTCGCCAGCCTGAGGGGCCATGAGCAAGCCTGCCGCGAACCCCACCAACCCGCCGACGATGAATCCGGCGACAAACCAGCCACTCCCATTGTCGTTAGCCATTGTCAATCCCTCCTATTTCAAAGATTTTAGTCGCGCGCTCTAGTCGCTGCGCATGCTTCGCCATTTGGTCAACGTCCGTATGGCCCTTTTCACCCCAGATGTATAACTGACCACCTTGATTATCGGCGACACCACGGCGTCGCTCACAAAAGTGGCCGTTCCCCGCACGGTGTTGACCGTTTCGTTAACAGTATTGATCGTCTCGCTCGTGGAATCGAGGATCGGCGTTATCTTCTTCTCCAGGGTCTGGATCAACCACCACAGCATGCCGATGACCACTCCCAGGAGCAGCAGCACCACGATGGATTCAAGGGCGAGGATGATAACGGAGATGTCTCGAATGATGGCCGTCGCTTCTGGTGCGTTGAAGAGCAAATAGCACATCACGACCAACAACACTATCACCACCACCAGGATACCGATAAGGGCTATCTGGATCTTCTTCTTCTCGGATTCGTTCACGTTGCTCTCTCCTTTATTAACACTGGACTGTACATCATTAGACATTATAGGGATTTAATTTGACGCCGTTGTAACTGACGTGTATACTTCGGAACTTGCATAATCAGTTCACGAAGGAGAAAAGCACCGATGGTCAGTTACAACAAGCTCTCTCAGAATCGTCGCAAGTTCTTGGCTATGACGGGGTACACGGTCGAAGAGTTTCAAGCACTATTGCCTCACTTTCAAGTTCAGTTTGAGAATTGCGTCGAGACCCAAACACTCAAAGGGAAACCGCGTACCAAACGTCACTACAGTACCTACAAGAACTCACCACTGCCAACCATTGAAGACAAGCTGCTTTTCATCCTGATCTACTTGAAACAAGGAACTACACAAGAGATGCACGCCACCTTGTTCGGAATGCACCAACCGGACGCGAACGTGTGGATTCACTTGTTGCACCGGATCCTGAACCAAACCCTGGCTGCTCTGGGCGAGTTGCCTGTCCGAGAGGCTGAAGATTTCAACCCCGAAGAAGACCAAGAACGCTGCTTCTTTCATGATGGAACTGAGCGGCCCATTCCCCGTCCCAGAGACAAAGAGGCTCAGAAGAAGTACTACAGCGGCAAGAAGAAGCAACATACGATCAAGAACATGGTGGTCATCAACACCTTGTGCAAGATTCTCTTCCTGAGCCGAACCTGTGAAGGCAAGAAACACGATAAGAAGGCCGCCGATGAAGCAGGCTATGACTTCCCTGAAGGAAGCATTGTGTTTCAAGACCGTGGTCTTCAGGGCTTCGCCGTCGTTGGCGTCATTGTCATTCAGCCCAAGAAGAAACCCCGTGGCAAAGAATTGACTGCTGAAGACAAGAAAAACAACCGCGCTATCTCCAGCATCAGAATCCGAGTCGAGCATGCCATTGGTGGGGCGAAACGATATCGAATTGTTAAGGACAAGATCAGGAACTGGAAAGAAGGCTTTCGAGATCAGGTCATGGAAACTTGCTGCGGACTACACAACTTCAGGTTGAACTCCAGACCGTGGTGCTATGAAGCCCTCGGCACTTAAATCGCTATAATGTCTATTATATCACACGCCCACCAGATAGTCAAAACGCGATCAAAGCTGCCATGCCTTTAGCCACTTGGCCAGGAACAGGAGCAGCAAAGACCCGACGGTTCCTTCCAGGATGTGGATCTGGCCGATCATCAGGATGTCCAGCCCCACGAAATCTCCTACCAGCTCCCCGATAGCGAATCCCAGCCAGCAGGCCAGCAGATAGATCAGCAAGTCCCTGGCACTCCCTCCCTGCCACAGGTTGAAAAAGGCAGCGTAGGCGCTGGCGATGATTACGGACAAGACCAAAGGAGGCGAGAAAAGTATCTGCATTTTAACTGATTACCCCCCCACCGAGTACAACCTCGCCTTGATAAAAGACGACGCCCTGCCCCGGTGTGATGTCCCGCTGTGGCTGAGCGAAGGTCACTCGCGCCCGGCCATCTTCGAGTGGGATTAGGAGGGCTTCGGCCTCGACAGCCTGGTAGCGGATCTTAGCCGTGATCTCCAGAGCCCCCTGAGGAATCTGCCCAGAGACGTAATTGACCTCTGTGGCCACCAGCTCCCGCCGCCCCAACTCCGACTTGGTACCCACCACCAGCGCGTTGCCAGCCACGTCAATCCGCATGACGTAGAGGGCCTCCGGGGCAGCGATGCCCAGGCCCTCCCGCTGGCCGATGGTGTAGAAAGGCAAACCCTTGTGCTGACCAAGGATACGCCCCGCCGTGTCCAGGATGGGGCCGGGCCGAATGCTCTCCGGTGCCTGGGCCTGCAGAAAACGGCGGTAATCGTTATCCAAGAGAAAACAGAGGTCTTGGCTTTCGGCCTTCTCAGCTATGGGCAGACCCCGCTGGCGAGCCATAGCCCGTACCTGCTCCTTGGTGTAGTCGCCCAAAGGCAACAGGAGATGCCGAAGCTCCCTCTGCCCCAGCATGTAGAGCACATAGGACTGATCCTTCCTCTCATCGCAGCCCTTGAGCAGTTGATAACGACCATTCACCTGCCGTACTCTGGCATAGTGACCCGTAGCCAGGTATTGGGCCTCCAGGGCCAGGACTCGACGGAGCAGGAGATCGAACTTGATGCGGCGGTTGCAGGCCAGACAGGGGTTGGGGGTGCGCCCGCGAGCGTATTCGGCGACGAAGAGGTCAACGACTTCCTTCTTGAATTCTCGCTCGTAGTTGATCAGGTAGAAAGGGATGTCCAGGGTGTAGCAGACGCGGCGCGCGTCCTCTATGGCTTCGATGGAGCAACAGCGGTTGGTTGAGCCGCCCTGGCCCTCCTCGGCCCACAGGCGCATCATAACGCCGATCACGTCGTAGCCCTGTTCCACCAGAAGAGCCGCCGTGGTAGAGCTATCCACGCCGCCGCTCATGGCTACTGCGACCCGGCTGCCTTCCCCTGGCTGCATCATCAATCATCCCCAAAACCTTCGGTTTGACAACAATCCAAAAGATGGAGCGGAAGACGGGATTCGAACCCGCGACTTTCTCCTT
>SDBU01005506.1_pt1 | contig 15125 bp, 14 predicted proteins | sample 2277071 | NCBI WGS metagenome assembly SDBU01 (sample SAMN10397929, study PRJNA504765) | marine sediment metagenome | isolation source: marine sediment core GS08_GC12, 126 cmbsf | place: Arctic Ocean: Gakkel Ridge, Loki's castle | collected 2008
ATCCCATGTTCATAGAGCTCCCAGCAGAGTACAATCAATGTTTCATTCGTCATGTCCATATTTTACATGGACTGTCGGATATTTACGGAAACATTGCGGCCTTCGTTAAAAAGGTTACTCCTAGGGAGAGTTTGAAGGGCAGCGCCCCTTCAAAAATAGCCTCTCCTCTCTTTCCTTGCTAAGGAGAGGACCACAGGGAAGTAATGCCATCAATTTTTAATATATTACAAATGAGGTTTACACAGAATCTCTCTAACCTTGAGCTCAAAGAAGTTATGGATATTTACCGGCCTGAGCACTACTGCAGTATCGGCACCTCTAGCTGTGCCGGCAATAGCAATGACATCCTCATCGGTACGAATCAGGCCGCTATCGGCCGCCATCATAGCAATTTCACAGACCACCTTCATCCCCTCACCAAAAATGCGAAGGGTATCGGCAATTACCTCCCCCTGAACATACATATTGTATTTGATGCGCATGGCCCGACTGATTCCCCAAAAGGCATGGGTAGTAGTTAGTATCATTCCTCCTTTGCTCTCGACTATTTGTCTATTCTCCTCAGTGAATTCCTGGGTATCAGGTTTATTGAAACCGGTAACATAAGTTACCGCGATAACCCTTAATCCTTGAAGAACATCCACAGCCTTTACCGCGGTATTACCTTTTGCGGCTGCCACTACTATAGTTTTGATACCAAGTTCTTCCGCCCGCTGCTTAACAATACGGAGCGTCTCCTCAGTATTCTCCCTCCCCGGGTTTTCAAAATAGGTTGTCTTCAGTTCCATTATTGTATCTCCTTTTAATAGACTTCTAACTGATTAATAGACTTCTAACTGAGCCTTTTCACATTCTACTACAGGAGCAAGCTCTTAGCAAAGAATAGCTTTAATCTTAGAGCCAGAAAGAGACTGGGAATTTAAACTGGATAACCATACTTCAAGAACAATCATCCCAACCGGAGGTTCAGTTAGCATCTTCTAAAGTGCAGATATCGGGAAGATAGCGAAACTTCTCATCCCAATCCAAACCATAGCCAACTATAAACTTATTGGGAACAGTGAAAGCCAGATAGTCAATAACCACCGGGACCTTTCGCCGAGAAGGCTTGTCGGTCAGAGTACAGAGCCTCAAAGAGGCAGGCTTTTTCTTGCGTAGATAATCTAAAAGGAAAGTAATGGTAAAACCAGTATCCACTATATCCTCAATAACTAATACATCCCTACCCTTAACTGAGGAGCGAAGACCCTGCACCACATTAATCTTCCCTGAACTATCTCTACCCCGACCATAACTGGATAGCCTGATAAACTCCACTTCCAGCGGGAAATCAAGAAGCCGAACCAGGTCGGCCATAAACATAAAAGAACCCTTCAAAACGCCTATCAAAATAGGGTGCTTGTCATGGTAGTCCTTGCTGATTTCAGCCGCCAGTCGCTTAATCGCGGCTTCTATCTCTCCCTTGCCGAAAAGGATGTTAGGTTTAGGTTGAGAACTCATAGCCATGTTGGGATTATAGTCTTTGCATCTAATCCTGTCCATTACTTTTTTCGTGATTTAACAATTTTCTTTTCGTTTACATATTGGATGATTCAATCAGCTCTCTTGAATCCCAGCCGCGATTAGTTGTATCATGGGTTAAACTACGACAGGAGGTATCCCAAGATGAGCTATGAAGACGTATTGCTGGAAAAGACAGACAAGATTGCAACCATAACCCTGAATGCCCCGGATAAGATGAATGCCCTCACTATGAAAATAAGAGAGAGCCTTCCTTTAGCTATAGATGAGGTGGCTAAAGACGATGAGGTGAGGGTAGTGATTGTCACTGGTGCCGGGCGTGCCTTTTGCGCTGGGGGTGATATTGCATCCATGAAGGCTCACATCGAAGGTACTATAGAGGAGTCCCGCTACCAGCGCCTTAGGATGATGGGGCATTACTGGGCGGATGCCTTCCTCAGGATGGATAAGCCGGTAATAGCAGCTATAAACGGGGCTTGTGTTGGTGCCGGCCTTTCTCTAGCTCTGAGTTGTGACATCAGAGTAGCCTCAGAGGAGGCAAGATTTGGCTCACTATTTATATTGCGTGCCCTAGTTCCTGATTGTGCCCTGACCTACTTCCTGCCCCGGACAGTGGGTACTTCTAAGGCTCTAGAGCTTATGTTTACCGGGGAGCTTATCAGCGCTGCCGAAGCAAAATCACTGGGCATCGTAAGTCGAGTTGTTCCCCCTGGCGAGCTAATGAAGGTAGCCCAAGAGCTGGCAGCTAGAATCGCTCAACAATCCCCCATTGCCTTGGAGCTAACCAAGAGGCTGGTATATCGGAGTATGACTGCCGATATAGCCCATCACATAGATTGGGAGACTTATGCCCAGCAGTTATGTTTTCAGACCGAGGATTTCAAGGAAAGTGTACACGCCTTCCTGGAGAAGCGAGCTCAACCTCCGTTTGAAGGAAGGTAAACCCAGCTAAGTGTATAAGTCCTTGAAAGGATTACATGAAACATATGTCTGGAGTGTAGTTTGACTTACCTTAAGTTGTTGAGATAAGGTTATCGGCGGTTGCAAAAATCCAACTTGAGGGGATTTACACCACTAGAGTAAAAACTAATCCCGCCGGTAGTTTGGGATAGAAGTAGGTTGATTTCCTGGGCATCCTGTCACCGGCATCGGCAATAGCTTTAATCATCGCTGCTCTAATAGGCCTTATTAGAAGCGCTAATTGGTATTCCTGTTCTAATACCCTGTTTACCGCATCCAGCTTGTCATAGCTAAAAGTAAGGACTGCCTCACCACTATCACTGCTCAGTCCTAATAGCTTCTCCAGTACGATGTGATCAACAATACTAACATCCAGCCTCTTGTATAGCTCACAATGGAAGTAGGGCATCATCTGGCTGGCAGCAGCCAAGTCACGCAGCCTTAGCACCCAGAGATGCTCTGTCCCCAGACCAAAAATGACTAACCCAATCTGGTTTACCTTACCACTCAATAAATCATCGACTTGCCGCCACACATCGGGCATATTCAGTGGCAACTCCTCTATGTCAAAGAATGACTTTAACTTAACCATCAACCCGTCCAGGGTTGATTTTGATATACCACGAACCAGCCGGTGAGGAGGTAGAATAATAAGCCCAGGGTCGGAAAAATCCACTAATGTCATCATAACAAAATTAAATGCTTCATCACCTGATACTGATGAAGAGTAAGCGCGCTTCTCACGCTGGTAAATAAGAGCACTTTCGTAGCGATGATGCCCATCAGCAATGTAGAGCGGTTGATGAGCTAGGCTACTGCATATCTGATTAATAACTTCAGGCTCAGTGATAGCCCAGACATGATGACTTTGCCCATTGGCTCCACTTAGGTTAATTATAGGTTCATTTTTCTCCTCTAGAGCTAATAATGAGGAGACTTCCTGTCTCTGGTCTTCGAACAGGGCTAAAATTGGACTGGTATTAGCTTGGAGTGCCCATAACAAGCTTACCCGGTCATTAGTAGGCTCAGCTAATGTGCCCTCATGGGGGCAAACAATTCTCTTATCCCATTCCTCTAACCTGACGCTGGTGATTATGCCTCGGCGCCTATATTTCTTCCTGTGAAAGGTAAAGTGGTGGTCATGGAGATAGATAGCTGGTGCTTTATCAACCTTGAGGACACCTTGCTTCAGCCATTGGTTTAAGGTAGCTGCCGAACGAGTATATTTATTGTCTTTAGCTGTATCTTGAGGTAAATCACGGCCATCCTCCAGTCGGACAAAGTTATGCTCGCTCTGGTGATAAAGCTCTTGCTGTATTTGTGTAGTAATAATGTCATAAGGGGGACAGACGACCGTCGCCAGGTCTTTAACCAGCGATTGATTATAATGCACACCCTGAAACGGGCGAATCTCAGCCACGCTTGTTTCTTACACTCTCTCTGTATGGGCAGATAGTTTTCATCACCCTAGTTTACCGTATGCCACTGAAATAGACAAGTTCTTGTGCTGCCCAGGTGTGTAGGTGCAGGGTGAACGTATTACCAAGAATGGAGATATGAGTAACACTCCTGGTATCGTATAAAGACAAGAGCCTTAATGCGCTTGCACTTTGGATGAGCCTATGTTATACTATTATAGATTTAACCGCTAAGGGGTGCTCAAAGGCTGAGAGGTAATTTGATGCCAACCCTTTGAACCTGACCTCGGTAATGCGAGCGTAGGGAAGCGGCCGCAACTTAGACCAAGGGTCTGGTAGCAAAAGCCGAAGCCCTTGGTTTTATTTTTGTGGAGGTGGATATGACTCAATTAGAATTGGCAACAAAAGGTATTATTTCACCGCAAATGAGCCTGGTAGCTCAGTATGAGGGGGTAGAAGCCGAGTTTGTTCAGCAGGGTGTAGCTAAGGGGGCAATAGTAATTCCGGCTAACACAAATCACACAAATCTTGCTCCTTGCGGTATCGGTCAGGGGCTTAAGACCAAGGTTAATGCCAATATTGGAACCTCTCCCGACTTTAACAATCTTGATACTGAGCTGGAAAAGCTGCGGGTAGCTATTGACTGTGGGGCAGATACAGTTATGGATTTAAGTACCGGTGGTGATATATCAGCTATTCGGCGAGCTATTATCGCCTCCAGCCCGTTACCAATAGGAACAGTGCCTATCTACCAAGCAGGGATTGAGGCAATAGATAGATATGATGCTATAGTCAGAATGACTGTTGATGAACTATTCGCCGTGATTGAAGAACATGCCGGTGACGGCGTTGATTTCATAACAGTGCATTGCGGTGTAACCCAGTCGGCCATTGACCGACTTAAGCGGCAGGGAAGGGTGGCTGATGTTGTATCTCGAGGTGGGGCCTTCTTAATAGGCTGGATGCTCTATAATGAGCGCGAAAATCCCCTCTATGAGCATTATGACCGTTTACTGGAGCTAGCTAGAGAATTTGACGTGACGCTGAGCCTTGGTGATGGGATGCGTCCCGGTTGTCTGGCTGATGCCACCGACCGGGCTCAGGTGGAGGAGTTACTCACTTTAGGGGAATTGGTGCAGCGGGCTCAGCAAGCCGGGGTTCAGGTAATGGTTGAGGGTCCAGGACATCTACCCATGAATCAAATCGAGGCTAATGTTCAGTTGCAGAAGGCTATCTGCAAGGGGGCCCCCTTCTATGTATTGGGTCCACTGGTAACTGATATTGCTGCTGGTTATGACCATATTACCGGAGCCATAGGCGGAGCTATTGCTGCCGCCGCCGGCACCGACTTTCTATGCTATGTGACGCCGGCAGAGCATCTTTCCCTGCCTGACCCTGAAGATGTAAGGCAGGGGGTCATAGCCTCACGCATTGCTGCTCATGCCGGTGATATAGTTAAAGGAGTGAAGGGTACTGAGCAATGGGATAGGGAAATGGCCGTAGCTCGGAAGAAGCTTGACTGGGCAGAGCAAGCCAGACTGTCCCTAGACCCTGAGCGGTCTCGTCAGGTTCATAGTAAACATACCACTGCTGGGACAGCTTGCAGTATGTGTGGGGAGTTCTGCGCAATGGCATTAGTGGAAAAGTTTTTAGGCATCTCATCACCTAAGTGCTAGCACAGTTAAGAGGTAAAGACTGTAGTCTTTTTGAGAACAAAAGCTGGCGTAGTAAGTGGAGAGAAGCCGATGCGGGCTGAGATAGGAGAAAAAGAGATAGTAAGGAATACCAAAGAGGTGTATCCTGGTTTGATAGTTGCCGGTATGGCAGCTAATGTTGCTCTTGGGGCGCCTAGGATGGGACCTATCTTCGGCGGCATGCTCCTATCAGGGAAGCGGGCGGCTGAGGTTGACATAGAGATGCTCAGAACCTGAAGGTATTCTAGTGAGATAGGGGTTCTCAATGCACCTGATTATCGATGGATATAGCAAAAACTCAGATATCTTGCAAAGTGAAGAGGGTATTTATCAGCTATTAGACCAATATCCGGCTGAGATTGGCATGACCAAGATTGCTCCTCCTTATGTGTTTAAGTATGTGGGCGGCAAACCTGAGGAGTGGGGAATATCAGGGCTTGTTCTTATTGCTGAGAGCCACATCAGTATTCATACCTTCGTCGAGCGGCGCTATGTGAATATAGATGTGTTTTCCTGTAAGGACTTTGATGCTGACCAGGTTATCCGAGACCTTATTGACAGGTTAGGGCTAACTAAAATACAAACCCATCTTCTTGATAGAGGTGCATTCCAGTAATTCATAATGCCTGTTGATATTTTAGCAATCGCTACAACGTAGTTTGCCATTGGAAGGGGGTAACGATGCAAACGATAGACTGGATTCAAGCTGCAATATTGGGAGTGCTGGCTGTTTCCGTCATAGTAAGCTCCTTTTTCTATATCTGGCATACGAAAAAGCTCAAGGACAGCGTCACCGCGGCGATATATTCCTCCCTAAGAAGGGACGAGATGGAGCTTGATAAAGTTATGCTCTATAAATCCCCAGAGCTGCTTAGGCAATGCTTCATAGGAAGTGAGTATAAAGATGTAGACACGAACCACTACTGGATTGCACAAATGGTTTTGAACTTCTTTGATAATCTCTGCGTGCAAAGGAAGTCAATTGACAAAATGGCGAAGGGCGATTGGTGTAAGTGGGAAAGATACATTCTTGCTGTATGTGCCTGTCCCATATTTGCTCAAGTAGCTAAATGGGGAAAGGGCTACTACAACGAGAAGTTGTTGGAGATTGTCGAAAAGGCTCAAAAGGGTGCGCGTAATTCATCCCAAAGTTGATAGGCATGTTGGTATGGTGTGGGCTTAACCTATTTAGACAAACAGACGAGATAGCCACAAAGATTTTGCAGGGGCTAGAGGTATCTTAGTGAAAGCGGAAATCGTTTCTGTTGGTACTGAACTTCTTCTAGGTGAGATAACTGATACTAATGCCCCTTATCTTGCCAGTCAGTTACCCATGCTGGGAGTAGACCTCTACTGGATTTCGCAGGTAGGTGATAACCAAGCCAGACTGGTAGAGGTTTTAAGGCGTGCTTGGCAGCGCTCAGACCTTATCCTGGTTACCGGGGGCCTGGGGCCTACTGAGGATGACCTGACACGTGAAGCCATAGCTGAGATGCTGGGGGAGAAACTGGAGATAGAGCCAGCTCTAGAGCGTGAAATAGAAGGGTTTTTTGCTCGGCGTGGTATAAAGATGTCTCCCAGTAACATAAAGCAGGCAGCCCTTATTCCTTCTGCTGACGCTATCTACAATAATCGGGGGACTGCTCCGGGGTGGTGGGTGGAAAGAGATAGACGCATACTAGTAGCTATGCCTGGCCCACCTGGAGAAATGCAACATATGTGGCAACAGGAGGTTCTGCCCAGATTACGCCAAAGTTTCACCGAAGCCATCATACTCTCCAAGACCTTTAAGCTCTTTGGTTTGTCTGAAGCAGTAGTGGATGAATCGGTTTCCTCATTGCTTTGCTCAGCTAATCCTACTCTGGCAGTTTATGCTAAGGCTGATGGCATTCATTTACGCCTCACCGCCAAGGCTCAGAGTCAGAAGCAGGCTGAGGAGATGATTGCTCATGGTGAAGCTGGTGTTAGGTCAATCGTGGGGGAATATATCTGGGGAACTGATAATGACACGCTGGAAGCTGTAGTCGGGCATATGTTGAGTGAAAAGCGATTGAGCTTGGCAGTTATGGAATCCTTTACCGGAGGACTATTGGCGACTACCATTACCGATACTTCTGGAGCTTCAACATACTTTAAGGGGGGACTAGTTGCCTATTCAAACGAAGTAAAGATAGCCTATGGGATTGATGCCGAGCTTATTTCTAAATATGGTGTTATCAGCACTGAAATTGCTGAGGTGATGGCAGAGGCAGCCAGAACGTGCTTGGGGGCTGATATAGGAGTCGGTATAACTGGAGTGGCCGGGCCGGATGAAATAGAAGGCAAGCCTGTTGGCACGGTGTATATCGGGATAGCTGACGGCCAGGCTAAGCAAGTAATTAAGGGTAATTACCCTGGAATTAGAACTCAGGTGAAGCGTCGGACTGTTACTGCCGCTCTCTTTGAGCTGAGAAAAAAATTGGTTGCCCTCAACTGAACACTGGGTGAAAATGGGTAGCGCACTTAATGTAGGTAAGGTCTTTGGTATACAGCTCCGGCTTCACTATACCTGGTTCATAATATTTATTTTTCTTACTGCCTTACTGGTTTTCCCTCACTGGTTGTCGCCACTTTGGTGGGTTGCTGGCATAGTCACCTGCATACTTTTTTTTGCCTCTGTAGTTGCCCACGAGCTAGCTCACAGCCTGGTGGGTAGAGCCAATGGTATCCCAATAAAAAGCATAACCCTCTTTATCTTTGGCGGTGTGGCTCAGATGACTAGGGAGGCGACAAGTCCTAGCGCTGAGTTCAAAATGGCAGCCGCCGGTCCTGCCTGTAGCCTGGTGATTGGTGGCTTGTTTGGTCTTATTTGGTTCTTTATGCCGGGCATGACTGAGCCTATAGCTGTCATGGTTCAGTGGCTAGCCTATATAAATATAGCACTGGCAGTATTCAATCTGATTCCAGGTTTCCCTTTAGATGGTGGACGGGTTTTTCGTTCCCTTCTCTGGAAGGTTACTGGCAATTATAGGCGCTCCACCCGAATTGCTACAAGAGTGGGGCAGGGCGTGGGCTACCTGTTTATTTCGGGGGGTATTTTAATAGCTTTTCTGCAGCCATTTGGTTTGAATTGGTTTAATGGTCTGTGGCTAGTCTTTATCGGCTGGTTTCTGCAAAATGCTGCTTCAATGAGCTATCGTCAGACTCAATGGCGTGACATACTTCACGGGTTTACCGCTTCACAGGTGATAACATCTGATTGTCCAGTAGTCCCTTCAAATATTACTGCTAGTCGGCTGGTTCAGGAGTATGTCTTTTCCACTAGGCACCACTCTTTTCTGGTAGCTGACGAAGGCAGGTTAGTGGGAATTTTGACAATACAAGATATTAAATCTGTTCCTCAGCAAAATTGGGATGTAATCCAGGTAAAAGAGATAATGACCCCGGTTGACAAGCTAAAGACAGTCCGTCTTGACCAGGATGCCTTAAGCATACTGGAGCAGATGGATGAAAATGATGTAAACCAAATGCCTGTGGTAAGTGAGGGTAAGGTTATCGGACTGATAGCTCGTGATGACCTGCTAAGATTTCTCCGTACCCGCTCCGAGCTGAGCTAGCCGTTTCTACAGGTATGGCGGTAAATCCCCTTCGAGACAGTTTCTCGGCAGTTACCAGTAAGGCCTCGGTATCATGATTCAATTGAGACACCAATAATATTATTGCCGGTGGTGGTGCATGTCGAGTAGCCAGGGACAGAGCGAGGGTTGCCGGGTGATTTTTAGCCGATTCCTCTATAGCCTGGTATTCAAAGTTGAGTATGCTGAGTAGCCGCTGTGCTGGTTCTGACGTCACCTGTTTAAGCTGGGTGATATTTCGCCTGAGTTTGCTAATGTCAGGCGGTTGTAAAAACCGAGTAGCAAATTCTACCGAGGTGATATCCTTCACCAATGAAAGCGACTGTTTTAGTGTCTCCCTGGGCTCAATGACGGCCGTGGTAAGGATAACCTTCTGGTGATTATAGACTGTCAGGGCAGTAGGTATGCTCTCTCGGGCCAATGTTAGGGCTGTTGTTATTAGATTAAAGGCTAGCTTATCTGCCTCCTCAGCATCGCTGACTGAAAGATTGACCGCTATTATAGCTACCTGCCCACCACTCTCAATGAATTCCTTGATTATTAACTGGTTTAATTTCAGGGTATGTTTCCAGTCTATATGCACTAGTGGGTCACCAGGTTGGTAGTTTCGGCTGTCAGAGTATTCCGTACCCCCTTTAGGCATTAGAGCAGCCTTAGGCGGGGGTGTGGTAGTTACAGTGCCCCCCATCCTCGCCTGCTCCAGATATCTCATTGCCAGCCATTCAGCATATCTTGCCCTCGGGATTACGTGCAGTTCCACCGGCTGAAGTAGCTGGTTCACCTGGATAAAACCCCACGGGTCTATAACTGATGCCTTAAGCTGAGGGTTTAATGGGCCAGCCAGCGGTGGGGTGATGGTAAGATTTAGCTCTGTTTTAGCTCCATTTAAGGTAAATTGATGAGGTACAATTTTGACCCAGGAGTCAATCGGGCTAAGCAGGCTATGTAACCTTATAGATGCTTTGCTTACAGGATGCAGGGAAATATCAGCCGTAGTACCGGCAATAATCCTCTTCTGCATGACAGGTATATCAAGAGGCAGCCTGGGGACAGCGCGGAGAACTCGTATCAGGATAGTCAGCAAATACACGATAAGTATGATGCTGACAAAGAACAGCATAGGATTATTAACCATAACTGAGGCTAATAATATGATAAGAGCGGAGATGAATAAGGGTATGGGAATGTGGGTGATATATCTACCCTTGATGTGATGGGATAGAGTCATCCTTTGAGCATTCTGCCTCAGGTAATAATTTAGAAGGTATAGAGCGGGAAGAGTAGCTATTAACGCCATAATTTGTATTAGTGTCAAGGTGAATATCCTGAGGTTCAGGGATATTGGAGACAGCAGGGCAGTGTATGTTAGATATCCCAAAAGTGGTTCCAATACCAGCGGTAAGAGAAATATAGTAGCTATGGCAATAACTATGTTGAGCCGTGGATACAGGGGGCGGAAGGTGATAAATAGCATCACCAGTAACAGGATAAGAGCCAGGGGTGAGTAAGGGAGTGATGACAGAACGGCGGCTCCTAATAGGGCAATCAGCAGGCATGTCTGGCATAATCTGAGTGCTAATCTACTCATGACTCTATTTTGGGTTTGTTTAACAAACCTACTTCTTGGCCCCCTTCTCTATTTTTGGCACGGGAACATCAGTAGCTACTTGGTTGACGATGGCCTCAGGGGTAATATTCTCCATTTCAGCTTCAGCAGTAATTCGGCATCGGTGGAAAAGAGCTGGAATAAGTAGACTCTTTACATCGTCGGGGATGACAAAATCCCTTCCCTGAGTAAAGGCTAGCACCCTTGACCCCCTGAACAGGGCTATGCCGCCCCTGGGGCTGGGACCGAGTGACAGGTCTGGATGGTGGCGCAGTCTATCAAGAATGTCAATGATGTAGTGCCGAATGCTATCGGCAATATGTACTTTCTTGACCTCCTGTTGAAGCTGGATAATATTACTGGTTGTGGCTACTGTTGAGATATGTGGCTCTGAGATTTCATCAATATCCCTTAGAATCTGGTCTTCTTCGCCTCTATCGGGGAAGCCACTCCATATTCGGAACATAAATCGGTCTATTTGAACCTCGCTAAGGGGAGAAGTTCCAGCTCCCCCGTAGGGTAACTGACTAGCAATGACAATGAACGGCTGTTCCAGGGGATGGGTTTCCCGCTCGATGGTGACCTGCTGTTCCTGCATAGCCTCTATTAACGCTGACTGAGTGCGAGGGGTGGTCCGGTTCAATTCATCGGCCAGAACCACATTAGCAAAGATGGGACCAGGCATAAATGTGGAGCTACCGTCAGGGCGATAAAGGTAGAAGCCGAGGATATCGGCGGGCAACATATCCGGGGTGCCCTGAACCCTCTTAAATTCACCACCTATAACTTGGGCAAAGGTGCGAGCAAGGGTAGTCTTGGCAGTGCCAGGGAGACCCTCAATGAGCACATGCCCTTGACTCAGCAAGGCTACCAGTAGTATCTCCTTTATATCATTTTTACCTATTACTACCTTGGATACTTCAGCAGTAATATTGCTCAGTACTTCGTGTCTGTCACCTTGTTTTGTAGTCAATGTCGTCTCCTTTCAAGAGTGTTTTTCAACCTCCTCTTTTTATAAGGGAAGAGGAACGGGTTGTGCAAGAGATGCGTAGCCCATCTAGAACTATTCTCCTCTCTTCTTCCTGTACCAAATTGGCATTAGCGTAATGGTCAACGCCAGTATCACCAGGCCCAGTGTTCCTACCGGAGTGGTGAGATAGCCACGGATGGAAGCCAGCAGGTTCTTAGTCTGATGCAGGTTTGACGGTGGTAGGTGCGACTGGTCAATGAGAAGCCGGGAGGTAGTGATACCAGCAATGTTTTGAATGAAGTTGTAATTACTTTCTATCGCCTCCATACTGTTAATGAATATGCTGGGGTCGGAGATGAGTATTATCTGACCAGCGGCCAGACTATGTTGTGAGATTACCGGCAGTGGACCAGTGGGCTCCTCCTCGTCCCATGTCTGATTGCTATTCAGGTCGAGGAAGCTGAATGAGGAGGATAGGGCAAGGACGTCACTAGCTTCAACATCAACGAGACAGGTGGCATGATTAAGAACCAGGCTCTCGGTGTTGGTGGTCACGGAAGTAGATGTCAGGTGAGAAATCCGCGGGAACCACTTATTCTTATAGCTAAACAATGGGTCAAAGAGGAAGTGCCCTGAGAACCGCGCCTTGAGCCCTAAATATTCTAAGATCTGGTTACCATATCCGTAGTCATCGGCTAGAACCAGGGTGCCACCCTGGGTGACAAAGCTATTCAGCCTATCAAGTTCGGTAGGAGTGAAATCAAGGTAGGGGACAAGGATAAGCGTTACCCCCTGGGGTGATGTGGGGAGGTCAGAGAGGGATTCCAGGGATGATACCGGGATTAGTGAGCTTATATCCCTAGTGCCATTCCAAAATGGGTTCTCAATTCGGAAGTCCTCATTTGATGGGAAGAACCATACTACTATGGTCAGTATGATGACCAAAACTACGATGAGTATCACCAGAAATCTACGCAGCTCCACTTTCAAGCTCCTCTCTGATGATAGTGGCGATTTGTTCAGCTCTAGCTGCCGTATTCTTATCGAGCTTATGAGCAGAGTAGAGAGCAATCTCAGCCAGTGTAGTTAGCTCGGTAAAAGATTTGGTAGCACCTGGTAACCGAGGGGTGGTGGCTTTGAGGAACTCCCTGAGGGTGGTATGTGGTGCCATGGAAACACCGGTTACCTTCTCAACAACCTCAAGCCCATTGAGGTAGGCTGATAGTATTCTACCCTTGATACCGGTGAATTCATATTTAGGTCTTGGTGATGGGGTGATAGCAGATGGCTCCGGGACTATAGCTTTAGGGATGGCCATTTCTTTTCGAGGCCTGCTCGGTTTGGCTCTAACCCTGGTATATACCAGTAGTCCCATGAATATGAAGACGACTAGCATCAGACCTATGCTGGCCGGGTTTACGGTAAAAATCCACCTCTTTGTCTGAAGGGAGGTATACCAGGGTTCAACTGGCTCCACGGTTATGGTTAATCCCTGAGGACCAACTAGAGACAGGTCGAGGGGTGCTTCTATAATAGCGGTAAAGCTTCCATCGGTAGATGTTTTAACTGTGGTTGAGGACTGCCTGAAGGAAATGCTTACACTGGCATCCTGAAGGGCATCAGGTCCATGGTATACCTTGCCACTGACCTCGATTGGTTCAGGGATAACAATAAGTTGTGGCACCTGGATGTCTGCCTGTATCGAGAATTGCGAGATATCGATAGTCAGGCTCATTGAGGCGCCAGAATAGCGCCCTTGGGAAGTAGCCATTACGGTTAGGCTATGTTCTCCCATTGAAATCTGCTGGGGTGGTGGGGTTATCTCAACACTAAACTGCTGGGGGAGTACAGGATAGAATCCTCCCCAAGTAAATCCAGCTCCAACATATTGTCTAGCGCAGAGCCAATAATACTTGCCTGAGCTAATCTTAGTTAACGAGGGATAACCTAGGTCTACATTGCGGGCAAGTATCTTAGGTTCATCCCAGCCTTTAGCATTATTGAAAATTGTGCTGGCGTCACCTTCTGATGCTATTATGTAATAGGTATTTCTGTCCAGATATACTACTATCAGCTTGTCTGATTCACTATCATAGATAAGCTGGGGTATTTTTGTCCCAAAAGGAGAGCCTAGGTTCGTATCTTCAGGACGAGACCAACTAGCTCCCCCATCAGAACTAACAGACTGCTGAACATAACCATCACCATCTAGGCGACGAGCCAGAGCAACTAACTTATTACCACCAATGTGAGCCACGCTAGTTTCATCAATACCATTACCTGGGGCATCCTCCGTTCCCTCCTCCCATATAACAGACCACATTGACCATGAAGCTCCTGAGTCAGATGATCTAAGTATTCTTGAGGAGTAAATCCCATCGACATCGATTCCATAAATCGTCTGAAGGTAAACTCCACCTCCCATGTCAACCAACCGCCCATAAGTAGCAGCATGAACCAATGGTAGTATATTCACAGTTGTATAATCACTCCAACTCTCTCCTCCATCTGTAGATTTTACATAGCCCATGTCCTTGAAATCATCCCAGGTTTCCCATCTGCCAGTGAAGATAAAGATTGTTCCGTCACTAGTTATACCACCCGCAAGGTTGGAATCGTCATACTCATCATCATAGACATCTATCCAGCCACCCCAAGTATTACTCTTAATATCGTATTCTGCCTTCTTTATAGCTCCAGGAGGACCACCATGTTCCAGACCTACCCTCGCAACATAAAGCAACTTCTCACTGCTAAGCTTGAACAAGACTCCATAGGAATCATAGCTTTTAGGAGAAGTTGGTATTAAGAGAGAGAAAGATGGACTTCGTACTGTTTTTTCAACACTGCCCCACCTTCGTAAGCAGAAATGGAGGATGTGAAGTGAGACCAAACAAGCATCAATGTGGAGAGGCCTACTGGTTCGCCTGGGCTGATATGATGAAAGGTAAGTCGTGCCAGACTATGCAATCCCATTTCGGAAATATCCGTGAAAACATGCCCGTTTTCGAATGCGATATTTGAATACTCCATGAGTCGACTAGCAATGAGTTGCTTGGTATCGGTCTCGGATATTGGTTTGGAAGAGAGCTTAACCAGATATTGTGCTGTAGCATCGAGTAATGCCTTTCGAAATTCTTCGCTCTCGTCCACGAAATGTGAAGAACTGGCCATTATGGTGAAGGGGAAAACCGAAAATATTAAGGCTTCTGCAACGTCGATGTTTTCTGGGGGGATTCCGTTACGATGTAGAGTTTGGATAAATGCACGAAGTGTATGCCTCACCACGATGACTTCGAGCACGCGATTGGCATATTGTACTATCGACACAATCAACTTCCT
>SDBU01005507.1_pt1 | contig 15123 bp, 13 predicted proteins | sample 2277071 | NCBI WGS metagenome assembly SDBU01 (sample SAMN10397929, study PRJNA504765) | marine sediment metagenome | isolation source: marine sediment core GS08_GC12, 126 cmbsf | place: Arctic Ocean: Gakkel Ridge, Loki's castle | collected 2008
ACACCAAATGAGGTCTATTGGGCTACACTTTCCCATGAGATAGCAGCATGAACAAGGGACAGCTTATCACTTATAAACAGCCTTTAACTGTCCAAACAACCCCGACCACTTCTGTCAGCATCCTATCCAATTTCTTTTCATATGAGTCAGTTGGTAAATAAAGTATTTCATCATTAATTACCCTCAATAATACAGGCACGTAGACGATATTTTAATGAAAAGCACCTAATTTCGAAGGAAATCAGAGTTTCTGCGACACCTTTTCCGTAAAATTTTTTCTGATTCCTTTCGGGAATCCCCGGCACTCAATTATCCTCAATACTCATGTTCACTCTTCCGGTTCCCATTCCTCGCTGATCTCCACCGGGGTCGCGCAGAACAAACGCTGGATCAATCAGTTATTTTCGGATCGCGAATCAACTTTTCGGCAATGACTTGATGCCAGCAATCTAAACCAATGGCCCCTTGAGCAAGATCTGATTCCCCCTCAACATTTCAGCATGCTGTGGATGGCATGTCATCACTATCGTCTGCTTCTTTTTCGCGAATTCTTGGATCACTTTGACCGCCGCAATCTGGCGATCCGGATCAAGGTCGATAAGCGGGTCATCCATAATCAAGAATCCATGTAATCCATCCAAGAAGTATTGAGACATCGCTAGCCTTATGGCCAAGCCCAGTCCTACCTTTGTCCCCATCGAAAGCGCATCAAAAGGAATAACTTCGCCGTCTGTGCGGATTGCCTGTGAAGGGTCGCCTTCTATTAAATCCGTGCCTCTGTATCGATCAGCCGTGAGAGGAGCAACAACCTCCTCTAGATGACTAAGCCATGGATCAAATGTTTGGTCATCCATGCTCACTCGAACCTCCTCATACACACGTTGGATCTTCGCGATTGCATCTCCTTCTTTCCTTGTATTCCCATATCGGGTTTCTGCATCCCTGACCTGCACATTCAATTCTTCGGATGTTTCCTCCGGAGCTCTTCCTGCGAGTGATGCGATCTCGATACGGTATTCATTGATATTCCCTTCTAATACCCTGAGTTCGGTCTCCTTCTGCTCAAATTCATCAAGGAAGGCGTCAACATCACCGATATTATCAGGAAGAGGTTCTAGTTCTGTTATCTTCTGACCCAATTCTCGAATATTTCTTGCTCTTCCCGATGCCAATTCCTCCAGCGAATCAAGACTTCCAAATTCATCTTCCCAGGTCTCGATTTCCTCAGCAGCTTCATGTAAGGATGTTTTCAGTTGTTCCAGTTTCGTTTCAACTTTACCTTGTTCTTTAGCAACAATGGCAGACGAGCGCTTTGGTTCCTTTCGTGGGCATTTATTCGCTAATTTGACCAACTCATCATAATCCTCACCTTCTAAAGATTCTGTGTACTGCTCCTCAAGATCCACGACCTTCTCTTTTTGCTTGACATATTCCTTATGGCTTTGCTTTGCTTGGTCAAAGGAAGCCATAGACAACTTGTCTAGCAATGTTTGATAATCACGTGAACACTCGTTGATCTCTTCTTCCAGCTCATCAATGCCCACATCACCCGATCTGGCCATGAGTTCCCAGTCTTGGTGTCGAATACCAACCCTACCGCCGGCTGATATTTCCAGAGATTCCTTTGCATCTACTTGATGCTCGACCTCATCCTTGAAATCCTCTTCAACTTTTATATGAACAGCTTTCTTTGCCCTAAAAGTAACCGAGAGTTTCCCCGCCTCGAGGCTAACTTTGAGTTTATCTAACGCATGGTGAAGCTCATCCAATTCGTTGAATTCATCTTCTTCGATCACTTGCAAGCCATCTAATTTCGTGCGGGCACGCTTCAAGGAGCTATGCTTCTTTTTAGCGATATCGAGCACTCGCAATTTGTCTTTATTCTTCTCGTATTCCTCTGAATACGTAAGCTCTTCCTTTAATTTTTTTTCTTTCTTGATTAACTCTTTCTGGGTTTTAGTGATTTCATTGATCTTGCTCTCCGCTTCCGGCCATTTCTTTATTACTGACCGAATTTCTCTTTGCTCAGCTTGAAGGGTTTTGCGATTTCCTTCTAATCGCTGTCTTTTCCGGGCGTCTTTGGCAATTTGGCCATGGCGCTCAATGTACTTGTATAACCTGGCATTTTTCTTTTGCGATTTTCGTATTTCTTCATTCAGTTGATCGATGCCCTCTTCGTATTCAACTGCTGATTTGAAATCCCTCCGAAGTGATTCCTCCTCGTAGTAAGCTTCGAGGATCTTTCCAACGCCCTTAATATAAGGGTTGTCTATTCCCCTATTGTTTTCGGGCCTGTCTTGATCACTATCCCACCGTTTAAAGTAATCTGAGTGTTTATTCTCAATCAAATCCCCAAGCCTTTCGACAGATACACCATCAGTTTCATGCACAGCCTTCCGGAGAATGGAAATGAGATCCGCCGAGGTTTCGGACTCTTCGCTTAACTCTTGTAATGTATTCGCTAACCCAGCTTGATACGCAATCAGGGTCGAGTTGTATACGCCCTCGCTAAGTACTAGTAGCTCTGTCAAGGTATCTGAGACGGAGACCTCATTTGATATCAAACCTCCACCTGGCAGTACAAGACTAGAAGAAGTAGATCCACCCCATGTCTTCTCGAGTTGATAAGATTCCCCTTCAGCTTCAAATTTCAGACCGATCTTAATCGTGTCCCCTCCAGATATTGGCAAATACCGTTCTATGGACTTATCAAATTCTCGTTTCGAGTATTTTGTCCTCAGAAACAGAGCCATTTTTATCGCATTTACAATCGTACTTTTCCCAGCTTCATTCGGACCCGATACGACATTCAAACCATCCTCGAATGACGCCGTCCGATCCACTGCACCGGCAAAGGGGTTCATAATCAATTCTCTAAGGATCATGATCGCACCTCATTGACGAGCTCATATGCAAATTGTAGCGATAAAGGATTATCTTCTTTGGCAAGGTCCGTGAGTAATTTGTGGGGGAATGACCCATCCGTAAATTCGCGATCAATATCTGCCCTGGTAATTCGCTGGAGAAGATCAAAATCATCGACATCAAGATAAAGAACATTTTCTCGAATCTCATCCCAAACTGCCGAACGTTCCGCGTATGAATCCCTGGGGAGTCGTCCTGTCACTTTCAACTTAACAAGGAACCTATCCTCTTCCATTTCTGCGAAACTATCTTTGATGGTTTCCAAGTCCTTCTCGGTACTCACCTCTTCCTCCAAGGTCAGGAAACGATAGTGTCCACTTCTTACAGCACGATATTTAATGGTGTCCCGATCTTCTGCTTCGAATAACCAAGCAAAACCTTCATGTTGGCAGTCGAACCCATCAGGTTCGGGGGTTGATGCGAAGAAGATCCCTCCACCTTTGCCACTCATCTTTATCGGAATCCGGATGTGAGTATGCCCCATGAGCCATAGATCGATTCCCGCTGAATTGAGTTCGTCTTTTGTCATGGGGTAATATGCTTGATCAAAATCAGGCGATACTCCTTCAAGACTTCCATGAGCTACACCGATGTGGAAATCTACATCTTCGCTCTTTTTCTTCTTCTTTATCCACCCAATGGCGTTCTTCTTCGAATGTTTCGAAATACAAGGACCGGGATAAAGCCCTACTTTGTGATCGGTAGTCTCGACTTCAACATATTTCGGCTCGAAGAGGAGCAACGCGTTTTCCCCAATCCCTTCACTAAACACATCCCACAAACCTCTGGATTCAGTTTGAACATGGTCGTGATTTCCCGGTAATATCACTACCTGCCCCTCGAAACCATTGAGTAAATTCGCGACCTGCAGTGTGTCTTTCTTACTTATGCGCGTGCTATCGAATAGATCCCCTGCAATCACGAACAAGTCGCATTTCTCCTCATCGGCTATAGTCACTAATCGCTTTAAGGTATCGAACCGAGCTTCAATAAGTTTTTCCCGCACGTCGGGATCATAACCACGCGTAAACTTAAGCCCGATGTGCAAATCAGCAGTATGAAGAATCTTCAAAGTCATGTTAGCCCTCCATCTTGTCTAAATGGATTAGCACATAAATAAACCATCGAGTAGCAAGCTATAGAGTCGTATCTATTTGAATATTCGGGTCCAATTTTCGCTTGATGTGATCGTTCACGGTAAGGTGTTCCTGAAAGCTCAGTTCTGATACATCTCTTTGACATATGCGGGCCATCTCTGTACATAATCATCGTTAACCGTCGAATTGCGAATTAAACTGCAAGGATATGTGTCGGATGCTCCAGCTTCTTCAGGGATCTCGTTTTCCTTGGTTTGAGCTTGTAATTCTTCGCTGCTCTAGATCCCCTTATTTTGACCTGTGAGCTTTGTTTCGTAACCTTTGGTGGACTTAATTTGATGAGGTCTCCTGCAACCATTTTTCAATGGTTTCTCTATGAAAGCGCCAATGCCTTCCCACTTTTTTGCAGGGTATTTTCCCCTCTTTAGCCAGCTTATAAAGCGACGACTTTGGAATCCTCAGATACTCCGCGGCTTCATCAACCGTCAGAACAGGCACCTCATTTGGATTCATTTGGGACCTCTCTTCTAAGAAAAAACCAGTGTCACCCCCAATTGTGGATAGATATAGTCGTGAATCCTTGTTATTTACAGTTATTTTTAGTTATTAGTATAGGAATTACTGGAGTTAGGGAAAATCCCCTGTTTGTACTTTGATGTTTCTCCACAGATATCATTTTCCTCTTCAGGAAATCAATGCGCTAAAAGCACTTTTGATCCGCGACAAGCTATTCCGCCAAAATCGACGTCATAAAGTCAATCCTGAAATCGAGGAACATCCCGACGTTATCCGTGGTACCTACTGGATCTGCCCACTCGAAATTGGTATGCGCCCATTTGCTATCCACCTCATGGTCAAGTTTTATCCACGGGGGCAAGATATTGCAAAACTTCCCGTATAAATCCTGCGCTTTATGGATGAGCAGCTTTCTAATTACAGGTGAAAAATCTGTTGGTCGAAGGAGACTCGTGGGAATGTATGCAGTATTTGTCGGGCATGTATAAAGACCAAATAGCGGGTGTTGTGTGCCATTCGGTTCAATCTCGAACTCACTTAGCAATCGATTGTTATGTTCTTTATGGTCTGCTAAATGCGCGAGTGCATGATGCTTTGGACCATATTTCTGAAACGGTCTTTCTCGGAACACAAAAGACCATATTTGTTTTGGGAAATCATTATCATCAAGCTTTACGGCGCCATGTATTTGGTCTTCTGATAATTGAGTGTGATTCCGGAAGAAAGCGATTTCCTTGCTCCCAGCATAACGCCGAACTCCGGGAAAAGCACAGGGGGAATCCTCCCAAAGATAGATCTCAGGTGAAATGTTCCGGTTTTCGAGCCCTTTTGCCCATACATCCCGGTTCTTGTTATTATCCTCAACAATCTCTCGGACTATGGTTGGATCCAGGAATTTTACGAAGCGCGCCGATAATCGGATGACCTCATAAAGTTCATCATCCGTAGGTATCCTCCACTCGGGCCAGTCTGCTTTCAATTTTCTGGCAGCGCGCTTTTTACTGGAGCGCTTGTTCTTGGGATTTTCCCCAGATCTATATCGGAAATACAAGCTGACTGCCTGTTTTAACGTCGCGGTTCCATTGTATACATCACCCGAGATGGGAATACTGTGCTCAGCAAGGACATTGTTTCGCTGATCTTCCGTCGAGTACGATAATTTCTCGAGCAATGAGCGACCTTGATCCTTAGCAAAATGCTGATCTAAGTCTCCTTCATACTCCTCTACTCTTCGGCAATTTGCTAGCCTTGATCTAGGTGTATTACCTGTAAATCTTTGGGATAGCCAGTCGAAATATTGTTCTTCATCCATATCCTAATCCTATGAATTATTGATTCCCTGGTTTCAACTACCAGATGCAATAGCGGGTGAATGAATGAAGAATACTTGAGGCCGCTACCGGCCTCAAGTTACCAGGTAAGGTTTCTCCACCTGCTCAACCTAACTGCGGTATTTGCTGTCCTTGAAACACTATATTCAAGCAAGTTTGGCCTTCTAAAACTGATGTTATTCGAGGTCTTATTCCTGTTCTCTACGTCTTCTGGTTATCTAAGATCCGTAGATGCTGGGTTAAACTAATACTTTCGTAACATGCGTTTCTATTGGTTTCATTAAGCTTGGAAGATTATTCATGCCAGACATATAAAGTTGATTTCGAGCTCGCGTCATCGCCATATAGAGCAAACGCCGCTCTTCGGATAGCTGATCCTCGGGCCATACCTTTCCATCAGGGCAGCATTCTTGAATTTGAAGCAGAAATACAATATCAAATTCCAACCCTTTGAACGCGTGATAGGTGGCAACTTCCACATCAAGACCTTGTAACGCCTTTTGTATGCGCTTTACCCCCCTCTTTCGCCTGCATAAAACTGCGATGGATTTTGAATCAGCACCTTGTTGGAGCAAATGTTGAATGCGTGTATTAACGAACAGGGCTTCGTCCTCTGGCGTTTTGAAAAGGCGTAATTCTGGCTTTTCACCCGACCTGAGGTGCGGGCTAGAGAGATCTGGTTCAAGCATCATACCGCTTTGTGCTGCCAGGGCTTTCTTAAGCACTTCGTCGTCCCTGATCAACGCGAAAGCTGCCTCATGGATTTCGCGTGTATTCCGGTATGGGATTCTTAACCATCTTGTACGTCCAACGACAGGGATGCCTTTCTCTCTCCAGCTAAAGTAGCGATATATGCTTTGTGATGGATCATCGGCCAGGAAAATCAAACCGCCCTCTTGTTTAACCAAACGCCGAAGAACCGCGAACCAGATTGGAGCAAAATCCTGTGCTTCATCGACCAGGATGGCATCATAGACACCAGTCTTGATCTTTCCCTCGTTCATTCCTTCAAGAACCATCAGAGGCACATCAGCCCAATCGAATGTACCTTCTTCTTGGAGCCAGGACTTATATATCTGATAAGTTTGATATACAGCCTCGCGTTTGCTTGGTTGCAATGCGGTCCCTCTACCACGCCTTTCGATAGCTAGATATTGCTCGAGGCTCGTAATGCCAAGCTCCTTGATCCACTCGATTTCCTCGGATAGGAATTGTGCTCCCCGGTCTTTCGAAGCTGCCCAAGACTTAGGGTTCTTTTTCAACCATCCTCGTGCATTATTCAATGGATCTTTCCATTCCATCAAATTGCGCAGCATTCCTGCACAGAGTTTATGGAATGTAACCGCTTTGATCCCCGAGCCCTTCAAAAAAGCATTCATCGATAAAGACAGAGCTCTGTTGTAAGCTAGCGCGCATATCTTCCACTCGGGATATTGCGATTTTAGATATTGCGCCCGGCGTAGAAGAACAAGCGATTTACCGCTTCCCGCCACTCCTCGAACCAAGCGGATCGAAGCATTAAGCACAATTTCCTTTTCAACATCGAGAATTTCGGTGGGTGCTTCAATTTCTACCAGAGGAGTAGCTTCAAATAAAGCATCCTGCAACGCCGGCTCTTTTTCAATTTGATCCGGTAACGCTACCTCAATGACCGGCTCTGCGACAATGCGTTCTTGGTCAACGTCTAGTAAGAAGGGTTTCTGCTCAGTGGCAACAGGCTCAATGATGATGCTCGGGTTGATCACCCCGCGCACGAGCTCCATTTCCCATTTCTTGAGCATTGAATTGAACGGCAGAGTTGCTTTAAGTCTTTTCGAGGCGACATGGGATTCGAGGTCAGACAATCCGAGGACAAACGCCCCTCCCCATGCAGTACGAAGCTGGGTGATAATTGACATCGGAAGGTTTGGCAAGATGGCAGCATATCCCCATGGAACGATGAGTTTCCGGCGCTCACCCAGGAGTTGAGGGACCTGTTCCATCTCTCTAGCGAGTAATTCGGCGAAACGTTTTGCTCCATTTACGGGATTTTTAACTTTGCGTTCAGTTCCTGCACGCGTACGGATCCTAGCCCCATAACGGTCAGCCTTGAGGATATGTACCCAGTCTTTTACCTCCAGGACAACAACGCCGAAATTCGCAAGCACGATAAAATCAGGGAAGCGAAGCATCTCCCCACGACCTCGCGACCGTGATGGCTGATGAAGAGGGCACTCGACATAGGTTGTGAATTCTTTTGGGAGCGAGGTCCGCAACTTCGCGAGGACTATCTTCTCTCCGTGGGTTGCTTGATCTTCGCGTAAGCTTCCGATCACCTCAGCCATTTTTGACCTCTTTCTTGGCGATGATTGCTCCTCCTTAGCGCGGGCAACCAGGGAACAATACCCTCTCATTCCAGGAGTATCTTTGCTTGTAAGCTAAGTTATGAGAGCTAATAACTATCCCCCTATCCTGAGGAAATGCGCTCTAAGAGTTTATCGAAATAGTCAACAATTACTACTGTAGGGAAAATGGGAGGAAGAGAAAATCCCCTGTTTGTACTTGGGGAAATAATATCAATGATTGATCTATGTAATTCGGACAAATCTCAAACCCGGGCTCTGTGTTCTTATTCGATGATTGCCGCCAAGTCCTCTTTACGAAGAGCACCTTGGCCTAAAAATGGAAGGAGATACGCCCATACTTTCGGGCTCATTTCCTTCTTCATTATTTTCCGGTCAACGATTGATTCCCAACTATCTTCACCTAGCAGCTCACGATATGCATCCCAATATCGTTTGCCATAGGCGACGATGAATCTCGGTTGATACTTCTGGATAAGTTCACGCCACATTTTTCGCCTTTTTGGCCACACTTCAGACCAATATACGTCCCGGTTTACGAATAAACCAACATAAGGCCAATCACCTATACTTGATGCAGGTAGCGGCATCACTTCACCAAGCAAGGTTTCTCCATCTGCTAGACCCAACTGCTGGATCACATATCCATGTGCTCGCTGTGTATCACGCCAATTCGATTCGCGATGAAGCAATCCGCGCGCTATTTGAGCCATGAACTTCCACACCTGAGAGTAATTGCGTCTTAACCAGTAATGATCTCCTAACTGTAGATGTGCCTCTCTGACATCCATCACGCGATTCCAGTTTGCGCGGATTTCCAATTCTCGTATTGCTGTCCAATTAGTAAAGCCTGGTCTTTTTCCAAGGCTCTCTTCCATTCCAATGAACCATAGGGAGGCGTCTACGGATCCGTAGCCGATAAATCCTAGTAGTGAATTGATCTGCTCCGTGCATAGTGATTCATCGTTCGTTGAATGAATTAGTCCGTTTTGCATAAATCATTCTCTCTCATTGGTTAATGTCTAAATCCCAACCATCATCAGTATCAGAGTGCCGAATCCCCAAAAGAAAATCACGGATTGAAACTTGTTTGTAAACATAAGGTATTTGATCTTAATCTCCATGAGACGATCTTCATCAGGGATAAGATTCGTTGCGACCAGGCCGACAAACTCATGGCCGAAGAAAAATATAATAAAGCCAAGACCAAGCGGAAGTGCGAAGGTAAACAAGACTTCTTGAAGCAGATCCATTAGATCCTCCCCTCTTTAATCAAACCACCTATGTCGTCTATCTGGTGCTCAAATACTATGGAGACCATAGCTTGAACTTGCTCAATTTATTGGACTGGATCAGCTCTCACAAATAACTTCTCCGGTGCTTCATCAAAGTAATTAAACAGCGCCGGGCAGAGCCAACCTTCCAAAGGTGGCTCATCCGAGCGGTACCAGTGGCCGCCATCTTCCTCCCGCACCCAGGTCAGCTCACGTTGAAAGCCGGGAAAGCGACCTGCCGAGAAGGTCATGCGGAAGCCATCGCGGGCATCTGGAATGTCCTCCACCAGATCATTGATCATCTCCGGCACACCGGAGACGAACGGCTCGCGCACGAGCCCGACCGCATCATCATCAAAAACCCAGGTGCCAGAAAACCAATATGGCGCAATCACTTGAATAGCATTTCCCATTACATATCCCCTTCTTCAATTGTTCCATTCACCAAACGCTCTCTGATCTCTCCAACCAGACTTAACATCTGGCCAACAAGGGGGCCCGTCTTTTTGCCCAGAAGTAAAGGTTCACCGCGATTGATTGCGCCCTTCGCTGCTTCGCGATCGAATGGAATCACCCCGACAACCTCGCGCCGCAGCTTCCCCGCAACCTGCTCCGCAGTGATGCTGCCGCGCCGGTCCACCTGGTTCATTACCAACAATGTCCTCTCCTTCGGAATCCCCAGCTCTGCAATCGTGTCGAAGAAAAACCTCGTGTTCTTAATCGAAGGGATTTCTGGTACGGCAACGGTCACAATAAGGTCTGATGCCTCCAGACAAGCGAGAGCTATGTCATCCAGATACGATGCGGTATCCACAATGACATAAGCGAAGAGATCCTTCAACATTTTAAGCACTTTGCTCATCATTACTGCAAGGACAGCGTCGGCGAGCTCGGGTCTCGGCGGCGCTGGCAAAATGCGCAACCCGCTTTCATGCAGGAGCAGGACCTCATCAAGCAGTTCCTCGTCTAAATCATCCGCCTGGGCAGCGATATCGGCAATGGAATGGCGTGCCTGCTGGTTTAGAAAAGTGGTCACATCGCCGTAACTGCAGATCGGCGTCCACAAGAACAGCGGGGGTATCCTGGCTGTTCAGTGCCAGGGCTATGTTTACAGCCAGCGTCGTGCAGCCCACCCCACCTTTCCCACTGTAGATCGAGATTATCTTCCCCTGCGGTCTCCGGTTTCGCTCGAGCTCGTTGAGTTGTTCTGGAGATATGAGTGGGCCTGTCGCAATCTTGCGTCTTTCACCTTTCCTCGCCGCGCCACGCACTGCCTTAACCAAAGCCTCTCCTGATATTGGTGAAGTGAGGAAATCAGCCGCGCCTGCTTGAATCGCCCGGCGGGGAAGATTCTGGCCAAAACCGGTTATGATGACCTGGGCAGCAAGATCGATCTCAAGGATCGCTTCGGTCACCTGGAAACCGTCGATATCAGGGAGCTCACGGGCCATGAGCACCACATCGGGTGCTAGCTCCTTATATTTTCTAATCCCATCGTCTCCATTGTGAGAAGCACCAATTACATCCAAGTCACTTTCAAACCGGAGCAAGCGCGTTATAAACTCCACCCGCTCTGAGCTTTCCTCGACTATGAGAATTCGTATCGATCCAGTTGCCTCGCTGCTTGGTCCATCCATTTTTCGTGTTTTCCTTTCCCCTTATTATTTTTGAGCAATTAGAAAGGCGCTGCACCTTTTTGCTCATTAAACGTGCCAAAAACCAATACCTATGGAACCTGTCGCAGCAGCATCATACGCCATGCATGACGAACGGCATTGCTGCCTCCGTGTGAAACGAAGTGCGGTTAAATGAGAATAAAACCGGAAATCGATCGAGCGCCGAGAGGATAAAAGAATATGCGACACTCACATGCCCCTATCATACCTTACTGCATTGATGCCCGCGCTTACAAGTTCCTTACGCTCCATTCTTTAAAGAAAAGTTAATATAGTGAAGATGCCCAGGTGGAGTATCAACCCATAAAGACAATCTGCCATTTCTTCGACTGGACATACCCCTCGCCGTAAGATGTCAGCCTGTAAACACCATGCTTTACTCGCCCAAATATTCCTCGATACTCCTCGCGGATGGTTTGCGCACCGCCGGGCTGACCTGCGCGCATCGCCTGGAAAATGGAAGTGTAGCCTGCCATCCACTTCTCCCTCGAAAGTTCGATCTCGCGCCTGACGCGATCTCGGGTGATTTCCTCACGGCCATCCTCAAACACGACCTTATACACTGCGTCGAGGATCTGCATTGCGTTCGTCTTACCGATTGGCAGCTACCCACGTTCCTAGCCACTATTCCCTGCTTCATCTTCTCGGCAATCTCCACGGCCTCACGGCAACCCATCAGGAGTTCATCGAATCCTTCGATTTCTTGATGAATCTTGGGATGCAAATCAACTAAAGCCTCCAAGTGTCGTAACGCCCTCGCGTCTCTGGCCTGCCTCTGCACCGCTTGAATGTAAGCTCTTGCAGCCTCGACGAACTTCTGCCGTCCTTCCAAAGAGACCCCGAGGTTCTTGTAGGCGTTGAATCGCGCCGTGAATTGGTGGGGAATGGGAGTTTGTGACTTCAATGGATAGAAGTCCAGCAATCAATATATTCCCTTATCAGACATTTGACTCATTGGATTCCTTGCTTTTTCGCTTCGGTATCATGATTGCTATCACGCTATCTTCGCCAGATAGATCCGGCAATTCGGGGAGATCATCAATCCATGATGTATCACCCTCTCCCTTTTCATGTGCCTCCTTCAAACTGAGTAAAATCTCAATCTCGCGCTTCGAGAATCCTGATGTATCCATAAGGCCCCTCCATTTCTAGTAAGTCAACTTTCTTGATTTTTCATTTAACTCATCGAGCATTTCTATCGCATTAAACATTTACGAGAGCTTCTAAATTGTCGCTCAATAGACATCCGCTGCGTCTTCAGGAAACCATCTTTGTCATCAAATTCCTCCGGGGTGCAATGGCGTACTCTATGCCACGCTTGAGCAACCTCAAGTCACAAATCCGGACTAGCGGCTATTACGCTCGCAGATGCATAGCAATTCCACTAATACGAAGCACATCATTTACACTTAACCTGTGCCGGCCATGAACATGACCACTATTCAGGTGTGTTCGATATATAGCTTGTTGGGCAACCTCTACCACGTACCAATCGTCATCCTCTCGCTCAAGCACACATTGATAGTCAGCAACCCGGTCCCCATCAAGAACTATGTCATTGTCCATGGCAGAACCGATACGCACGCAGTCCCCGCTCAGCACCATTTCTTGTTTACTCCATACGATGCGGGTTGGCGCCGGCCCCGGTCTCACGAGCGCGTCTCTTGAGTCCAGATGACGCATATGCATCGCCTGCACTTGATCCTTATGGCGGTCATAACGATGTGAGTGCCTAGACTTCTGTGTATGAATCTTTCGGGCATGCGCATCAAAACGCTCCTGCCCTGCCTCCATATCATTAGCTTCTTCAAAGAGCATGTCACGCTCTCTGGTAAGTTCCTCATCATCTTGTGAGAATTCCTCGATCTCTTGAGCCATCTCACGGAGCAGCACCGCCGCCGCATCAAACCCGCGCCCATCCGCCAATTGCCCCGCCTTGCGGCGTGCACGTCCGGCTTTCTGAAGCAAGGCAATTTTGTATAGCTCCGGGTCTGGTGGGGTTAGCTTGAATTTGCTTTTTTTCACAACCTTTATTGTGATATCGCTGCTAATGGTTTGCGTATCTAAAACATCTTCTGTTACAAGATCGTATGAAACTTCGACATCTCCCAGCATCAATTTTCCCGTCTTCTCAGCTTCAACTGAAAGCTCGAACACAGCTACTCGCTCCTCTTCCGCAAATATCTCGCCCATCTGGAAGCATAAATACCCGCCCTGCTGCTCCATCGGATAGTCCGTGATTTGCTGGATTGCTCTAACTTCCGTACTGCCCTTGATCTTGATGCTCAGGTTCTTGCCTATTACTCGCTGCAAGTCCTTCAACTCCTCGGAGAAGAAATTGGAGGACTGATCGGGGCTATCAATGAAATAAAATGTTCCTCCACCTTCGACCGCCATGCGGGAGAGCAAATCCTCATTGAAATCCAAACCGACCCCCATTGTTGTTGTTGTGATCCCAGCCGCTCTTTTCTCCCGCGCCAGTGATTCAAGCCGAACAGGGTTGGCGATGCCACGATTGGCTAATCCATCCGACAGCAGCAGAACTCGGGTCACCTGTCCCATTTCAAGATCTGCTTCTACAAGTTCACAGCCCTTAAGCCAACCGCCCCCCAGATCGGTCATACCTCTGGCTGTAAGCGCATTGACCGCTCGCCTGATTGCGCCTTTGTCTTTTACCTTCGTGCTTAGAATCGGGACTTCAACAACATCATCGTAGGCAACCAGGCTGAAGGTATCTCTTTCGCTTAATCGACGGACCAATTCGATGGCAGCTTGTTTTACGAAATCCAATTTCGGCCCGCGCATCGATCCGCTGCGATCGATCACGAGCGATAAGTTTATCGGCTTGTTTTGGTCCTTTCCCGACCTTCCTCCAACATCCATTCGAACGATTAAGTACACCTTCGTCTCAACTCCTGAAGGTATTACTTGCTTAGTAAGATCGATTTTCGTTTCCATTAATTGTTCTCCCTTTGAATTACTCTCACCCTTGTCGATCCTCCCAGAAAATCTGCGATCGACATCCAGTGCCCACGCCGCCTCCACCCGGTCGAGACAAGTATTACTTTGCTCCCCGGGTTGGTTTGATGCCAAATTCAGCTGCCCCGAGGCCAGTGTTTGCGCAGGACCTGTCCGAGCTCGGTCTCGTGCAAATCACCGGCAATATACTGCTGGATGGCATCTACAATGACGTACAAGTTCTCAACGCCTCCAGCATCATGAACAACGGCAGCAAGCTTGGCATCGAGCGAAATAGGTTTCCGAGATCGATGAGACCTGGAAGATTTCCTTTTCTGATGAAGTTGAGCATAAACCCTGGGACTTGATTGACGTACAAAGACAAGTTCCTCTTTATCTAGATCCACTTGAGCAGTTTCATAACCTGCATCAAGCCAGCCGTGCCGCGCATGAGAATGCGTGGTGCTGTTTGACCACCATGCCCGATGCTCCCTGGCAGAAACCGGAAGCTCCCCCTCGATAAGGCTCTCGACCTCTGTAAAGGTCTTGCGAAGCATGTCCTTATCGCTTTCTTGTAGGTATTTTGAAAGTGATCTGTATTTGAATGACATATCATTTCCTCCAATATCGTCACGGCCCGGATAAGTGAAGTTAATGCAATTCTATGGCGTAATATCACATACAATACCCGCTTGTATGGTATTTGTCAATGATTATAAGTTATTATCATTGAAGTTTGTCTTTGGTGGGTCTGTAGTGGGTAATTATTGGAAGGAAGTTGAGGATAAGTGGGGGATCAATACGCTGGGCGAATTCTAAATGATGTTGACTAGAAGATTCTGATTAGCCCAATAATAGGAATTAGAACTATAACTTGCCTATCATTCCGAAAAAGGCTATTCGGATTTGGGTGATTAGGAACTGTTGTGAACACGCCCGTTTCTGGATTATGCCATATTTCATGGCTCCCAGCAGCCTGTCGATAAAACTCAAAACCTAACTTT
>SDBU01005508.1_pt1 | contig 15122 bp, 20 predicted proteins | sample 2277071 | NCBI WGS metagenome assembly SDBU01 (sample SAMN10397929, study PRJNA504765) | marine sediment metagenome | isolation source: marine sediment core GS08_GC12, 126 cmbsf | place: Arctic Ocean: Gakkel Ridge, Loki's castle | collected 2008
CCGAAGGCTAATCTGCGTGGCCTGAAGGTTGAGAAGTATTCGAGTTAGTGGCGCTTGCGCCCGTCAAATACGCTCACCAAACACCTTTTTCGAGTTTTCAATTGTTGTTTACGCCGCAAACACAACGAGGGAAAGAGGATAGATTGGATCTCCTGGGGAGACTCTCGAAAACAGGGGTGTACGCAGGGCCGTTCTGTCATCCTCCTTGGCCCTGCCCCTGGAGAGACCCTCGAAAACAGGGGTGTACGCAGGGGTATTCCCGCAGTGCATACTTTGGATCGGCCTGGAGAGACCCTCGAAGACAGGGGTGTACGCAGGTAGTGACTAGAGCTGGCACCACATCTGTACCTGGAGAGACCCTCGAAAACAGGGGTGTACGCAGGAAGAGCCAGAACCTGGAGGAACCCTCGAAAACAGGGGTGTATGCAGGGGAACATGGTCAGGCGTCGAGCGTCCCTGAAGAGACCCTCGAAAACAAAGATGTACGTAGGACTTCAATAAAAACCGAAAGGATCATGTCAATGTTGCGCGTTGTAAGCCACGACCTTGGAGATCGTCAGGGAATCGTCATCATCGCCGGGGACGATATGGAGGAAACCATGGGAACGGCGGCCAAGCAACTGGCCCTCAAGACCGCCGCCGCCCAGGGCATTTCACGGCCGGGTATCTCAGGCGCCGCCACGCCCTACCCTGTCGATGAGGATGGGGAGAGCAGTACCGAACTGGTCCTGGGTAAGGGTACGGTTGCTGGCTATCGGATCGATTTCCCGGTAACGGGGGCCCTATGAGCCGTAACCCGCAGAATTATCCCGTCGACGTGGTCTTCGATCAGACCAAGATGGAGCAGATCGACGTTCGATGTCTGTTAAAGTACGTCCTCGGTGTGCAGGAAGATACGATTCCGAATGTGTCTTTCTCTCACGCCGTGATCGCCCAGTTTCTGTACAGTTCGCCATTTCTAACTCCCAGCGTGTGGCGGGCCCTGCTGGAGCACATGGATCCCATACTTCAAGTAGCAACCAAGGATCACGCTATGCGGCTGGGGGTTCAGGGCCTAGATGGCAAAGTCTATCCGATGACGCCGTTGAAGAATTCGCCTCACGATCTATACCAAGTCATCTTCACCGACGCCCAGTGGGCTACATGGACGGGAAGAACCGGGTTCATGGAGCTTCAGACAGGCGAGATGCAGAAGGCTTTGGCAATGCCCGGCGTGGAGCAAGTCGCATACAATTTGACGGAGCTAACTCGACGGGAGCATTTACGATGCCTGGCTCTGTTAAAGAAGCGGGGGTGAATTGCGACCGCTAAGGAGCATGACAATGGAAGACTCACTAAAAGGACAGAAAGCGACGCCTGGACGGATTTGCAAGTCGTGTCGTGAAGAGCTTCCGCAGGGTTGGCTGGCACGTCATTGCAGGGAGTGTTTTGAGGAACTTGTCTGTGGGGTTATTTCTCACGAACCGGCGAAGCTCTATTCCAGCGGCCGGAGCAGTGGGGCTGAACGACACTCAGTAGTTTACGATGGCGACTGGGCCCCAATGTAGAACTTGGTGCCCCAAGTATGTCAACACCCTAAGAAGCAGGCAGTTACATCTTCCGCGGATTGAGACAAAATAGGAGGAGCAGGGATGCCCGTAACCCGAGCACTGTTCGAGCGGCAGAAGCTGCACGCGGCGTGGACTGATCCACAGTCCTTCGGCACTACGTTGCTACTGCTGTTCGTCGATACTTACGGTACGAAGAGTTTCGGTTGGCACCACGACACGACCAGGATGGAGATCGAAGACGACTTCGACGTCGTTTTACCTCAAGGAAACTTCGATCGGTTGATGGTGGCAATCAAACTACTGACGACCGATGACTTCTATCAATCGCCCACCGACTTCATAAACTGGTGCAACATCCTTAGCGGCGATCGAATCGGCGCTTCGTGGGACGACGCCGATTCGAGTGAAGTCGCGTGGGGAATCACCGAAGCCCTCATTATTGAACCGCCGGAGGAAGAAGAGCCGTTCAGCGACGAGATTCGCGCCTATATCGGCGCCGTACTGGACCGTGAAGGTATCATGACCCCGCCCGACGTGTTGAAACTCGGGTTGCGAGACATGGGTGACATAGTCTCAACCGTGCAGGGGGAATTCTCGGATGATCCCGTAATGTTCGCCGCTATCTACCAGTTTGAAGGTGATAAAACGCGGGCCGTCAACGAGTATATCCGGCGTCAGCTTCAATTGTTGAATCGGCAGTTGGAAGCCCTACCAATTCGTTCAGGAAGCACACGCGGCGTGGTAGCCGACGTGCTCCGCGCTTTGCAAGAGGAGTAAAGCATCCGTGCCTAATAACACTGCGATGGCGGCTACGGCCGAACAGGAATCAGAACGTCAGTTTTTTGCAGACGAGAGTTTTCGCGCGATCATCGGCGAATACGTGCGCGCCGGATACCAGGCGCTATTCATCCCCACGGTGGAGGAGGCCCGCGTGGAAAACGAGCTACGGGAACTGGCAAAAACCAGTAGCCCCACACGCGGGTACATTTCGTGGGACTGCGTTGACGGTTTCAGTGCTCCTGAGGCCGCCCGCACCGATAAGAAGTACATGAATTGCGTTATGGCTCTCAAGGCCATCGTGGCCACCGACGATGATGATGATGATGATGGTGCCCCGTTCACCGGCAACGCATTCTTCCATTTCAAGGACCTGACCGACTTTCAAGCCGACCCAAGCGTCCGGCGGGTGCTCCGCTCGTTGTGCGAGAACAACAAGTTGGTGAATCGGCAGTGGAAAAGGACGCTGATCATTACTTCTCCGTCTGATAAACTGCACGAGCACCTGAAGCCGTGCCTCACTATCGTGGATTTCAAGCTGCCCGACGAGATCATGCTCCGGCGGGTCTTGGAGTTCGTCACACGCTCGATCGAACGTTCCGAGCGCGTCGTCTGTCCCGAAGACCTGGCCGACGAGATCGTAGCGGCCCTTCGCGGTCTGACCAGTACCGAGGCCGAGAACACCCTGGCTCGAGCCCTTGCCCGACACAAAAGGTTCAAGCCGGAGTTGCTGGAAACTATCCGGGATGAAAAGGCCCAGATCATTCGCAAATCAGAAATCCTGACCTACATCCCGGAGGAGCAGATGGCACCCCGGGAGGAGATCGGCGGTTTCGATCTGCTGATGACCTACATCGACCGCCGCCGACTGGCTTACGGCAAGGCGGCCCGGGCAGTGAATTTGGATTACCCGAAAGGCATCGTCCTGATCGGGGTCCCCGGGACCGGTAAGAGTTATGTTGCTATGGCCGTGGGGCGTCTGCTCAACTTGCCAGCCTACATCATGGATATTGGCTCCGTCTTCGGATCGCTCGTGGGTGAGTCAGAATCTCGAATGAGGGGTGTGATGCGGCAAGTCGAGGCCCAGCAAGGTTGCGTGCTGTTGATCGATGAGGCCGATAAGGCCCTGGGCGGAGCTGCTGACAGTCAGGGTGACAGCGGTGTGACCCGCCGCATATTCGGCCAGCTCTTGACCTGGCTGGCGACCAAGCGCGACAGGACGTTCGTAATCGTCACGCTCAACCGTACCAAGGGTATCCCCCCTGAGTTCTTTCGCGCCGGCCGGTTCGACGCAGTGTTCTACACGGATTTGCCCCACGACGCGGAGCGGGAGCAGATCATCAAGATCCATCTACGTAAACGCGGGGTCGATCCCGATAAGCTCCAGATGAATTCCAAGGACTGGGCCCAGTTGGTTGGTGCCACCGAGAATTTCGTCGGCAGTGAACTGGAGGAGTTGGTTCGTGAAGCTCGCTATCGGGCTTTCGAGGGCCGGCAGTCTGGCACACCGACGTTCGAGGAATTGATCGTTGCCAAGGGCAATATCATCCCGGTAGCCACGCTGGACAAAGAAGGCGTCAAAGAAATTCAGGATTTCTGCCGTAATCGGTGTTTGCCGGTGAGTAGTGAGCCGGTGAGTAGTGAGCCGAAGAAGCGGGCCCGGGCTACATTACCGGGTCCAGTGCGAACGCGGGACATCGATGTATCCAACAACTAAGTCGTTTTGAAGCAAGGCTCATCCGAGACAGGAGTGATTTGAACATGAGTCACACGATTCGCGTGAGGAAGGTCACTGTGAATGACCAAAAGGCACTTCGGGCCGCGGTCGATGCGAATCCCGATATTCATTTCGTGGCCCCTGCCACCAAGGAAACTGTGAAGACGACCGCCAATGCCACGGGTATGCACAAACTCTACGGCGGCGCTGTCGAAGGTATCGGTATCCTGCTCAAGGGTTGGCAGTATCCGGTTATCGTCAACCCCAAAACAGGCGAGGTCAGTTACGATAACTTCGGTGGAAGTTGGGGCAACCAGGACGAGATCGATGGCTTGGTCCAGGGTTACTGCGTTGAGAAAACGAAGATGGAGGCAATGGCGAAAAACTTCCAGATGGCCCAGGAAGAGACTCTGGACGACGGCACCGTCGAGTTGACTTATCGGGTGTACGAGACGGAGACGTATTGATCGGTCTACCAGCCATTCCAATTCATCAAAAGCTGAAGTGAACAAACGCATGAAAACCGTTACTATCCGAGTCCCCCGCAAAGGTATTGCTACGGGCCAATCCGCAGTTACGATCGACGCATCCGGCTTCCAAGGCCAAGGTTGCAAAACTGCAACTGAAGCCTTTGCGATGCTGGGCCAGGAGATCGAGACCGAGAACAAGCCGGAGCTGTACCAGATGGAGGACGGTGTCGAACGACTTCAGGAGGGGGAATGATGCACTGGCCCATCAAGGTCACGTCGTGCCAGACGATCAAGGTCGTCATTCCGCGATCGGGAGGGGTACGGGCGTTGTATTCGCCGGTGGCACAGGCATTGCTTGCCCCCCTCGGCGATATCCAAATTCGCAGGGCCTCCCGCGTGGAACCTACAGGTAGCCTCTCTCCCGAGGCCTTGTCTTGGCTTACGGAACACAACGATGGTGAGTTGCCTCCGAATACCTGGTGGGCGGATCTCTTGCCTGTCGATGGGCCCGTGCTGGGTCCGTTCAATACTCGCGACTACGCATTGAAGGAAGAAATCGAGTGGCTTCAAGAACACGGTCTTCCTTTTCCTGAAGCACCCCAAGAAAGACTGCTAGAACGGGCACAGCCCTGGCTTGGCCAGGGACAAGCATCGCCGTTGTAGGTCCTTGGGAGGTGACCTTGACGTGGCCTGCCGGTGCGGTCACGCACGTTAGCAAAGCCCGGTGAAACATTTTGGCCCGGTACAGACGCGTAGACCAGGAGCTACAACTCCTGTTTTCCGGCCCGTTGGGCCAGCTTTGGCTGGTGGCGGGTTCTACGCCCCAACTCTGTACCGGGCCTTTCTCTTTTAGATCATGAGGATTCACATGGCGATAGCTGAAACAAACGCGCCTATCAGAGACAGAGCGACAGGACGACACCGAGCACTTGAACAGCAAGTGCTGTTGATCGCTCCCAGCCTCGGCTGGTGGCGAGGCTATTACCAACTACCCAAGCAGAAGACCGAAACTTTGCTGGACGGCAAGACGGTCAACCAGGAGACGGTCACTACGCCGCGAGTTCGCCTGCTCACCGACGCATATCCCTGCGATCGCGAGAGGGTTGCGTGGAAGAAACGTTTTCAGACGCTCAACACCCGCGAATCGGCCATCATCGAACGGTGGAGCGTGCCTTTTCCGATCCGGGGCGTGCGAATCGTACCGAAGAAAGTCGCCGTAGATTTTCTCCGCGAGATCCACGACCTCGAAGGGGATTTGCACACGGCGGTCAACGAGTTTCTCGATCAGTATGACAACGTCATGGAGCAGATTCGGGCCAACATCGAGCCCGAATTGATGGACATCGCTCGATCCCGCAGCAGCTTCCCGAAAACGCGGGAGATGATGCGGGCCAAGTTCTACGTCGACGTCGTACTGGTGGAAATCGCAAGCCCGGGCGGCGAGGGCGAGGCACGGCCTACCGTGGTTGGGATGGAAGAGCTGGAGGAGCACCAACAGCTTGTCCGGAGCGCGACGCAGCGCAAGGTCGAAGAGGCCATCGAGAGTATGGTTGCGGTCCCCCGGGAGCAACTGGGGGAGGCATTGGCCGGGTTGAAGGACGTGATCAACCGCAACGGCAAGGTGAGCACGAAATCCTTCAAGCCGGTATACGACGCGATCAGGAAAATCCGGGCCTTCGAGTTCGCTTGCAACGACGAGCTGCTGGAGGAGATAAAGACGCTCGAACACCGCATGCGGATCACCGTGCCCAAGACTTTGGATTCGGTGACGGCGGCAAGCAGCGGCTTCACATCGGCCCTGGACGCCATGATGAACGAGGTCGCGGATGAGGAGAAGGCCGCCCATGATCAGGCCGAGTTCGGAGAGGGCCGGATGTTCCGGGCAATTGACCTGAGTTAAGTAACACCGGTGTGCAGGTTAAGAGCCGTTTAATCACTTTTCTGGTACCTAAGGAGCTACTATGTTCGTCAAATGGTCTTGCGGTTGTAAGGGTTTCATCGTCGATGGTAAATGCTGGGTCATCAACAGTTGTGACCAAGACCTCGCTGGCCCTCACGAGCGAGACATGCGAGATCGCCGCCGCCTCGTCGTCTCTCGTGAGGAACGAGAGAAACTCACTGAAGAGGAACTAGACGAAATGGTCATGAAGACCCATGAGCCTCTTCCCTATGACGAAGTGTGCTCGCTCCTCATCGAAATGGGTCGTCTAATATCAGACGGCTATGCCTTTCGACAGCTACGATCCTTGTTAACCAGGTAAGAAGAATCCTGTCTTAGTCTCTGGAGAAGATAGCAAAGATGCCCCGTACAACAACCCGGCAGGAACAAGCTGCCGAAATTCGCCACCTCTTGGCTGGCGCGATCAAGCCGAAGTTCGTCCATGACGAACGCGCTGTCACGTTCATCGACGGCACCATGCACGTGGGCGGCCAGCCACTATGGCCGCAGCGCGTAGAGAGTTGGGAATCCTCCAACGGCATTACCATCTACACGACCATCGTGTGGTACAATCAGGCAACCGGTGAACGCCGGACGACTTGCAATTGTCCCGGTTGGGCGTTCAAGAAGCCTGGCAAGCACCGGGAATGTACCCATACCAAAGACCTCGAAGGTATCAAGCCGTGCCCGCGGAAGAAAGCCAGCAGCCATGAAGTCCACTCGGTCCGGGAGGCCGTGACCTTGGTACCGGATATGGAGTTTGGCAAGTGCCTCCGGGCGATCGATCTGGATTGAAACGAAACCCCAGGACGACCTCATGGACCGTGAACAATCGTATCGCGAGCACCAACGCCGCCGCCGCTTGGCCGGTGAGATCAGACCGAACAAGCGGCAGCGGCAAGAGGCCGAGAGGCGGCCGGAGCGCGCCGAAGTTTGCGAGTTCGAGTTTCTGTGGGGCGAGACGGAAGTCTGGTATACCCACGCCGGCACTCACCGTGTTAGAGAGATGGAAGACGGTCACCTCTGGCAGACCGTCATCTGGTGCGTTCGTAACGCCGCGGAACTTCATATCAAGTCCGGCCAGCAGAGCGAGGGCCTGGTGGCGCCCGGGCTGGCAGCGTCTCACTGGCTTGCGGCGCAGCCAATATTCCGGGCGCTGGCGCGAGAATCAGTACGCCGGGATTTCACGTATCCAAGCGATGTATTTACGTTCCTCAGGGCGTACTTGCTTCACGACGAAGGCGCCTTGCGCGATTACCAACCTTGGCACGATCCAGAAGAAGCCCCGCAAGCGGCGGAGCTTAAACCGCTCAAAGATTTGCCGCTGCGCCCGCCGGAATGGGACATTGGTAAACCACTGCGGGCCATCGAGATAGATGATGATGATGACACGTAGAGCTGTTCGTAACACGGAATGGGATTTCGACCGATTCAGCCAATTTCTGAAGGAGGGTGGAGGTCGGGCTGGCCTCAACGGGCGGAAGCTCTGTAACAATACATGGGCTCACCGATATGACCCCAACGAAATTCAGGTTGACTATTACGCGACTACGATCTTGGTTTTCCACCGGGACGGGATAATCGACCTGGACATGGGTGGCTGGGATACTACGACAGCAAGGGAACGGGTCAATAGCTTCTCGCCACTGAGCATCTGGGTGGAGAAGGGGCAGTGGTACGTGGCCCCCGACACGTCGTGCTTCACGTCGAAAAAACAGCATCTACCGATTTTCCTCTACGACTGCTACTTTGCCAAATTCTACCCCGATCGTCGCAGGTCTCCCGCCAACGCTGTTGGCGAACCTCTCCTACGGCGTTCTGTACACGAGCGCCAGTGCCGATTGCTAAAGGAGGCCGAGCGCCGTGATGCCCAGCGCATCGCAGCACGTGGTCGAAAGATAAAGAAATACGCTGCTTGGCTATTGGCCAATACTTCCTTGGACTACGTCTTCAAAGACTGGACTGTGAAACAGCGCGTGGAGGCCATGGAAGAGATGCAGACGTTTGTCTCTGCGGAGAAGGCGAGCGAGATCAAACAGCTTCGCCTGAAGCTACGCCTGGCTCGGCTCGCGACTGTGGAGTGTGACGAGGAAATTATTGAATTGAAAGCCAAACTGGCAGGCCGTACGATCAACGAGGTTGGCCACGAGACGGTTGTTCGAGAACGAGTGGTCGATATAGTTTGAATACCGCCCGCCCAGAGGGCTCCGATGGCCGGCAGTGATGCCGAGGCGTAAGGAGCTAGAAGGGTGAATCCGAGTTATTGCCTTGGACTGAACGAAATGTTAGTGCTCTCACGGAAGAAAGAGGAAGAGATAATCATCGGTGAAAATATCGTGGTCACGGTGATTCAGGTCCGCCGCGGCAGAGTTCGCATCGGAATTAAAGCACCGAAGGACATACGCATAGTGCGAGGCGAACTGCTGGCCTCGCGTACAATTACTACAGAGACGCCATGACCATACCAGTAACGCTTCAACTCCCTATACAAACCAGCGACGGCAATGCTTGGCTTTTCCGCCGGGAAACTGAACTTCCGTTCTTAGCTCTCGGCATAGGGCTGGCGGGTTGGGGTATACCCAGGTTGCTCGGCTCCACCGTGGATGTCTGTACACAGATAATAGAGATCACCGTGCTCGAAAATGGGCAGATTTACGTGACCGTATCCGGTTCCGCGGAACTGGAGTATACGAAGGAGCAAGTGTTGCAACACCTCGGTAAAGGCTGGTACCTGGCCCCGACAGGGATCCCATGCGAGGAACCGGGTGAGGATTTGGGGGGCGGATAAAAAACCTCCGCCTTGCTACGCCGGCGTGGGGTCGCCAAGTACGGACTCATGGCCGTATTGGGCGGCCAGGGCAAACAACTCGTCGGGTTCGAGACCCGCGGCCATGGCGGCCTTGTCCCTGGCAAAGACCGGTACGCCGGCCTCGGTGGCCATCCGGTCGAACATCTCCGCGTCGGGTCTCGGCAGCGTGGCGGCGATCGTAGCGAGTTTCCTGGGGTCAATCTGGGTGCCGGCGGCAACTTCGTCGGCCAGTTCAGTTCCCATCCAACGGGCTACGACCTCGCGGTCGAGGGCCTCGAAAGCCGCTTTTTCGTAGACGGTGCCCGAGGTCATTTGAACGTGCGACTCCAGGAAATCGCTGGCCGCCTTTTCGGTGACCTGAAAGAGAATCTCCTCGGGACGTTCCAATCCACCTTCGTCGTACATTCGATTGAGCCGGGTATCGCGATCGAACATGTCGATCGTTGTAGCCATCTTCAACCGATACCCATGATCCCGGACGTCGTGGGATTTGTTGCGGACAAGCTTCGCCAGTTTGCGAATCTCACTGGCGTGTTCGGGATGGGTCCGGGCAACCAGGTCACCCCGCTTTTCGAGCATCTCGGCGACGACTGCGCCGGCGCAGTAGCCGTAGCCCGCAGTACGATTGAGCATCTCAGCCTCATCCAGCGGAACCTGGTGGGCCGCAGCCTTCTCACTGATCTTTTGGGCGATCCGCTGCCGATCAGGGAAGGTGAATTCGTCGCGGAACTTAGCGAACCAGTTGGCGGCGGTTTTGACTTCGGCGGTATTACGGAGCAGATAGTGACGCTCCTTGACTTTACCGCCTTCGTCGGCCCAGACCAGGGCGAATTCGCTGTCCGGGAGCTGGGTCAAGTCGTCGTTGGCGTCTGCAGCCATCTTTGTCTTGAGGTCCTGGACGATTTGGCCGATATTGAAATATCGGGCCGTCGCTTCGATCCGTTGGCCGATGTGTTCTACCCGGGCCGGCGGCATACTAGCCTGTTTATCGAAGAAGAACAGGGCAGACATCCAGGTCGCCGGCGCCGTGTGGCAGGGAAACTGCCGATTGGCCTCGTCGGCGTACGCATGGCGGGGAACCTGTTCGGGGTCGCCGTAGAGCCGATCGTGGGAGGCTTCCTTGACGAAAGCCGGTGGCGGGTAAAGACTAGTGAGTCTGTGCTGCGCGGTACCTGACAAATCTTGCGTGTGATCGAGGACAGTAGACATGTCCACCTCCTGTCGTCTTCTAGTGTGGAACCAGATTCTCCCGCTCTTGGGAGTCACTGTCCGGGAAAACGTGTTACCGGCAGTTGTACAATGCCCATTATGCCAGGGAAAGCGGGGTTACGTCTACCACGATCCAGTTTTGGACGGGCAGTGGTTCTACTGCCACAACTGCCAAGTCTCTGGGGACATGATAGAGCTTGCAGCGGCCGTATGGAAGATGAATCCGCTCAATACGCTGCGAAAAGCGAAGTCCAAGGGTATAGACCTACCCGGGGCCGTCGTAGCTGATGGGGCCGTTGACGCCTACGTCAAGCGTCATTTGGAGCCCCGCGAGCGGGCCAGACGATTCTGGCAGGACGCGAAGGATTATTTTGTATCGTCGGAGCAGCCGTCTCTCCGGTGGTTACAGCACTTCTTGGGGGTATATGAGCACCTTACGCCAACCTGGCAGTACCACGGCGCGGAATTTATCGGGGCGGCCGAGGTATCCGTGGTCCGGGGTTTGTTCGATGTCGAGGCAAGGCCTGGCTACTCCGGGAAGCGAAGGGGGACGCGTTTTCTCAAGGGGCCCGGCTGGGAGGACGTGATAGTGATCCCCTTCTGGGACCTGCCAGGCCGCCTCTGCGGCTTCGTCTTTGTTGGCAGAAAGGCCCGCGTTAAGGCGGACGTTTTCTACCACCATGCCCCGGAGTTCGTACACCAGATCCGCGGTAAACCCGTTCGTGCCGGCCATATCAGGACCGTCGAGGCCGGCGTCACCATGTCGATGTCCGTGCTCCAGCAAGAAAAAGTGCACGATCTGTTCGGGAGCACAGTGTTCGTTATGGATGACCCGGTCCTGGCACTGCGCTTTCAGATTCGCTACATGCGGAATACCGAGATTCCGCTGGCCCTGATTGGGACATACGAGGAACAACCGTATCGCACGCAGCACGTCTGGGATTGGTTGCCTTCAGAGGACATAGTCTTCTGGTCGCCCCGGCAGACGACTGCGATGCTTCGGCAAGCCAAAGAGGCAGATGCAAAGATCTCCACGGCCAGCGTGGGAATGTCGGAGGCTGACTACAACCTGCGAACCCGCTCGCCGGAGGAATGGTTCCGGCGCGTCCGGAACAAAACGGTGTCCTGGCGAGAGGCCTTGCAGCGACGGCTGCAGAAGGCAACGCCGGATCAGGCCGAGGAACTGCTCTTGGAACTGGGAATCACCGGCGGTGAGTTGCGAGAGTTCATCTCGACGTGCAGATCCAAGCTGGCTAAGCGGCTTCAGGGTATCCACGACGGCCGTACGAGCGTCCGGAAGATCAGCTACGGGAGACACGTTATCTGCGAGGACGAGGGCGGTTGGTCCGTCGAAGGCGCTATTATCAACGCCTGCGGCGATCGAAATCCGCATCACAGAATCTGTGACGTCGTGGTGCGGATCGAACACATCCTCCGAACCAGTAACAACCGGAGTTACTACCGGGGCATCGTGCGGTTCGGCGGGAAAACGATCCCCTTCACCGAGAAGGTGGAGACTTTGGATAAAGGTACGTGGGCCTGGCTCAAGAGCTTGCTCACCGCCAATGGCCTGGGGGCACCCACGGGCCTTGGCCCCTGGATTCGGAAGATCATGGATATTGCCATCCGTTTCTGCCCGCCCGACGTGATCTGGGAAGCCGATGTCGTGGGGTGGGACGTCGAGCGGAAACAGTTCAATTTTCCGAAGTTCGCCATCCGTCTGCCGGGGGAAGTGGTCGACGACCACGTCTGTCTACTCACCGATCCGCACGTGCCGGGCCGAGATCTGATCAAACCCGAATCCCTGGGACAACAGGCGCTACAGGCGCTTAGCGAACACAACGTGGAGACCCAAATCTTCTGGGCCGTAGCTGCCTGCGTTGCAAACAACGTCATGGCTCCGGCCTTGAACTTCGTTCCCCGCGGCATCTTACTGGATGGACTTGGCGCACAAGCAATTGGGGCCGCCATAGCCGTCCGCCTGGGGTGCAGCGAGTTCGACGTACGCGATGTGGTGGCTGCCAAGCGAACGATGCAGAGCTGTGGAAATCACCATTGGCCAGCGCTCCTCCGGTTTGGGAAAACTTTGAACCTGGGCGCGCTCGACGCGTGGTTGTCTACCGGGGTGACCCGTCAAGTTATCTTCGAGATGCCCACTGCGACCGCGAGCGTGCTGGGAATCCGGCAACAGTGGAATATCGTTATCTGCCATCGGAAACTTGGCTCGATGCAGCTAGTTACAGATGCAGCGCCGCGGGTATTGCCAGCTTATGTGCAGGACGTCTGCGAGCGGCGGCTTTGGGTGCCGCAGAAGCATCCCGACGAGACCGATAACACCCTGGACGATATGTCGAGCTGGTTTCACCGGCAAGGTGGTGACCCAACGGCCGTGCTGCAGGCCCGGCGGGTGCTTCGGATACCGGGTCGGCCGCTCGGTGAAGTATACTTCATGGAGCTGATCCGGTATCTTTACAAAGAAGGCCACCTGGAAAACATCCAGTGGGGTTTCGATAATACCAGGGGCCAAGTACCGAAGATCGTCGATCACCGCAAACAGAACCAGATTTGGATTCCCCAGCGAAGCATGACTGACTTAGTCGAGGCGGTTGCCTCGATTCCTTTGGATTTACTTCTGGTAACCCGTGCCTTGAAACAATGCGGCTGTTTGCAGGGCGAAGTTGAACAACGTGGCAAAATGAGCTGGGTCGTTGATGCTACGTGGTTCGACAAACAATGGGATGACTTGGAAGTACAACACACGGAGTAGATTATGCCCAAGACGTTAACCGAACCACTGCTAGATGACGTCGATCTCGACGACGATAACGATGACGACGATTGGGACGACGACGACTGGGACGACGAGGACGAGGACGAGGACGAGGACGAGGACGACGACGACGACGATGATTTCGATGATGATTTCGAGGATGACTACGACGAGGACGACGACGATGACTACATCTAAACACGATCCCTCTTTCAGCGACGAAGAACAGAAAAAATTTCGTCGTCGCCAGCAGAAGATCAGAGACGCCTATCGTGAGCGGTTGCAGAAAGAAGAGGCAGTAGCCCTGTCTCAATTCCCGGACAAGATCTTCGTTCATTATAGGAATGGTGAACGTTACATCTTCGTTGACCCCTGCTGGATCCAGGTCGATGGTAGGTGGGGACGGGCCGTGTTGTACCGGAAGGAGGGAGGTATGGACCTCTACGTAAGACCCCTCAAAGAATTCTTCGAGAAGTTTACCCAAGCCAAATGAATAAACCCGAAACGCCGATGTGCGATCGCCTGGCAGCTCACGATGCTGACCGGCGATTGCTGGTCAACTTTCTGGAGTGGCTCTTGAATGACCAGGGCTGCGCCGATGATGGTTGCTTTTGTGATATAAACCCGGAGAAAGCGGTCTTTGGGTTTTTGGAGATCAATGAGATCCAGTTGGAACAAGAGCGGCGGGCACTACTAGAATACCAGTGCCTGTTGAACAAGTTGGATCCGGCTGTGCCCGCAGAGGGCGTGTTCATGACACTCCTGCATAACGCCGACGAAGCGGCCCTGTATCGCTGTACCTGCGGCCACGAGTTCTGGGTGGACGCCACTACCGAAGAAAATCTCTATCATAACGGCAAAGAGTTGCTCCCCGAGTGTCCTAAGTGCGGAATCCGAGAACATAAGCGAAGTTCTGGTTGAGGACTGGGGCCGAATCCCGATCTTGGTTAAGCCGAAAGTCCGATAGTCCGTGAGGCAACCATTGAGGGCTAACTTCGTAGCAGAGTGCTATCTCTAGTGTCCCTGAGCGGTGGGACCAAACCGGCAAGTCAGGTGGAAAGCCTGGCATTCGTATTTGAGCACTAGCCAAAGTGATTGGAGACTATAGTGACAAGACCCGTGCATTCGTGTCGAGGGGGTTGCGATCGACAAATACCGGACAACTTCAACTACTGCTTGTTTTGCAAGAGCGAGTTGCGCAAGCAGGACCTGTGCTGTCAGTGCGGGAAGAAGCCTCGTGCACCACAGGTGGGCGGTAGAAAACAATCCGATTATTGCGTCGAGTGTAGAGAGATAGCAAAGGTAAAGAAAGAGCAATGGCAAGCGTCGGAAGCCCTTCGTCCTGAATATCGCCCAAAATATCGAGGGGCGGGGGCCCGGGAAAACACAAGGGAAACCAAATTTGGAACTGGTCATGGCTGATTGAAGTAACCGGCCATGGTTCGGTCCTCGGCCCAGCCGTAGTCTGCATGCCCGGCAGCTTCGAGTTGGCCAGGGGTGATGCGGGCAACCTTGGCAACCGCGGCGAAGTTTGGCCAGGCGTCGTGTGTGTGCCAGAGGGCAGCGCAACCCAGGTTCACGGCCTGGGCAAAGTCGTCGCTGAGCATCGCGCTGCGGGTGACCGTGTAAATATCGCCTGCATACCGGCTCTGGGTCTTCTCCTCAACCAGGGCCAGGAAGTCGAAGATCAGACCTGGCCTATCCGAGTCGACGTGGTCACACTCGAAGAAGGTACAAAGCTTCAATTTGATGGCTTGGCAGGTGTAGAGAAACGTCCTCGCCTTGTCAACCAGGTAGTGGGCTCGCTGGTGGAGTGGCGTTGCTGCTACGTGGCGGAACAGGTTGCCCGTGGCGGCCCGCTTGAGATCGATACCCATGATC
>SDBU01005510.1_pt1 | contig 15118 bp, 23 predicted proteins | sample 2277071 | NCBI WGS metagenome assembly SDBU01 (sample SAMN10397929, study PRJNA504765) | marine sediment metagenome | isolation source: marine sediment core GS08_GC12, 126 cmbsf | place: Arctic Ocean: Gakkel Ridge, Loki's castle | collected 2008
TGTCCTGTTTGCCATAAAGGCTACGAGAACCTCCACCCGAAACGATGTAGGTTATGCCATTCAATTCCAGCCGTTCATAGTTGTGGTCATGGCCTGATAGCACCAGGGCAACATTGGCTTCCTCGAATAGTGGAACCCAGGCTTGACGTATGGGGATCCCGTCATCACGATGATACCCACTCGTGAAGGGAGGGATGTGAAAGACCACAATGTTCGTTAACGATGTGCTCCCTCCCAGCTTTTCCTGGAGCCAGACGTTTTGCTCCTCTCGCAACTCTGCAGAATAGAACTGCTGGCTATTGAGAAAGATAAATTGGTAATCGCCGCGCGAGAATGCATACCATTCCCGTTGGCCTGATATTCCGTCGAAGTCCTCCCCACTGAATCCATTCTCCAGCGGCGGAAATGCAGTGTAGTAGAAGGGTCGATCCCACCAATAGGTATCTCCATAACCTTCATGATTTCCAAAAACTGGGTAGATGGGTGCAATGTGGAGCAGGTCAGCCATCGGTTGATAGAACTTCCGATTGAAAGCTTCCGGAGGGGAAGGATCCTGATATACATCGTAAACAAGATCACCCGTGTGGATGATCCATTCAGGGAGATGGGAAGCCATCTCTTCAACAAGTTGAAATGTGACCTCCTCCCCAAAGCCAGAATCTCCGATGACGCCGATGCGGATAGGCCAATCGTTTTCCTGCGGTAGTCGGATTGTAATAGGGTCCCAAGTGCTATCCGCAAAGGAAGGCGGGGAGTGGATGCCATCATCATCAGAAACACCAACCCACGCTTCATACAACGCTCCGTGCTCCAGGTCACTCACCTTGATAAGGTGTGTGGCCGTTGTCGCACTAAACGTGATCCATTGAGTCTTGTCGGATTGATCATCATGCAGCGAGTAAAACACTGCGCCTTCAGCTGGTGACTTGAGGATGAAGTAAAGATCTGCCGTAGTTTCTGAGAGATGCTGGATTGTAAGCGGGATAACGTAAGCACCGAGGGTCTTTGAAGAATCATAACTTGGAGGCGGGATCGTCCCCTCAAATGTGGGTGCAATCGTTGACGTTAATGGGGGTGTTGATTTGGCCAGAGTTGCCGTTGCTGGCATCTCGGCGGTTGGCAATAGTTTGGGAGATTCATCTTGCGCCGAACCCCCGGATCGAGCGCAGCCCATCAGCGCTCCCAGAAAAATAACGCCAGCGATGATTTGGACCAAGGTGCGCTGGTGAGGCAGTTGCGTTAAGATCGTTTTTTTGCGGCTTGCCAAAGCTCCTCCAATTCATCGATTGTTAGCTCAGAAAGCTTTCGTTCCGCCACACGCGCCTGTTTTTCGACATCCGTAAACCGTCGCCGGAAGCGACGACTAGCCTCTCGCAAGGCGGCTTCAGGATCAACCCCTTTCCAACGTGCGTAATTGACGACAGCAAAGAGTAAATCTCCGACTTCCGAAGCTACATGGTCGTCTTCAACAGCTTCCTGAACCTCCGCGAGTTCTTCCTCGAGCTTCTCCAGCACGCCATCGATGTGAGGCCAATCGAATCCCACTCTAGCCACTCTCGCTTGAATTTCTTCCGCCTGCGTAAGCGCAGGGAGGTCAATCGGCACACCATCCAGAATGCCTTTCCCGGAGCCATCATTCTCACGCTCGGCTTCCTTAAGTGCCTCCCAGTTGAGCAAAACTTGGTCGACATCCTCAACATCCTGGTCAGCAAAAACATGTGGATGGCGCCGGATGATTTTCGATTGAATACTGGCGATCACATCGGCTGTTGTGAAGGAACCCTCTTCGGTCGCAATCTGAGCATGGAGAACAATCTGAAGCAGTAGATCGCCCAATTCCTCCTGCAGTGCATCCATATCTTCAGTGTCCAACGCCTGGAGGGCTTCATAAGCCTCCTCCATAAGATGATTTCGTAGGCTCTGATGCGTTTGCTTAATATCCCATGGGCACCCATCGGGCGCGCGCAGATGGGCCACCGTCTCCTGGAAATTCTCGAAGGCGGACTCCCGGGGCAGCTCCGGCAGGAAGAGTGTCGTCATATAGCCGATACTCCCGCTGTGATCGATTTCCGCCAGCGGGAGGTCCTCTTTCCATCCGTCGTCGGTTCCCGCCATGTGCAGCAAGCTGGCTGGATGTTCCGGCGGATACTGATTCATCAGCGTCAATTTAACATCCGCGGCGACGAGTTTGGAATATAGCTGCCCCACCAGCACCGGTGTATCAGGCGGAAATGGCGGGTGATATCTTCCTGCAATCTCGAGGGCATCATAAATCGAGAGACCATCCAATGCATCAATCCCAAGAAGACCCAGACATGGCTCAACAAAACTTATTCCGTGGAGCACACGAACAGAGAGATTCTCGGCCGACGTCAAACGCAGGAGAGCGCTTACCGTCGCCTCGCCGATCATTGGATCCCCTGGAACCGCATAGATGACGGGGGGATTTCCGCGCACCTCATCGAGTATTTTATTAACGATGGCGGTGTATACACCTTCGAAATCATCGATTTCTTCGTAGAGATGATCGAAAGTGTTGAGCCCGCCTTGCAGAGAGAGCGCATCAAGCACGGGATGACGGCCAGTTCTGAAATAGACGACTTTCGAACCCGTGAGCAATTCCCACGCGCGGCGCGAGACCAACTCTGGAGATCCTGGTCCCAATCCCACGATGGTCAAATCTGCTTCCAAGACAACCTCCTGAAAATAACACGAAAGGCCGGGGAGGTTCTCTCACCCCGGCCTGGTTCTTCCACTAAAGATAAAGGACGCATTGGGCCCGTATCGATCAGCGTTTCGTATACGTCGGTGCCTTGCGCGCGCGCTTCAAACCCGGCTTCTTGCGCTCCTTCATACGCGAGTCTCGAGTGAGGAACCCACCGGATCGCATAATCGGCCGCAGTTCAGGTTCCATTTTAATCAGAGCTCTCGCTACACCGTGCATAACTGCACCCGTCTGCCCTGTGACCCCGCCGCCTTTGACATGTACGGAGACATCCAGCTTGCTTTCCATCTCCACCGCTTTCATGGGATCAAGGATGATATCCATGTCACCCATGCGGGTGAAGTACTCCGCTCCAGGTTTGCCATTGACAATAATATTTCCACTGCCAGGCGTAATGCGGACACGGGCGGAGCTGGTTTTTCGTCGTCCTATACCTTCATAATATTTCTCAGACATCTATCCTGCCTTCCTCTAATCTTCTTATCGACATATTTCCGTGAGCCAGTTTCCTTAGGCGCAGATTATTCAAACTCCAGTTTTTTAGGTTTCTGCGCACTATGAGGATGATCTGCCCCTCGATATACTTTTAGTTTTTTCATGAGCTTTCGACCGTAGCGATTATGCGGGACCATACCCCACACCGCTGAGGTGATTACTCGATCCGGGAACTTCTCCAATTGATTACGGAGTGAAATCGCCTTTAGACCACCCGGATAACCCGAATGACGATAATACATTTTCTGGTCTAATTTCTTTCCCGTAACGGTCACTTTTTCACAATTTATGACAATGACAAAGTCTCCCAAATCAACGCCGGGCGTGTATTGGGGTTTGCTTTTTCCGATCAGGACTTGAGCGATACGCGATGCCAGGCGTCCAAGGTTTTCCCCTGCCGCGTCAACGACGTACCAGTCTCGAGTTACATCATCGGGTTTTGGATAATACGTTTTCTGCACGCTTCCTACTCCTGCGTTCCTTCGTAATCGATCTCTTCAGCGATAATGGCGTCCGTTTACACCGTCCCAAATTCCATGTGCCTTACTCGTACTTTACGCTGATTAGGCACAATCCTTGTGAAGGCGCTAATCCGCCATCCCATTTTTGATTGGGGTTCTGCAACGCAACAAGAAGATCGTTCATATCCATCTTGCCATTCCCAATGGCTAACAGTGCGGCTACCAGCCTTCGCACCATGTGGTAGAGAAAGGCGTTAGCCTCAATCTCGAACCACAGTTCATCATCCTGCAGATCCCAAACCGCTTCGAAGACCTCCCGCACAGTGCTCCCCTCTGGTCGCGGTGCGCTGCCAAAAGCGCCGAAATCTTGTTTGCCGACGATCATATCCGCAGCTCGGTTCAACAGTTCGATATCTGCTTCGGCTCCGATGCGCCAGGCGTAGCGCTCTCGCAACGGATCCCGCGTTTTATCGATGAAGAGACTATAGCGGTAACGTCTGCTGACGGCTGAATGGCGCGGGTGAAAATCTTTCTGTGCAAGCAAAGTCTTTCGAACAGCGACATCGTGTGACAGATTGGCGTTTATCGCCATACTGAGATCTTCGGGCGGATGCTTCCACACGAGTTGGTAAGCGATAACCTGACCTCGCGCATGCACACCGCTATCGGTTCGCCCAGCCGCTCTCAGGGAGCTCTCTTGCCATCCGATGTTCTGAAGTGCCTGCTCCAGTTCTCCCTGGACGGTTCTCCGCCCGGAAGCCTGTCGCTGGAAACCTTCAAATTTAGTGCCGTCGTAAGCTACGATCGATTTGTAAGCTGCTAAAGACGGAGCTTCTTCCTGCCCCGTCACGACTGGTTTCATCCCAGCCTATTCTTCTACGAGCTCTAAGATGACCATCTCCGCGGCGTCGCCGAGGCGTGGCCCGAGTTTTATCACTCGGGTGTACCCACCTTTTCGATCCACATAGCGTGGGGCGATGTCATCAAAAAGCTTCTTCACGATCTCGGCGTCGTTCAAACGTGCGGCCGCTAGGCGACGTGCGTGCACTGCCTTCGCTTCTCCTGCTTCGTTGCCCTTCTTGGCCAGCGTGATTAGTTTTTCCGCGCCGCCGCGCACCGCCGCAGCTTTTGCCTTCGTAGTTTTGATCCGCTCGTGACGAAAGAGGTCCTTCATAAGATTCTTTCGCAACGCTATGCGCGCGCCCTTAGACCGGCTTAATCTTTTACCTGCAACTTGGTGTCTCATCAATCCCTCACTCCGCCTCTTCCGACTGCTCCGACTCTTCGTCAAGATAGCCCTTCTCAGATAAGCGCTCCTTGAGTTCATCGAGGCTTTTCTCACCGAAGTTGCGGATGGATAACATCGCTTCCTCACCCTTTTCGAGCATGTCAAGCACTTCACCGACGCTTGTAATTCCCGTTCGCTTGAGAGAGTTGAAAACCCGAACGGTGAGATCAAGGTTTTCAATGGGAACTTCATAAACCTCACTGATAAGACGAGGATCTTCCTCTTCCACCGCTGCGACCATCAGGCTCTCTTCGGTGACCCCGCCGATGTCGCGGAGATGCGCCATGAGAATTTGCGCGCTACGGCTTAATGCTTCCTCAGGCTTGAGCGTGCCGTCGGTCCAGATCTCGATAACCAGCGAGTCATAGCTCGTATCCTGACCCACTCGGGCGCGCCCGATTTGGTAGTTCACCCGTCGTACTGGGTTAAAAATCGCATCCGTCGGAAGCTCTCCGATGGGTAGACGGCCACGCTCATCAGAAGGGGAGTATCCACGCCCCCGCTCAACGTTCATCTCGATTTCGAGATGAGCTTTATCATCATCCACGGTGAGCAGATAAAGTTCAGGATTGACGATCTCCACTTCAGCAGGAGCGATGATATCAGCCGCCGTTACAACGCCCTCACCTTTCACCTCAAGGCGCAAGCGGGCTGATTCGCCCTCGTGCAAGAAAAGCCGCAGCTTCTTGAAATTCAACATCAATTGCAGCACATCTTCACGGACACCAGGAACGTCTGTGAATTCATGCGGCACATCCGTGATACGAATGGAACTGACCGCAGCGCCTTCCAGGGAACTTAACAGAATCCTTCGAAGAGCGTTGCCGATCGTAATACCATATCCAGCCTCAAGCGGGCTGATCACGAATTTGCCATAATTCAGAGCGATGGCTTCTCGTTCAATCTTCGGCATAACTAGGTTGGTGGTTATAACCACGATATCCCTCCACGACCCACGACCGTAGGAACGTGTGCATGCGCGTGTCGATTTATCTCGAATAGAACTCAACAATCAATTGATCATTCACGCTGGCGTCGATATCCGATCGCTCCGGTGCGATGAGCATCTTCCCCGACAAGTCGCTCAGATCACGCTCCAACCAAGCCGGGACAGTTTTTGGCTCAGCGAGATCCGCTAAACCCTGAAAGAAAGTTCGTTTCCGGGAACCCTCACGAACCTCGATTGAATCACCCGCTTGAACAAGCATGGAGGGGATATCCGTCCTCCTGCCATTGACGTTGAAATGCCCATGCGTCACGAGCATACGAGCATGCGCACGACTTTCTGAGTAGCCCAAGCGAAACACAACATTGTCAAGCCTGCGCTCGAGCATCTTTAAGAGGTTCTCGCCCGTAAGACCCCGTTGTTGGGATGCAGTTCGGTAATAGCGACGAAACTGTCGTTCCGTGACGCCATAGATGCGCCGAGTCTTCTGCTTCTCGCGCAACTGCCGGCTGTAATCCGATACTCGCCGACGCCGCCATTGAGCATCACGCCCGTGCTCCCCTGGGGGGTAACCGCGTCGCTCGAATGAACATTTCGGTGTAAAACAGCGTTGTCCTTTGAGAAAGAGTTTTTCTCCTTCTCGTCGACAAAGCTTACAAACAGGTCCGATATACCTCGCCATAACGATATGATTCCTTCCTTATAAGGTTAAACCTTAAACGCGGCGTTTCTTAGGTGGTCGACAGCCATTATGCGGAATGGGTGTTGTGTCGCTGATCGAACGGATCTTTATATTCTCCGCCATTAGCGCCCGTATCGCAGACTCACGGCCAGGACCAGGTCCCTTGACATGGACATCAAGTTCCTGCAATCCAAGGTCCCTTGCAGCTTTCACAACTGCCTTCGCGGCAAGTCCGGCTGCATAGGGGGTACTCTTGCGCGATCCTTTAAAACCCGCTGAACCCGCGCTCGCCCAGGCCACTGCATTCCCTTGTGTATCTGTTATTGTGATTATCGTGTTATTAAAAGTCACGTGGATATGCGCTATCCCATGGGACAGTGTCCGCTTTTCCTTGCGTGACTTGCTCTTTCGTGGTCCTGCTGATCTCTTTGCCATACTTTTCCGCCTATCATATTAGTCTCGAACTTTATTTACCCGGACACATAGATGCAACACTCACGTACGGCAGCCGCTGTGCATGGAAGGAAGCCATCAACCGCCAGGGTCTTTAAAAGAGAGCCCGATTTACTTCTTCGTCGCCCCGCGTCGCCGTCCACGACCGGCAACCGTTTTCTTCGGTCCTTTGCGTGTTCGCGCGTTTGTTCGCGTCCGTTGGCCACGAACGGGCAAATTACGGCGATGTCGTAAGCCACGGTAGCAACCAATTTCTATCAACCGTTTAATATTCATCTGAACCTCTCGCCGGAGGTCGCCTTCGACGACAAGATTCTGTGCGATAAAATCGCGCAAACCTGTGACCTCACCCTCGGTTAAATCCCGCACTCTTCGATTCGGGTCGACGCCAGCTGAGAGTAGTGCATTGCGCGCCGTGGTTCGACCAATCCCATGGATGTAGGTCAACCCGATTTCTATTCGTTTATTCCGAGGAAGATCAACACCTTCGATTCGTGCCATAATTCTATCCTTGTCTTTGTTTGTGACGCGGATTCTCGCAAATCACATAGACTTTCCCACGCCGCTTTACGATTTTGCATTTTGCACATCGTTTCCGAACAGAAGAAGATACTTTCATCTTCGCTTACTCCTTTACTGCAACTGCCGACGCTATCTGGCCAGCAAAGTAATTATTATATCTAATCCATTCCCCCTCGTCTAGTTCTTCGTCCATTGCTGTAAGGATCCATGGACCATTTTCTGTCACCGCAACAGAGTGTTCAAAGTGGGCTGTGAGACGTCCATCTTTCGACGCTACTGTCCACTGATCACTCAGGATGCGTGTTTCAAAACCCCCGCTCATTACCATAGGTTCCAAGGCAATTGTCATTCCTGGCTTAAGCAGCACACCTCGTCCTTTGCGACCATAGTTCGGAACCTGAGGATCCTCATGCATACTTCTGCCTACTCCATGCCCAGTGTATTCCCTGACGACTTGGAAACCATTGCCTTCAACATGGGCCTGAATGGCTGCAGAAACATCGCCCGAATAGTTCCCGGGGACCATTTTTTTGATCCCTTCGAATAACGCCTCGCGTGTGATCCGGATGAGCTTCTGCGCCTCTTCGGACACCTCTCCAACTCCAACCGTCAACGCAGAGTCGCCGACAAAACCCTCGTATATCGTCCCACAATCTATGCTTACGATATCCCCTTCCTCTAACCGGCGATCCCCAGGAATTCCATGAACCAATTCATCGTTTATCGAGATCGTCGTTTCGGCGGGATAGGGATATGCTCCCGGAACGCCAACAAACGCGGGTACTGCACCGGATTTCTTGAGCACTTTTGCGGCTGCCCGATTTACCTCGCCAGTTGTAACGCCAGGACGCACGACATCGATTGCCGCAGCTAAGGCTCGGGCATTGATTTTCCCTGCATCGCGCATCAATGCAAGCTCACGCGGGCTCTTCAAGACGATTCCCCGCTTCATGGCCATCATCCGCTGGCCCTCATTGATATTACGCTTTTTAGCGTATCCGTCACACTGTTCATCGATTGCTCACCCATAATCTCAAGTAGCACTCCACGTTCTCGGTAATGATCAATCAACGGGGCTGTTTGTGCCCGATAGACACGAATCCGCTCTTTCACTGTTTCCTCTCTATCATCATCCCGCAGATAGAGATCGGAGCCATCCTCGTCGCATATTCCTGCTCTCTGCGGAGGTTTGGATTCCACGTGATAAATATGCCCTTCAGCTCTGCATACTCTCCGCCCTGTTAGCCGTCTGAGCACTTCCTCGTCGGACGTATCCAAAAATATTACGGCATTAATATTTTCCCCTCTCGCTTCAAGAAATCGATCAAAGGCATCCGCCTGAGCTACTGTGCGGGGAAACCCATCTAAGATCGCGCCCTCTGATACATCCGGCTGCGACAAACGTTCCTGGATCATACCGATCGTGATTCGATCCGGAACTAATTCGCCTTTGGCGATATGCATCTCCGCCGCCTGGCCCAATTCTGTTTTATTGGTAAGGTGCTCGCGAAAGATATTTCCGCTCGAAATATGTGGGACACCCAGCGATATTTCCAGCCTTTCGGCCTGTGTGCCCTTCCCGGCTCCCGGTGGGCCAATCAGGATAAGAAAAACAGCCATGTAGTGCTCGAGTTAACGTACCAAGACCGCCTGGTCATAGCCGCGCAATTTAAGTTCGGCCTCGATTGAGCGGTACAAATCCCGAACGACACCAACCACGATCAGCAAACCAGAAGATGAAACCAGCAACAACCCCGTATTCGAATCACCCAACGGCCAGATCAGTCCCACCAAAAACGGCATAATTGCCACAACACCCAGGAAGAACGCGCCGACAAACGTGATACGCCGCATCACGCGTGTGAGATAGCGCTGCGTTGCCGCGCCTTTCGTCACACCCGGGATCTGCGCGCCGGATCGTTTCAAATTCTCACCGTAATTCTGCTGCGAGAAGAGGACATCGGTATAGAAGAAGGTAAAAGCCACGACCATTAGGAAGTATAGGATCCAATAGATATCGCTGAAACCACCAAATGTATCCTGAAGGAAAAATGCGATATTCTGTATGGTCAAATTCTCTGAGCCGATGAAAAACTGCGCCAGAACAGCAGGGAAAGTCAGAATAGATTGCGCAAAGATGATCGGGATCATACCCGCCATGTTGACCATCAGTGGCAGCGTGCCTTTAACAGGCATGGACATTCGATTTCCCACCCGCCGTCCCGGGTACATTACAGGCACATTCCGGCGTCCTTCCTGCACGTAAACAATGACGAAGATCGTCACTAAAGTTAGGAACACCAGGAAGATCCCCATGGGGATGACCTGCTGAAAATCACCGGTGAGCAACTGACCAACGTTGCTCGGGATTCGGGTGACGATTCCAGAGAAAATGATTAACGAAAGACCCTGGTTCTTAATCCCGTACTCAGAGATGAGCTCTCCCAACCAGATCGCGAACATCGTGCCCGCAGTCATCGTCAGGAGGGTTGTGAGTGATGCCATGTTCAATCCCAAAGGAGTATTGAGGATGCTCCCTCCCTGTCCAGTGGCATATTGCTCAAAAAGCCGGATCTGACCTACAGCCTGCAGGGCTGACATCGGCACCGCAAGATAATACGTCCACTTTTCCTGCCATTTGCGGGCCTCTCGAGGATCATCTTGCATGCGCCGCTGAAGCGCGGGGATGATGGGAACAAGGAGCTGCAGGATAATTTGCGCTGTGATGTAAGGGTAGACACCCATAGCCAGAACGGAGAAGTTCGATACAGTTCCACCGGAAAGCAGATCTAAAAGTCCGAATAACGTCTGTCCTTGCCCCGAACCACTCATCACGCCTTCAATTGCTAAGCGGTTAATTCCCGGAACTGGTATGTGGGCAACGAATCGGTAGAGGATCAGCAGCAATAGCGAAATCAGGACCCGATTACGAATATCTGATGATATGAATAAAAAGCGCCACGCAGAGCGTCTCATCCATTACTCCTTTTTGACCACTGATTTCAAACCTCTAGCAGCTCGACCGTTCCACCCGCGGCTTCAATCTTGTCCTTCGCCCCTCGAGTGACCCGATGCAGACGGATTTTCAACGGCACTTTGATCTCTCCGCTGCCTAACAAAACCACCGGTCTTTTCGCATCACGCAGGATACCCGCTTCAACGAGGCTATCCGGGGTAACCTCCGCGTCGGCCTTCAACTCCGACAGATTCCCGAGTTTTACCTCATGCCAAACAATGCGATTGATATTGGTAAACCCTCTTTTGAAGGGCAGGCTGCGGTAGAAAGGCAGATTCCCTCCCTGATGATACAGCTTCCCCCCGGACCCGGAGCGTGCGCCCTTCCCCTTTGTGCCGCGTCCCGCTGTTTTCCCTTGTCCAGCCGATATGCCCCGGCCGACCCGCTTGCGGCGCTTTGTAGCGCCGTGACGTGGTTGAAGATCGTGTAGTTTCATCGATTATTGCTCCTCAACCCGTACCAGGTGTTGAATTTTCGTGATCATGCCGCGCACGGCTGGGTTGTCATTGTGCTCAACCGTTTGACGCAGCCGGCGCAGTCCAAGGGCGCGAACGGTTCGCTTTTGCCGCTCTGAATACCCAATCGGGCTTTTCACCAATGTAATACGCAAGGCTTTTCCCTTGCTCGCTCGTTTAGCCATTGCGCTTTCGCTCCCAGAAGGGCATTAGTTGCTCCCGATCCTTGCCCCGCTTTGCAGTCTCTTCCTCGATCCATTTAAGATCTTGGAGCCCTTTAATCGTCGCTCGCGCGACATTTAAGACGTTCGCGCTGCCCAGTGATTTCGTAAGGATGTTGTGCACCCCAGCAGCCTGTAATACTGCACGCACCGCACCACCAGCAATCACACCTGTACCTGGAGATGCGGGCTTCAGCATGACTATCGCCCCACCGTATTTCGAGTTTATTTGATGAGGTATCGTCGACCCCATAAGGGAGATCTGGCGCATATTCTTACGTGCTTTCTCTGCTGCTTTGCGGATGGCGTCAGGAACACCGCGCGCCTTTCCTACGCCGAGCCCCACCCGCCCCTTGTTGTCACCCACGACAACGGTGACACGGAAGGCAAAACGACGACCACCCTTAACCACCTTAGCAACTCTGGAAATGTCAATTACACGCTCGTCGAACTCATCACGATCGTCTTTCCGATCCCGAAAGTTTTTTCTCACCGATCGCTCTCCTTATACTTCAGAATTCAAGACCGGCTTCTCGAGCCGCCTCGGCTAGTGCCTTGATACGACCATGATAGCGGAAACCGCCGCGATCAAAGACAACTTCCTTAATGCCTTCTTTCTTCGCTTTTTTCGCCACCTCTTGCCCTACCAGCGCAGCCTGTTCAGTTTTGTTCAAGCCCTTCAGCTTCGATTGAATAGCCTGCTCTAAGGTGGAGACAGCTGTAATTGTGTGTCCACGCTCATCATCAATGACTTGTACGTAGATCTGGTTTAAGCTCCGGAAAACGTTCAAGCGCGGACGCTCCGCAGTCCCCGAGATTTTTTTTCGCACCCGACCATGGCGGCGTGTGCGCTTCTTATTTCTGCTTTCTTTCGCCATAATTACGCCATCACCTTACCGGCCTTACCGGCTTTACGGCGGACATACTCACCCTTATAACGGATCCCCTTACCCTTGTAGGGCTCCGGCGGGCGAATCTTGCGGATGTCTGCAGCTACCCGGCCGACCAATTCTTTATCGATTCCCCTTATTACAATTGTTCGAGCGCGCGTGTCCACCTCGAATTCAATGCCTTCAAGAGGTTGGACGCGCACAGGATGGGAGAAACCAACGTGCACGATGAGCTCCTTCCCTTCGAGCTCAGGTCGATAGCCGACTCCTTCGATCTGAAGGGTTTTTTCAAATCCCTCGCTCACGCCCACCACCATATTGTTGATCAGGGAACGAGTAAGACCATGAAATGCGCGCATCTGGGGCGCATCCGAAGGTTTCTCGACCGTGATAATCCCATCTTCAAGCTTGATTAACATCTCCGGTCGAAACTCCCTCGTCAGCTCACCCTTAGGGCCTTTGACACGGACTTTTGTATCTTTGATCTCTGCTTGAACGCCATCCGGGATGACGATTGGCATACGACCGATTCTCGACACTTCTACCTCCATCTTTCATCATTCGAGGCTTGTCTCCGCTCCACAACCACCCCAAAAAACACTTCTCTCGTTTCTACCGAGCCCCACGGGGTTAGGGAAAACTTCCTCGAACGGTGCGTGATCTGGCACGCTTTTACTCTACCAGACCTCGCATAACACCTCTCCACCCACTCCAAGTTGACGGGCGCGGACTCCGGTTACTACACCTTTAGGTGTTGTCAGAATTGCGATTCCAAATCCTGATTGCACCCACGGGATCTCGCCCCGCCTGACATAAATACGGCGGCCAGGTTTACTCACTCGTTTCAATCCGCTGATTACCGGTTTTCTATCCCGGCGCTCACCGACATACTTGAGACGAATCCGCAGGACATCCTGAGGTTTACCCTCGACAGATACCTGTTCGAATCCATCGATAAATCCTTCCTCAACGAGGATTTTCGCTAGCGCTACTTTTATCTTAGCGCTCGGGACCGATACGCTTTGATTCCCCGCCATTATGGCGTTACGAATCCGAGTTAAAAAATCAGCAATGGGATCTGAGATACTCATAAAAACCTCTCTCGATCAATTTTTACCAGGATGACTTCACGAGCCCTGGGATCTTACCTTCCAGTGCTTGTTCACGAAGGCAAATACGGCATAGCTGAAAACGGCGGTAATAGCCGCGCGGCCGACCACAAATGCGGCAGCGATTACGCACCCGGACCTTATACTTCCTGCGGGTTTCCCGTATCGGCATACATGTTTTAGCCATAAATCTCGCCTCTCCCAAAGGGCATCCCGAGTAATTGCAGCAATCGGCGCCCAAGCTCATCATTCGGTGCGGTAGTGACAAACGTGACTTCAAAACCACGAATCTTGTCGATCTTGTCGTAACCGATTTCCGGAAAGATCAATTGTTCGCGGATGCCTACCGTGTAGTTACCCCGACCATCAAAACTATTGGGGGATACGCCACGAAAGTCCCGTGTGCGAGGCATGGCGACGTTGACCAACCGATCGAAGAAGGACCACATACGTTCCCCTCGAAGTGTTATCTTTACACCGATCGAACTCCCCTCGCGCAGCTTGAAGTTCGCAATGCTCTTGCGCGCCTTGGTCACGACAGGCTGTTGCCCGGTGATGATCGTCATATCGCCGACCGCAGCGTCAAGAGCCTTCGCGTTGTCAATCGCCTCACCGACACCAACATTTACAACGATCTTTTCAACCTTTGGAACCATCATCGGGTTCTCGAGATTGAACTCCTTCATCAGCGTCGGGAGAATTTCTTTTTCGAATCGTTCTTTTATATGATGTGCCATTCCGATATGGCTCCCTCTTTCTCTTAGGAGTCGATGACCGCTTCACACTTCTTACAATAACGTTGAGCTTTGCCCTCTTCCCGCCTTACTCCAATGCGTGTCGGCTGGCCACACTTCGGGCAGATCAACAATACGTTCGATATGTGGATCGGTGCTTCGAATTGAATAATTCCAGGGTTCATCGTCCGTCCACCTGCTTGAACCTGACGTTGATGTTTCTTGCGGATGTTGACACCCTGGACGGTTATCCTCGTCTTCGTGGGTAAGATACGGAGCACCTCTCCCTGTGTGCCTTTATCTCGACCACTGATAATCTTCACTTGGTCCCCTCTTTTGATTCTTAACGTCTGAGCCACCGCAACAAGCCTCCTATAGGACTTCCGGCGCAAGAGAAACAATCTTCGTGAACCCCTTCTCGCGCAGCTCTCTGGCCACTGGACCAAAGATGCGAGTTCCCTTGGGATTCCTGCCGTCAGTGTCCAGAATTACTACGGCATTGTCATCGAAGCGAATGTAGGAACCATCGTCCCGGCGATACTCTTTTTTCGTCCTGACAATCACTGCCCGGACGACGTCACTCTTACTTACTGCTCCATGAGGAGTCGCCGTTTTAATCGTTCCAACAATAATATCGCCTACTCGGCCATAGCGTCTTTTTGAGCCACCGAGGACTCGTATCACGAGCAGCTCCCGGCCGCCTGTATTATCAGCCACTTTGAGACGGCTTTCTTGCTGGATCATGCTTCCGCCTCCACGTCCACTTCATCCTCGGTTTTTACAGCGCTCACGCTGGCTTCCAACTCGCTCTTGCGTTGAAGAATCTCCTCCACCACCCAGCGCTTCCGTTTCGAGATTGGACGGCTTTCGATCATTTTCACCTGATCCCCAATGTGACAGCCCAGTTCATCATGGACAAGATAATTTTTATTAGTGCGGATCACCTTCCCATAAAGTGGATGTCGGGAACTGCGGTCAATCCGTACGGTCACGGTCTTCTCAGAGTTTGTGCGAGTGACCATACCAACCAAGCGGCGTCGCTTATTGGTCATTTTTCACTTCCTTCGCTCTCGAATTCTAGCTCTCGTTCATGCAAGATCGTCGCAATTCTCGCTATCTCC
>SDBU01005511.1_pt1 | contig 15116 bp, 9 predicted proteins | sample 2277071 | NCBI WGS metagenome assembly SDBU01 (sample SAMN10397929, study PRJNA504765) | marine sediment metagenome | isolation source: marine sediment core GS08_GC12, 126 cmbsf | place: Arctic Ocean: Gakkel Ridge, Loki's castle | collected 2008
GGGGATGGTCGTGAACCCGCAGATACTTCTCGAAGAGATTGACTATCTCACCCAACTCGGCATCGACGCCTCCCCGCAGCGTTTAAAGCTCTCTTACGCAGCCCACCTGATCACACCAGCGCATACAGCTCTCGATGGAGCTGAGGAAAGCGAGAAGGGGCGGGGGCAGCTGGGCACAACCCGCCGCGGCATCGGTCCGACTTATTCAGACAAAGCCACCAGGATCGGTTTACGCGCCGAAGATCTACTAAACGGAGATCTACTACAACTCAAACTCGATCGGATTTTAGACCATGCCAATAGATTGCTCGAGCATGTCTATCACCAAGAGTCTCTCAACAAAGAGTCAATTCGGCATGCATTCCAAGCCTATGCCGATCGACTTCGACCCTATATTGCCGATGTAGGCGCGGTTGTACATGACAAAATTAAACGCAATGGGACCGTGCTCGCGGAGGGAGCCCAGGGCACCCTGCTCGACCTGGATCACGGGACGTATCCCTTCGTGACCAGTTCTCACCCTACCGCCCCCGGTGCGCTGCTCGGCCTCGGGATCGGCCCCCAGCATATCCGTCGGATCATCGGGGTCACCAAAGCATTCCAAACCCGCGTCGGCGAAGGGCCATTTCCCACAGAGGCGTCAGGCGATATAGCTGCACGATTACGGGGCACCGGAGAACATCCATGGGATGAGTTTGGAACCACGACAGGGCGCCCTCGGCGCTGTGGATGGCTGGATGCTGTGCTGCTCCGCTATACCGCTCGTATCAACGGCTTCACGGAACTCGCGCTCACCAAACTCGATATTCTCTCAAACATCGACCCGCTGAATATCTGTGTGGCCTACCAAAGAGGGGAGCAACAATTCGACGATCTCCCTCAGGGGCCAGCAGATCTCTCCCCATTCAGCCCGGTTTTGGAACCTCTCAACGGTTGGAAAGATGATCTCACTCAGATCAGATCCTATAACGATCTTCCCTCTCCGGCGCAGTCATACATCGAGCGCATCGAAACCCTCACCGGGTTAAACGTTCGCCTCATCTCAGTTGGCCCTGAGCGCGACCAGATCATCGACAGATCGCTGTTTGAGTAAAAAAAATAACCTGCATAATATTTGGCATATTTCCATTCGGGCACACACGGTGGTCACAACCAGATCCAATCATAACTTTATGGACCGACATATATCGGTCCATCCTCGTTTTTCCTTAGTTTTTCAACTTTTTCATCGACGATGCTTGGAATTTCCTGTCTTCGAAAGTCCTCTTTCGTACTCACCCTGTACAAATTCCACCTTCGGTTATAATCCTCGCCATGCGCAGGAGCCGGCTTAGATCCTTATTGTGGGTGCTTTTACCCTTGGTTTCCATCACCACCCTGGGCATCATTGCCTACCAGCTGCCAATCGTCCAGGATAAGGTCGCATGGCGTATCTCAGAGTTTCAAGCTCGCATTAAATATGCGATCTCGCCTCCAGAGGAAGCGGTTTTCACCCCTAACCCCACCGTAGCCGCCATGGTTCAGAGCACGCTCGAGTCCTTCACGCCGACCGTGACGGTCACGCCGAACGCTGCCCCCACCGCGACCCCGACGCTTACTCCACCGCTGAGCCCCGTTCCAACCACAATCCCCGGCAGTGTGCAGCTCACCGGTGTCCGCCACGAATACCAGAAGTGGAATAATTGCGGCCCAGCCAACCTCTCCATGGCGCTTTCCTTCTGGGGTTGGGATGGCGATCAACGACCCATCGCAGAGTTTGTCAAACCTAATCCGCGCGATAAGAATGTCATGCCTTATGAGTTGGCGAACTTCGTCGAGGGTGGGACGGGGTTGAAGGTGATCACCCGGGTTGGCGGAGACATCGACCTGCTTAAGAAGTTCATCGCCGCCGGCTTTCCTGTGCTCGTCGAGAAAGGGTTTGAAGGGTCCGGCTTCAACGGCTGGATGGGGCATTATGAGGTTATCACTGGCTACGATGACGAAAAACGGTTGTTCACTGCCCAAGATTCCTACATCATGGCCGATCTTCCAATCGACTATGACAAACTCGAACTCTATTGGCGCCACTTCAATTACACCTACATCGTCATCTACTCCCCGGACCGAGAGGCAGAGGTTTTCGCATTGCTCGGACCGCACGTGGATGAGACGTACAATTTCCAGTACGCCGCTCAATTTGCCTCCGACGAGATATTCCAACTTAGCGGGCGCGCCCTGTTTTTCGCCTGGTTCAACCGGGGCACAAATTTAAAGGCTCTGCAGGATTATGTTGGAGCAGCCGCCGCCTATGATCAAGCCTTCCAAATCGATGCCGAATTGGCCGTCAGCGACCCGGAACACCGAGCGTGGCGAATGCTTTGGTACCAAACAGGTCCCTACTTTGCTTACTACTACACCGGACGCTATTACGATGTGGTCAGCCTCGCAGACTTCACCATAAACAACATGAGCGAGCCATCGATCGAAGAGAGTTTCTATTGGCGCGCTCTGGCACGCGAGGCTTTGGGGGATGTGGCCGGTGCCATCGAAGATTTCGAGCGTGCCCTGAAATGGCATCCTGACTGGGACCTGGCACTCGCACAGCTCAGGCGTCTCGGCGTAACCTCCTGAAACAATAGACTACGATGACCCAAGCATCTGCGCCTGAAGCAAACTCACGCACGACTCGCATTGCCCGTTCTACCCTGGTTGTGATGGGTGGGATGGCCGCCTCGGTCGTGGTTGGGCTGATCCGGCAACGTATTGTCGCCGGTAAATTTGGCACGTCTGCCGCCCTCGACGCCTATTCAGCGGCAAATGGCATTCCTGAACTGCTCTTTACAATGCTCGCCGGTGGGGCGCTCGCCTTCGCTTTCATCCCTGTTTACACCGAACTGCTCGGCAAAGAGCGGTCGGAAGATGCGAATAACCTGATCGGTCAGGTTATCACTACGATCCTCCTCCTGACAGGTGCAACAGCGCTTCTGCTTACGTTCTTCGCACCAACCCTCGTCTCCGCCCGCTGGGGGATCGGACCCCACTTTCCCGCCGAGGTCCAGCTTCTAACTGCGCAGATCATGCGCATCCTACTTGTTTCAACAATCATCTTCGCGGCCAGCAGTATTCTCACCGGAGCGCTGCACGCCCACCAACACTTCCTGCTGCCCGCGCTCGCGCCGTCGATGTACAGCCTGGGCATCATCTTTGGAGCGCTGGTCCTGGAACCAAGTCTGGGGGTTTTCGGTCTGGCATGGGGAACCGTGATCGGTGCCTCACTCCACCTGCTCGTACAAATTCCGGGGCTGGTTCGCCATCGAATACACCCACGGTTGATGCTCGGATGGAATAACCCGGCGCTGCAGCGTGTTGCCATTCTCATGGCGCCGCGCGTGATTGACTTGCTCATGGCCCGCGCCAGCATCGATTGGATCAACTCCAACATCGGGTCAGGCCTTGGCGAAGGGCGGGTTTCCGCCCTTCGCTATGCATTCCAACTGATGAATACACCCTGGACTCTCATCGGTACGGCGATTGGCATAGCCGTTTTCCCCACACTCGCCGTTCTCGCCGCGAAAGGAGAATTCAAGGCTCAGCGTGCAGCTATCAGCGGAGCTTTACGCGCCATCCTCACCCTCGCCCTTCCAGCCGCTGTCGCCCTGATAGTCCTTGGTCGTCCAGTAATTCAGCTCATTTTCGAGGGAGGCGAATTCACAGCCGAAAGCACAAACATGGTCTTCTTCGCGCTGCAGTTCTACGCTCTAGCCCTCATCAGCCAATCCATGCTCGAGGTCGTCGTCCGCGCTTTTGCATCCCAGAAGGATACGCTCACGCCGCTCCTGGTCTCATTCTTCACAACCGCAATCAATATCGGCTTGGCGATCTTCCTCTCGCGGCCGTTCATACAGGGTGGACTCGAACATGGCGGCTTGGCGCTTGCGAACGGCATCGCCGTTGGCATCGAGGCATTGATCGGTTTAACGATCCTTCATCGCCGCTGGCGTATTGTAGATGTCCGCCGCATCCTCATCGATGCGGGAAAAGCCACAATTGCGGCACTCGTCATGGGCGCCACTGTTTTGTTTCTCAATCGCTTGCTTCACCCGGGACCGCTGCTCCTGCTCTTGGGCGGCGGAATGCTCGGATCCGCAGTTTACTTTGGAACGGCTTATCTGCTCGGGATAAAAGAGATTCGCACCTTGCCTCTGGCCTTAATCCAATTCCTGCGCCACGCCAAAGATGCCCCTGCAGTCTGATCTCCACAGCAACACAGGATAAATCCTGAACGTCTGTATCTCATCCGTGACGACGGGCAGAGGCGTCCATCCTTTTTATCTTCAAACCATAACAAAATTAGTTCTCTTCTTTTTACTGAACGATCAGGACGCTCTGCTTTCGACCGCAGGCACCGCCTGCGCCTTGAGGATTGCGTGTATGAACGAATAGGACGACCTTTGCAAAGGGTGATGGCTTGATTTTCCTTTCTTCCCCCTAAATCCCCCTTAGGGGGGCGGACGGGGGGAGAGAAAAATTACAGCAACTCTCGGCCCCAACGTATTAATAATGGCTTGGAGTTGAGCAGCAACAATCTATTTGGTCACCCACACAATTTGGAGGAGATTTTATTTAATAATAAAAGCGCCAGGATGCTCTCTGATGAACTCACAACCAGATCCCACACGGCGCTTGAAGTTAAAGTTGTTGTCGCTGCCGGATCCAGGTCCCCCACTCCCAGCAGATTAGGTCTTTTACTCCTTCTCGTACGGCTGCCCATCCGCCGCTGGCATTTGGCCTCGCCCGACCACGCCGGCGAGGATGATCATCGTCGCCACATAGGGCGCCATCCCCAAGAGCTGAGATGGGATTTGGACGCCAAGGATCGCTAGCTTGGAGGCCAGAGAGTCGGCGAACCCGAATACCAAACCGGCGCCGAACGAACCGAAGGGGGTCCAGTTTCCGAAGATCATGGCCGCCAGACCGATGAATCCGCGCCCGGCAGTCATAAACTCATCAAAACGTCCCACCGAACCTAACGTGAAGTAGCCACCCGCGAATCCCGCCATCATCCCACCCAGGATGACCGCCATATAGCGCGTGCGGAAGACGTTGATCCCAAGCGTGTCCGCTGCCTTTGGATGCTCGCCTACCGAGCGCAGTCGGAGCCCCCAACGGGTGTAAAAAAGTCCAACATGGAGCACGATCATGAAAATAAACATGGCGTAAATGAAAATATTGTTATCAAACAGAATGGGTCCAAAGATCGGAATCTTCGAAAGCAGTGGGATTTCTATGGGACGGAAGATCCCCGGATCATTTAATGACTGATTGATCTGCATGAATTTTGACGAGATGAAGGCGGTGATACCTCCGGCAAAGATGTTAATTACAGTACCGGAGATGATCTGATCGGTCAGGTATTTGATCGAGAGAATGGCATGAACCAGACCGAGCACCCCTCCCGTAAGAATTGCGGCGAACAAACCCACCCATAAACTCCCCGAGATGCTTCCGACAAGCGCTCCGACCATCGCCGCCGCAAGCATCATACCCTCGATGGCGATGTTGACTATGCCGGCTCGCTCACACAGAACACCAGACAGCGCCCCGAGCGTGATTGGCACAGCCTTGCTTAGCGATGTGTTAAGCAAACCCGCTAAGTTCATCGATTTATCAGCTGCCGCCCATGCCAGAAATCCGAAGATGAACAAGCCCGAAACGATTGCGAGCACAAGATTTGTGCGCTTCCCAAAACCACGAACGAGTTGTATCCCGCCCAGAAACGCGGAGAATATTGCCAGCAGGTTGAGGGTCAGAAGCGTCGGCATCCGCCAATCAGGAAGATTCGACTCAACGCCTCCGGGAACGAGTTTGAAAGTCGTGATCAAGCCCGCATCAGTAGACCGGCTGAAGAACAGCCAGATCGCCGCCGCGAGCCCTAGAAATACAAGCCCCATCACCCGCTGCCGGGTTGGTTTCACATACTCGATCTCACGCTGCACAGCTGTTGATGCCATTCTCAGTCCCCTCCCCAGCCGCGAACAGTTACGCCTTCTTCTTCGTCTTTCGGTGCGCGTAACCGATAGATCGTACGGATGATCGCCGGCGCGGCGATAAAGACCAGAATTAAGGCCTGCAACACGGTGATAATGTCGATCGGGACCTGAGCGACAACTTGCATTCTCGTTGCGCCGTTCCGCAGCGTTCCAAACAGTAATGACGCAAAGACTACGCCCAAGGGGTGGCTCTTTCCGAGCAGGGCAAGAGCAATGCTGTCGAAACCGTAGCCCGAGGAGAACGCCATCGCTAAGTTGTGGTTGAGCCCCAGTACTTCGTTCGCGCCAGCCAATCCTGCCAACCCTCCAGAAAGGGACATAGCGAGAATTGTAGTCCCCAGAATGCTCATCCCCGCATAGCGGGCAGCGTTCGGGTTGGCACCCACCGAGCGTAGATCAAAACCCCATTTCGTCTTAAAAAGGAGCCAATACACCAGCCAGGCCACAGCGAGCGCTATGAAGAAACCCAGGTGGAACCGGATCGGCGATTCGAAGAACCGGGGGAGCATGGCACTTTCCTGGATAGTAGGGCTGACGGGGTTGAACGAATCAGGCCGCTTCATCGGTCCGCTCAATAGCCAGTCACTTATGCGAAAAGCGACGAAGTTCAACATGATTGTATTAATCACTTCATGCCCGCCGGTCTTCACCTTAAGCCAACCGGGGATAAAACCCCATAAGGCCCCGCCCAATGCGCCCGCGAGTAATGCAAGAGGGATGTGGATGATCGCCGGCAACCCCGTGATCGAATAGCCCACAAAGGCCGCAAATATCGCTCCAATAAAGAGCTGTCCTTCCACCCCGATGTTAAACAAACCGGCGCGGAAACCAAGTGCGACCGCCAGGCTTCCAAATATATAGGGAGTGCTCGCGACGAGACTCTCGAGGAAGGGGTTGAACGCCCGTCGGATCTCAAGACTATCCCCACTTTGGAGAGCAGTAATTATCCGGACGGGATCTCCAATCGATCCAGTAAAGAGCGCAGTGTAGGCTATTCGGACTTCCTCCCATGCGGCTCCAAAAGCTGCAAGCGGCGATTGCGCCCAGGCAGCGTAGACGCTATCGGAAGTCACGGCTATTAATATGGCCCCTAAAACCAGACCACTGAAGATGGCCAGCGCGGGTATAGCCAGGGTTTGCCCAAGTTTACGCCAAGGCGATGACCCGCGCGATGGTTTGCCTTTGAGTTCCTCTATTAGGATCTCGCCCGTGCCTTTTTTCTTGGGTGCTTGTTTCTCGCTCAAGGTTGGACCTCGCTGCGAACTCGATTTAGCCGATTATTTCTTGGGAGCTGCCTCTTTATCCTGTGCAATACCCGCCATGAGCAGTCCAATTCGCTCCTTGGTGGCCTTCTTGCCGGGCAGGATATCCATAATTTTCCCCCTATACATGACCGCGATACGGTCCGAAAGATCTATGATCTCATCCAGTTCAGGTGAGATGAGCAAAACCGCCACGCCTTCATCGCGCTTCTCAATAATCTGACTATGGATAAATTCGATCGAACCCACATCCAACCCTCGCGTGGGCTGCGAGGCGATTAATAGTTTGATCGGACGCGAGAACTCGCGCGCCACAATTAATTTCTGCTGGTTTCCTCCAGAGAGAGAACCTGCGGATGTTAGCGGACCGGGCGTGCGGATGTCGAATTCTCGAATTCGCTCCACCGCCGATTCAACAATCGCATCTTGCTGCATGATGACACCTTTTGCGAATGGAGGCAGGTAATAGGTATTCAGCACGAGGTTGTCGGCCACTGGGAAGGGGAGGATCAAACCATCTCGCTGCCGATCCTCGGGCACATGTGCGGTGCCTAATTCAGTGATCTCACGCGGGGTGGCTTTGGATATGTCGTCATCCAAAAAACGAATCGTGCCTTCTAGCGATGGGCGCAGCCCAGTGAGTGCTTCCACGAGTTCGGTTTGTCCATTACCCTGAACTCCGGCTATACCAAGAATCTCGCCGGCATGGACCTCGAAGCTGATCCCATCCACCGCAACCCGATCCCGGTCATTTAGTACGACTAAATCGTGGACTGTCAATACTGCATCGCCAATCTTTGCAGGTTTTTTCTCAACTCCGAGTTGAACCTCACGCCCCACCATCATTTCCGCTAACTTGCTGCGGCTCGCTTTCTTCGGCGTCGTCGTGCCTACGATCTTTCCCCGGCGCAGGACGGTAATGCGATCGGCAACCTCTTCCACCTCACGCAATTTGTGCGTGATAAAAATGATCGATTTACCCTGATCCGTCAACGAACGCATAATCTTGAAAAGCTCATCCGCCTCCTGTGGCGTCAACACAGCCGTCGGTTCATCAAAGATCAAGATGTCCGCGTTGCGATAGAGAAGCTTAATGATCTCAACCCGCTGCTGGACACCTACGGCGATATCCCGTACATATACATCAGGATCCACTTCCAGATGGTACTGTTTCGAGATATCAACAATGCGTTGAGAAGCGGTGGCACGATCTAAAAAGTTGCCTGGGCGCAAAGGCTCCTCGCCCAACATCACATTCTCTGTCACCGTGAATACAGGGATGAGCATGAAATGCTGATGGACCATTCCGATACCTTCGGCGATGGCATCCCCCGGATCGTGAATCTCGATCTTTTCACCTCGAACGATCACCTCACCCTCATCCGGTTGATATATCCCGTAAAGGATATTCATCAGTGTTGTCTTGCCGGCACCGTTCTCTCCCAGCAAGGCGTGAATTTCGCCCTCATTCAGGGTCAAATCAATATGATCGTTGGCAAGGACACCAGGGAAACGTTTCGTAATGCCGCGAAGTTCGAGGACAGGTTCCATGATCACTTCACCATATCGCGATAATAAGGGTGGGCAATTGAGGAGTGATTCTACCATTCTTACCAAGATGCACAAACGGGTAGGTTCCCCTCTTACGCTCGCTGATACTGCATGAACTTCTACGTCTGTCGTCCCAATCTCGGAATACCCGAGATTCGAGACCGTCAACTGCCGTATGAAAATTGCTGGGGCAGACCAATGTCTGCCCCAGCTATTCGTAGTACTTGTGACTTCTCGGGCGAATTACTCCGCTGGCTACGGGGAGGTCGCGATTTCACCCGCGATGATCTGAGTCGCCAGGCCGTCAATCTCTGCCTGGAGGTCTGTCGATACCATGCCCGCCATCTCGTGGAAGTCGGCGAGCCCTACGCCGCCATTCGCGAGCGTGCCCATGATCAGGCCTGCTTCGAAGGTGCCTTCGACGACGTCCTTGATAGCGTTGAAGGTCGTCACATCCATGAACTTCATGACCGAGGTCAGCGTGATGTCGGCGTACGCCTCATTCACTACCGCCCAGTCGTTGTCGACACCAACGATGTAAACGTCACCGCGCTCCTGTGCAGCGGCTGCGGTGCCCAGACCAACCGGTCCAGCCACGGGCATGATGATATCCACACCCTCATCCATGAGCTGCTCGGCCATGAGACGTCCATCTTCGAGGCTCTCGAAGTTGTTGGTGAAGAGACCCGTCTGCGTCCCAATATCCCAGCCCAGGACTTTCACGCTCGTCCCATGGACTTCGTTGTAATGAGCTGCGCCCAAGGCGAAGCCGTCCATAAAAATGGTGACAGTCGGTATCTGGATGCCGCCGAAGGTGCCTAGTATGCCGGTTTTGCTCACGCCGGCCGCCAGGTAACCCGCCAGGAAGGCGGCTTCATCGGTTTGGAAAGCCTGCCCCTGAATGTTCGGGGCTTCCAACCAGCCAACATCTACGATCGAGAAGAATATATCCGGATTGGCCTCTGCTGCGGCTACAGTGGCATCCGCCAGCAGGAACCCGACCGGGATTATCAGGTCACAGCCCTCTTCGACGAAGGCGTTGAGGTTCTTCTCGTAATCGGTCTGCTGCTGTGACTCGAGGAACTTGCCCTCAACCCCGAGCTCGTTCACTGCATCTTCGACACCCTTCCACGCTGTAGCGTTGAAGGACTTGTCGTCGATACCGCCAGTATCCGTTACCTGGCAGGCCTTTATCGCGGGCTCCTCTGGTGCCGCTGCTGGAGCACACGCAACGAGCACAAACGCTGCGATGATGAGAAGCGACAGAATGGCGAATAACTTCTTCTGCATGTTACATTCCTCCATTTGAGTATTGCGGCGCGGACAATCTCTTCCTCTCCCAAATCACCCCTCTCACATACACAAACATTGCCGCGATGATGCTTGGATAAGGGGTTTGTGATCCATGCAATGATAGCATGAGAAATCTCTAGTTGCAATGAATTACCGCTTGCGCGCACGATGAGTTATTGGGTTTAGCAGAGGTGGATGGGCGTTGATCAATCCTGCTCACTTGGTGATGCGAGATCGCCATAGTCAAGGACTTCTCGCGGTTGTGAGCCGCTCTTCGCGGGACCGATGATGCCGCGTTCTTCGAGTTGATCCACGAGCCGTGCAGAGCGTGTGTATCCGATCCGCAGATGGCGCTGCAGCAGCGAGATCGAAGCGCGGCGCACCCCGCGAACGATCGAAACAGCTTCGTTAAAGAGTGGGTCGAGGTCATCCTCTTCTTCAGCCATCTCGTCCCACAGCGGGGCCTGTTTAAGATCGACGCCTGGCGGAATACTTTCAATAGCTGTCACGGGTTGTTCCTCGATCTCTTCTCCCAAGTTGGCGGTCTTCCAGTATTGGATTAATCGGTTTAACTCATCCTCGGAGACATACGCCCCCTGCATACGGATGGGCGCCGCCGCGTCGGGTGCCTGAAAAAGCATATCCCCTCGCCCGAGGAGTCGTTCAGCGCCCGGTTGATCCAGGATGACACGGCTGTCGACGGAGGATGCCACAGCGAAGGCGATTCGTGCCGGGAAGTTGGCTTTAATCAGGCCAGTGACTACATCCACGGAAGGGCGCTGGGTGGCGATAACTAAATGAATGCCCGTCGCGCGCGCGAGCTGCGCCAAGCGAGTGATCACCATCTCCGTCTCATGGGGGGCCAGCATCATGAGGTCTGCTAGCTCATCGATCACGACGACGATGTAATGCATCGAGCGCCCCCCGGATTGTTTCACGCGCCGGTTATAGTCACCGATATTTCGCACCCCCACTTGGGCGAAGAGATGATAGCGACGGTCCATCTCGCGCGAGACCCATTGCAGCGCTGACACCACACGCTCCAATTCAACAACTACTGGAGCCATAAGATGAGGGATGCCATTAAAGTATGTCAATTCGACCCTCTTCGGATCGACCATAACAAACTTAAGTTCATCGGGTGTGTTCTTAAGCAGCAGGCAGGAGATGATGGCATTGACGCATACGGATTTGCCTGAGCCCGTTGTGCCCGCGATAAGCAGATGCGGCATGGCTGTGAGATCCGCAATGACTGACCCGCCTGACACATCTATGCCCAACCCCAGTTTTAACCTAGATCGTATCTTTTGAAAACTCTGCGCTTCGATTACGTCACGCAGCGCAACCAACGAAACATCCGTGTTGGGAACCTCGATGCCAACATAACCCTTGCTCGGCACAGGCGCTTCAATCCGAATCGAGGGGGCAGCAAGTGCTAGAGCAAGATCATCCGCAAGAGATGAAATCTTACTCACTTTAACTTTCGTGCGTCGTCCTCCACGTCCTTCGATAAAATCCGGTTCGACTCCAAATTGAGTGATCACTGGGCCGCGATTGATCTCTACAACTCGCGCGGGCGCACCAAATACTCGCAGCGTTTCTTCGATCAACCTGGCGCGTTCACGGTCGAATGTCTCATCAGCTCGGCTTACCGCTCCCGATTCGAGTATCTCTGCCACCGCCGGCAACACCCACTGCCGCCGTGAAGCATCCCCCACCGCTTCAGTCTGGAGAGTTGATGCCAGATCCATTCCTTGCTCGGTTTGAACCGCTTCCGGTTGGATCAATGGCGCGGTGACCAATGGTTGCGAATGGATATCTGTAGTCCGCGCGCCCACCTTAGGTTGAGATTGCGTTGGAATGCTCGTGAATTGCCGGCGAACCCAATCCCAGCCCTTAAGCGCGATATCTACTATTTCCGGAAGCGAGATCCCGGCTATAAAAGTGATCGATACGAGGAGCCACGCTACGATTACAACAATTGCTCCGCCAACACCCAGGCCGCGGACCAGGAGAGCGTAGATGGCCGCGCCGATGATCCCTCCGCCACGGCCATCTTTCGCAATCGCTTTTCCGATCGCAAAGGTCGTCGCTCCAAGCAACGCATGCATGAGAACCAGGGTTAGTATGAAGAATGAAGTCGCACCTACAATCTTCTCTGTTTCAATCCCCGGTAAGCGACCTCGCATTTTCCTTAAAAGAATCCCCACCCCACCAATGATCAGCGCTAGAGGGACGATGAACATCCCCCAGCCAAAGGTCTGTTGGAGCAGACGTACCCAAGCGCTTCCGATCAAACCCTGTTGCGTGGTGAGCAGACTCAGAATCGTCAATAAGCCGATAACAAGCAGAAAGAGCCCGAGCAGATTGGTTTTCCGTTCTCGTGTGAGGAGGCCCTGGATTGAAAAAATTTCGCCAAGTGAGTTGCGAAGCGCTGCAATGAAATTCCTCGAGGTGCGACTTTTCACCGTTTTCTTACGGCTCTTTGACCTCGAGGTGCTCTTGCGTCGACTTCGAGTGGATGTTTTTTTTACCACTTCTTTCTCCAAGCGCGGCGATTATAGCATAGCAGCCCACAAATGTTCTCGCTACATGCTAAAATCTAGCCATGGTGCACTCCAAGCCGGCTGTACTACTCAATCGTGTCCACTTCCTTCGCCACCTCACGCCCGAAGCGTGTATTGAGCTTTCAGAAGTGCTGCCGCGCGAGACATACGCACCGGGCGAAACCATCGTAACAGAAGGGGGAAATCCCGATTCCTTGTACATCATCCTGGAAGGTGAAGTGGAAATTCTCCAGAGCGAGGAAGACGGTGAGTGGGTTTCCCTTGGGCGCTTGACTTCGGGAGATACAATCGGCGCGCTCGAAATGATCTACCGGCAGCCGCGCCCGGCGACAGTCCGGTCAGTTGAGGCCACCGTCGTTCTCCGCTGGGATCGCGCCCTCCTTACACAATTCATGAAGGCTCAACCGCTGGCGCTGAAAGGTTTGCAATTCGTCGCCCAAAGCCATAAACTTGCAAAAAAGCTTCACTTCTCCTGGCTCAGAGAAGGCGAGGTGATCTACGCTCTCGCCCGCAAACACTCCTTCGTACTTTTTCAACGACTGACCATCCCCGTGCTCATGCTCGGTGGTGCTTCCGCTCTCATCCTGTGGGCGCTTCTGGACGACGTCACCATTGCCCTGTGGGGCGGATTTGGCCTTGTACTAGCCGGCATCCTCTTCGGTATTTGGCAGTGGTTAGATTGGACCAATGACTATTATATCGTGACCGATCGCCGCGCGGTCTGGCTGGAGAAAGTGATTGGTATCTACGATAGTCGCCGCGAGGCGCCGCTGCATACAATCCTCTCCGTCAGCGTCGGAACGGACATCACAGGGCGCATGATGGGATTCGGGGATGTCGTGATTCGAACCTATACCGGCAAAGTCGTTTTCCACAATGTCGGCGAAGCCCAAACTATCGCTGCTTTGATCGAAGAGAACTGGCAGCGTCAGCGAGCAAAACAGGACTCAACGGACCGCGAATCACTAGTCGAAGCGCTTGAACAGCGTCTGCAGGATGATGAGCCGCAGATAGTTGAAGAGAGCCTACCCTCCCCCGATACTCCGGACACACGAGGGCTGAGCCGTTGGGGATTCAAGGTTCGTTTTGAAGATAAAGACACAATCACTTACCGAAAACACTGGGCAGTCTTGCTGCGCGAGATCAGTGTTCCGTCCGCTTTATTTATCATTATTATCGGACTTCTCGGAGCGCGTCTGAGTGGCTTGATATCCTTGTTCTCTCCCGGTATCTTCCTGCTCATAAGCATCGCCTCGCTGATGGTGGTCAGCGCTTGGTGGCTTTACCGTTATGTAGACTGGGCAAATGACATTTACCAAATCACCGCTCAGCAGATCATCGATATATATAAAAAACCTCTCGCCCGAGAGGAGCGCAAAGTAGCTCCAATTGAGAACATCCTCGGCACGGAGGTCGATCGCAAAGGCTTGATTGGCATCCTGTTAAACTACGGCAATGTAGTTGCCAATGTTGGCACAGAGCAGTTCGTCTTCGAGGGGGTTTTCGACCCCGTCACAATTCAACAGGACATCGTCCACGCGCAGGAAGCCCTGATGCTTCATAAAGCAGATCAAGCGCGCTTCAAGCGACAAAGCGAAATGGTAGAATTGTTCGATATTTACCACAACAAATACACTCAAGGAGACTCCGAAGACGGAGACGAAAATTCCCAGCACTATGGCAATTCGCGAGATCGTAACCCCACCTAACCAAACCCTGCGCGAACGCGCTCAAAAAGTCCGCCGAATAACACCCGAGATTGAACAACTCATCGATGATTTAATTGAAACGATGCGAGTCGCTCCCGGTGTCGGCCTTGCCGCACCCCAGATAGACGCCGGTGTGCGGGTGATTGTCGTCGAATATGCTGAAGGCAGCGAAGAAGAAGACGCGCCAGAAAAACCTCCAAAGCTCTATGCGGTAATCAATCCCAAGATCACGCGCACATCCAAGGAGAGGGTGCTTGGAAACGAAGCTTGCCTATCTCTCCCGGGGTATTTTGGTGAAGTCGAGCGGCATGAGCGGGTCACGGTCAAGGGCTTGAACCGACACGGCCAGGAGATTAAACTTAAAACTAAAGGATGGCTGGCGCGTATCTTCCAGCACGAGATCGACCACCTTGAAGGTATTCTCTACATCGACCGCGCCACTCAGGTTTGGCGGGTTGAAGAACAGGGAGATAAAGAGATTCCCGCGCCAGTGTAATCTACCGCCGGTCTCACGCCAATTCTTCTCTTTCGACACCCTCCCACACGCTTACATCCGCGCGCATGGACAATGATCGGATTATTCCGGATCTCCTCCAAGTACCGCTAAGTGAATACTCCCCGCCGCACACCGTCCTGGTGTCTTAGGAAGCGACGGGGCTTCTAGGCCAAAGCCAGAGATTGTATCCCCAATCTCAAAATATTGAT
>SDBU01005512.1_pt1 | contig 15115 bp, 12 predicted proteins | sample 2277071 | NCBI WGS metagenome assembly SDBU01 (sample SAMN10397929, study PRJNA504765) | marine sediment metagenome | isolation source: marine sediment core GS08_GC12, 126 cmbsf | place: Arctic Ocean: Gakkel Ridge, Loki's castle | collected 2008
GATATAGACAATGGCCATGATCGCCAAAGCCACTTCCTGGAGAGTATGTTCTGAAAAGTGAAGAAAATCGCTCATTATCTGCTCTCCTTAGTTACTTCAGACTCTCTAGCTTATTCTGAAACGGTTTGTACTCATGGTGATCCCAGAGACAAACGAGCACTTCTTCCAGGCCAGTCTGATTCTCAAGGTAGGATACAATCGTATCCAGGGTGAGTTCGGCGCTCTGGTTCAAGGGCACACCATAGAATCCGTAACCCATTGGGGGAAAGGCTATCCTTTTGATACCTTTCTCGTCGGCCAGTTTGAGAGCATTGACAATCGTCGCTCTGAGCTTGTCAGGCGTGCCCTCTTCCTGGAACTTGGGACCGTTGGCATGAATTATATACTTGGCCTTCATTTCGCCAGCTTCGGTGATAACGCATTCATTGGGTGCCAGGGGCCCCATTTTATCAAGTATCTTTTGTATCGAGGGACCACCCCGTACGGCAATCGCGCCCCCGTAACCGGAACCGAGTTTCAAATCGGATTGGGCGTAGTAAACAAAGCACTCCGCATCGGTGTCGGTTACATCGCACCGTTCCAGTCGTATGACACTCTGGTTGACCTGTTTCTTATCTGCCATACTGCTACCTTTCGTTGTATCTACACATTGTGCTGCTCTGCAAGTTCAGGAACCCCCCGTATACATCCCTTTAGCTGCTCGACCGTAAATGGCTTCCTTATCCATCCAAAGACTTCTCTATCGCAGTAATCCTGTATCCCTTTCGTTCCCGACGACAGGATAATCCGCACTACCGGGATGCGTATATCAGAAAACAGACTGCTGCAGATAGCCGCCGTCCTCCCTTTGCCGAAAGCGCAATCGACGACAATGTAGTCCGGACGGAAGGTCTGTATTATCGCTGCTGCTTCATACTCTCGAGGCGTGAATCTCACCTCAAGTTCGCCGGCTTCCCCGGTCCTGTTGAGGTCCGTGATCAACTCTTCGCCGACCCCAATTACCAGTACGTTTATGCCCTGATCTCGGACTATCTTGTAGTAGTCACATTCAGAACATTCCGTATCACACAGCAGGTTGAGACATCCCACTCCGCCGAGAAGGTCTTTCAGCTCATAGCAGCGCCTGGCTCGCGAGCGATAGGTGATACATTCGATGCACTCGGCTTTGATCTCGCCACCGGCGGCGAGATACTCCCAGCAGTACTGATAGACGGATGGCTTGATGGCTCGGGACGAGCCGGAAGGGGCTAATACTCCTGAGGCGATGATATTCAACTCAGAAATGGGAATTCTGAAATGCCCCCCGAGTGTTCGACGTGATTTCACTTTACCGGCCCTGACCCATTTGAGTACGGTATCAGGCGACACTGAGAGCAACTTCGCCGCCTGCGAAGTAGTCAAATAACTCTTGCCTTTCAGATCGTTCGGTAATTCGGTCATTTCTGAGTTTTCTGAGTTTTCTCAAATAAATGGAATTCCTGACCTGGTGTCAAGAACCTTTTTGTAAAAAAGTTGACGAGAATGATAACTGTATGACATTTATAAGGTTGCGCGGTGGTTACGGCGATGGGAAGTGCTCTCGGCTCGAATTTCGAACTGCGAAGAAAAATCACAACGGATACCTGAACTTGAGCAGTAAACCCCGGTCAGAAGGCTATAATCGTATCCGGATTATCAGAGACGGACAGGGTTTTCGAAGCACAGAAGCTTGGTATCGGCGCTTTTGTCAAGAAACCCCTTACCAGGAAAGATATCGCCGCTGGGCTGCCATTGTTTTTCGCCCTCCGGCACCAGGCACCGTTGCCGATCGTACTACCGTAGCAGGTCATCCCACCAGAGGACTCCGATCGCCGGCCGGGAACTGCCGGTATCTGTCGTTGCACCCTGGATAATCAAACCGTCCGAATCCAGCAAGGCGGACAGTGACTGTGATAACTCCTTGGGTGAAAAATCAGCCACCACCCCGTCGGCTTCGTGTCGCAGTTTGCCCGGCCAGACCAGGGTTCGATTGCACCGACGAATCGGTGTCTTGCCCAATCGGGCCGGCACCGGAACGGGGAACAAATCAGTACGACCACACATCCTCTTTAGAGCCGGAATCACCAGCATGGCGCAGGTAACGGCAACCGACAGGGGGTTACCGGGGAGACCAAAGAGCAGTTGCTTTCCTTTACGGGCAAAGTAGACCGGTTTACCCGGCTTGATCCTGACCTTGTGAAACACCGACAACCAGCCCTCGCCAATGGCTGTGGAGACAACCATATCACGTTCGCCAACCGACACTCCGCCGGTGGTGACAATCACGTCGTGTTTTCTTTGCAGTACTTCACGGAGTAACTGCGGGTCATCGGTGACGGTTGAGATGGTTTCCAGGCCGTCAGAAAACGGTCGCACCAGGGACGAAACAGTGTATAGGTTGGAGTTGTAGATTTCCCCCCCGGCCAGCGGTGATCCCGGAAGGACATGTTCGTTACCGGTGGTGGCGACCAACACCGTGGGCCTGGCAAACACGGGCACACGGGTCAGGCCGATACCGGCCAGGATACCGACGTCGAGAACACGCACGACGTGTCCTTCGGTAAAGAGCGTCTGCCCGCGCTGAATATCCGCTCCGGGATGACGGACATTGACACCGGGTTCAATCGGCTCCCGGAAAGTGACGCCACCGTTGTCGCCATCGCTATCCTCGATCTTCACCACCGCGTCATATCCCTCCGGAATCGGAGCGCCGGTCATGATCTTCACCACCGCACCCTCGCGAAAAGCGGCTATATCCGAATCACCGGCAAACACGGTGTCATGACAAGGCAACGTAACCGGATCGGATCGCGAGCACCGGGCGAGCCACCCCGAGCACACCGCGTATCCGTCCATGGCTGAGTTGCGGAAAGACACCACGTCAATATCTGAAACGATATCCTCGCACAGTGTATAGCCGATGGAGTTTTCAACGGCAACCCTGGTTCGGCCGGGTTCGGGCAGGTTGTCTTCTATGAGTTTCAGGGCCTCTTCAAGACTAATCATGTGAAGATGTCTCTTCCGCACAGTCGGTGATTCGACCGGCTATCAGATTCAAGGGGTGCCCGATCAACGGAAGAATGAACTCCAGAATCTCTCGCACTGCCCGTGGTGACCCCGGCAGGTTGACAACCAACGATGAACCGGCAATGCCGGAGACGGCCCGTGAGAAAACCGCATGGGGAGATTTCCCGAAGCTGAACCGACGAATCGCCTCGTCCAGCCCGGGAGTGGGTCGGTCCAGCAGTAACCCGGTGACTTCCGGAGTGACGTCGCGAGGAGCGCAGCCGGTACCGCCGGTGGTGAAAATCAACTGGTACCCGGCGCCGATATAGTCTCTCAGAGCCTTTTCGATCCTGGCCGGATCATCGGGCACGATGGTATCGGCAACCATCCGGAAATTTGTCCCCTGAAAAGCGTCCCGGAACACCGGCAGAGAGCGATCTTCCCGCACCCCGGCGGCACTCCGATCCGAAACGACAATGACCGCGACTTCATTCTTCATGTCAGTCCCAACGGATGGAATCACCGATCTTAATGATTCCTCCCTGGATCACCTTTGCAAACACGCCCTCGCGCGGCATTATACAATCACCGACAATCTCAAAAATGCGGCACCCGCGATGGCACTCTTTGCCGATCTGCGTAATCTCAAGGGCGATCTCCTCGCCGACAGTCAACCGCTTACCGACGGTAACGCCACCAAAATCCAGACCGATCGTGGTCAGATTCTCCGCGAAATCACCGGGGTTGATATCGATCAGATCGCTGTCGAGTTTGGCGAACGACTCCAGGGGCAGCAGCGACACCTGGCGTTCCGAGCCGGCGTGAACGTCGCCCACGATGCCGTAATCATCCGCCAGTAAAGCTTCGTCGACATTGCTCTTCTTGTCACCCCTGACTTTCGAAACCGATATTCTATGGATCAGACCTGAGGAAGTCACCGGATTTCCCACCCTTCTTCTCAAGCAGTACCAGGTTGGTGATGGTAATATCCTTCTGAATCCCTTTCAGCATGTCATATACCGTGAGGGCGGCCACACTGCAGGCCGTCAGTGCCTCCATCTCCACACCCGTTCGCGAGAAACACCGCGCCGTTGATTTAATCGTGACCGTGCTCTGGTCCCGGTCGAGGACGAATTCCAGATCGATCTGATCCAGCGCCACGGGATGGCACAGCGGTATCAACTCCGAAGTGTTTTTGGCGGCCTGGATTCCGGCGATCTTAGCCACTGCCATGACATCGCCCTTGGTGGAACGGTTTTCCGTGAGCGCCGCGAAAGCCTCGTCGTTGAGATGCACAGACACCCGGGCGGTGGCGCTGCGACGGGTAATCTCCTTGCCGCCGATATCCACCATCCGAGCCCGGCCACCACTGTCACTGTGACTGAGTCGCCCCATGTCAACCCCCGATTCCGATAAAAGACGGCAATGCTTCGCCGGCACGGATAGCGCCGGAGCAACCCTGGAAACGCTTTGACTCCACCAAGTCGGCTATTCTCCTCAACGCCGGCTCACGACCGGCGTCAAGAGCCTCAAATAAATCTACGGCCCGGTCGGAGAACAGACAACCATACAGCTTGCCGTCGGAGGCCAGACGGAGACGGTTGCAATGGGCGCAGAAAGGATGGCTTACCGGATTGATGAAGCCTACTGAAATATCCAAATCCCCGGAACGGTAGTACCGTGCCGCCGATGTCGGATCGACCCTGACCGGCAGGAACGAATACCCGACCCGCTCCCTGATCTCATCACCGGAGACATACCAGCGTTTGACGGCGCCGGTCGTGCGGGAGGGCATGAACTCGATGAACCTGATCGTTATCCCGAGATCGTTGGCGAAGGCAATCATGCTGCCCGCTTCATCGTCGTTAATGCCTCGCATCATCACACAGTTCAATTTTACCACCGGGACGTGCTTCATGGCTGCCTCGATGCCGCTCAACACATTGTTCAACCGGTCCCTGGCCGTGATACGATGAAATCTGTCGCGTCGCAGAGAATCGAGACTGATATTAACGCTGTTGACTCCGGCGGAGCCAAGCTGTTCGGCCAGTTTCGACAGCCGGACCCCATTGGTAGTCATAGCCACGTGGACGCCCTCATCGAGGTTCCTCGTGTAAGCCGCCAGCCGGGTCAGATCTTTATACAGGGTCGGCTCGCCACCGGTGAAACGCACCTTTCGTACACCGGCCAGATGGAGCACTTTGATAGCAGCTTCGAACCTCCTCCGCTCAACCGGGGCATCAACCATACCGGTATCCGCACCAGCAGGACGGCAGTAGAAACAGCGCAGGTTACAGCCGCGCAGCAACGACACTCGCAGGTACGACATTGTGTCCGTCATATTCAAAGACCAGATCCTATTGTCTTTCTCGTAATTGAGCTTCCACGAAGTTCGTCAGTCTGTCGATTCAGACTGCTGTAACTATCGACTTAATAACCCTTCCATGCAAGTTTATTCTGTCGCTTCAGAGCACCGGCAATCCGGTATTCATCAATATGGGACGATCTATATTTGAAGGCCTCGCAGATCGCACTAAGGATGGATTACCGCACCGGGATCGGTTCATTCTTCCTGGTGTTGACGCCGAATGTCACTTACTGCCATAGAGTTAGCAGATCGATATTTTCCTTTCACTAAAAGCGCCGGTGACATATATTAAAGTGGAGGTTTCGCTTCGGTGGGAACTGTCATGCGTACATCAGTCATCCTCATTCTGACTACATTCTTTCTGGGTGTGGAAAGCTTCGCGGTCAGCACGGTAGAACCGGTCATTGATAAGGAACTGCTGAGCTACCAGTTCAGAACCCACCGCACCATCACCCTTCACGACCCCGATGGGGCATACCAACCACTGCGCTACAGCGATCAGGAACGGCTGGGTATCTACGAAGTCGCCAACCACTGGAAGGACGACTCGCTGAGTTTTGTCGTTTTCCGGAGTGACATTCTCACCGGCAGCGCGATCAACCAGGCGAATAGAAATGTATGGTCATTCATGACATATCATGCCGCGGATCTGAACGGCGATGGTGGTGAAGAGGTTATCGTCTGTTACCTCGATGACCCGCACGTCTGGCTTGAAATTATCGACGTCAGCGGCGAGATTAACTACAAGCGGCTGCTTCTGACCCCCGAGGATCACAACCAAAACGGGCGGTGGGATGGTGGTGTCCACGCGATGGCAACCTCCGATCTTAACGGCGACGGGTTTGCGGAATGTCTGATAACTGTGTTCTCCGGATTTGATCTCTACCCCCGCGGGCTCTACTGCCTCGACTGGAAAAACGACTCTCTCCTGTGGATCCGGGAGTTCAGCGGACTCCCCGGTCATCCGGTGCTGGTCGAGAACAGCAATGGGGCTGTCTCCATTCTACTTGCCCAGTGTTCGATGGGGAATGCCGTCACCACGGCTACAATGGACGACCAGCATTCTTATGTCCTCTGTATCGATGCTGCCGGGCAACTACTGTGGAGTAAAACACTCGGGGAAATCTTCAGTTGGTCCTGGGTAATAGCCATTGACACCGACGACGACGGTATTAAGGAAGCTCTCACCTGGACCAATCCCAGCTCGGTCGATGATTCCGCAAGCGTGCAGGAGCAGGGTGCTCTCCTCCGTGTTTACGAATTGGACGGCACACCCGGAAAATCATTGCGACTGCCGAGTGGCGTCGTGATCAGACATCTGATTCTCGGTGATCTGAACCGGGACAGTTACGATGAAATCATTGTCAGTAGCTCCGACCGACATGTCACGGTCTATGATCGGCAACTCAACGAGTTGAACCGCTTCCTGTTCCCGGCCGAAGTGGAGTTGTTCAAGTGCGCCGATTTCCTGGGTACCGGCAGTATGCAGCTTATCGTATCGACCGTCAGCGGTAAGACCATGCTGTTGAGCAACTCCTTTGATCTGCTGGCTCAAACAGATGATATGTTTGATTTCCGGGGTTGTTTTGATTTTATGGCTGCTTTCGCAGAACCTGGTCGCGCCCTGATGATGCGGGATCAGAACCAACCCCTTATGCACGCGCTTTACTTCGAGAAGCAACCCTTCCTGACTATTCTCGGAAACTTCCTGATTAGAAATAAGCAAACGCTGATCGGCCTGTTTGTCGCCCTGGTAGTCGCTCTGGTTTTCACAAACTACCACCGGCGTAAGATCAGTCACAACCTGGAGATAATATCCAGCCAGCGAGATAAGCTGAAACAAACTCACAACGAATTGCAGAAGACGCTGGATGACTTGAAGGCGGCCCAGACCAGACTGGTCCAGTCGGAAAAAATGATGTCTCTCGGTATGCTCGTGGCTGGTATTGCTCACGAAATCAATAGCCCGTTGGGCGCCATGTCCAGCAGCAATAACACCGCCGCCCGAATTCTCAGCCTTCTCAGGCGACAACTTGGTCAGGCCGGGATAACACCGGAAACCGAGGTTGAGCTGTTGAAATCATTGGAGGCGCTGGAGAATGCCAACAGTTCCGTTCAAACCGGAGTGGACAAAATAGACCGGATCGTAAGCAAGCTCAGGAGCTTCGCGCGCCTGGACGAAGCCGAACTCCAGAAGGCATCCGTGGCTGAGTGCCTTGACGAAACACTTGGGTTGCTGCACCCACGCATGAGGAAACGCGTTCTGCTCAATAAGCAGTATGACGATCTGCCGGAGATTCCCTGTTACCCCGGCTACTTAAACCAGGTCTTTCTCAATGTGCTAATCAACGCCATTGAGGCCATACCCGACCGTGGCGAAATAACGATCAAGACATACTCGGAGGAGAGTGCCGTCATAATCCGGATTTCAGACACCGGTGCCGGTATCCCCAGCGAACATATCCAGAAAGTCTTTGATCCGGGCTACACTACCAAGGGTGTGGGAGTCGGTACCGGCATGGGCCTGGCCATCTGCTACCAGATTGTCCAGGATCACAAGGGGGAAATCTCCATCGAGAGCGAAATCGGCAGCGGAACCACGGTGACAATCCGCCTGCCGCTGGAGTTGAAGTAATCGATCACGCTTCGTTCTTCCTGCTGCGGCCGGGCCATTACCTGTTGACGGACAACCTCCTGCGGATCGCATTTACGATCTCCCGCTTAGCGTAACCTCTTAACCGGCTTGACAGAAGCACCGCGCCGTTCTATCCTGTGGTAGCGCGAGGCAAATGAACTTGGCGGATCACCTGGAACCACATGTGACGGACACGATACATGATTCACACGGAGCCACTATCCGGGCATTCCTTGCCAACCCACTGAACAAAAATATCTTTCTCTCTTTCTTCAGGATGACCTACTCTCGCTCCGTGGTTTATCTACGGTACCTGAAATCAAAAGGATTTCAACTTCCACTGGATCAGTACGCTGGCCAGGACCCGGTTGCTGATCTGGCGATTGATGTTCTCGGTTCAATCCTCCGTGGCAGCCAAACGGACCCACCCTATCCCGAGGTGTTCTCGTTTCTTGAGAAAGCCGGGGTGACCGACCAGGCCGCGGTGAAACCCGCCACTCTCGTGGCCTTTTCAGAACATTCCTTCGGGTCCAGATTACGATGTAGCTGCAGGTCACACTCGTTTTGCGAGCAAGACCCGCCGCAACTGTATACTTCCGCCATCAATCAGGGGCAGATGTGGACATCTGCCGCCCACATAAATGTGTCGATGACACTCGCGTAGGGGGCGGTCTTGTGTGTGTCACCCCCAATTTCGACTCCGCCCACCCTTCGACTCCGCTCACCCTTCGACTCCGCTCAGGATGACGTTGATACACATCTTGAGTAGGTCAGGACCCTTGTGGTCCTGACGCCTGGGGCGTGAACATAATAGTCAGGAGTGCAAGACTCCTGACCTACAATTGGGAATAGTCAGGAGCACCAGCCTCCTGACCTACTGATGACACTTACCACCAGGCGAAGATTCATCGAGGTTAGAAGACAAAAAAACGAGGTCGGCACGGAGCCGACCTCGTTTACATCATATCAAGCACTGATGTACCTGCCGGTACTCCAGTTGATGCTTCTACCAGTTGCGTTGGCGATAACCACCGCCACCGCCACCACGACCACCACCACGGCTGTCATCGCGCGGACGCGCTTCGTTGACATTCAACGTGCGCCCGTTCAATTCCTGTGAGTTCACACCGGTGATTGCCGACTTAGCCTGTTCCCCGTCGGGCATTTCCACGAAGCCAAATCCTCTTGACTCGCCGGTATACTTGTCCTTGATGATATTGACGCTAGAGACTTCTCCGAAGCCTTCAAACGCCTGACGCAACTGTTCTTCCGTCGTGTCAAACGACAGATTGCCAATGTAGATATTCATTCTACACTCCGGTTTTGTTTGTCCCGACACAGTCTCTATGCCATGCATGATGAGCCTGTAAGGCCAAACGCATTAATGCGCACTATTGCGCGGCGGTCCCCAGATTCAGCTTCTCCGATGATTTGACAGGATAAAAAAACAAAGCCTCGACAAAAGCAGTGACGGAAACCAAATGTAACTATACTATATATCGGTTAATGGCAACAAAGTCAACAGTTTCTATAAACTTTTTTCCTCTGCCGGTTTTCCCGGGCCAATCTCCCGGCATCCACACCGGCCACACCATTTACCCCTGTAGTGCTGTATGTCTATGGTATACAATTGATTACGCTGTTATTGTGCCGACGGACAGGAAATACAAAGGAGACCGGTTCTAACCGGTCTCCTTCTAATAAATGAAGCTTTCGTAATTACGAGCGGTAAGCTCGAGATTTGTTACCAGGTCCGACGACGCTGGTTGCCGCCACGGCCGCCGCCGCGACCGCCACCGCCACCGCCACCACGGCCGCCGCCGCCGCCGCCTCTATCAGCGCGCGGGCGCGCCTCGTTGACGTTCAACGTACGCCCGTTCAAATCCTGACCGTTCAAGCCGGCAATAGCGGCCTGGGACTTTTCTCCGTCGGACATCTCCACGAAAGCAAACCCTCTTGGTTCGCCGGTGTACTTGTCCTTGATGATGTTGACGCTCGAGACTTCTCCAAAGCCCTCAAACGCCTGCCGCACCTGCTCTTCTGTCGTATCGAACGACAGGTTACCTACGTAGATGTTCATTCTACACTCCGGTCTTGCTTATCCCCACCCGAAACCTCATCCCGCAGGGATTGCTTTCGTCGAGATAAACCCGTTTAAGCGCACCATTGCGCGGCGGTCCCCAAACTCAGCCTTTTCAGAGATTAAGTTGAAAGAACAAAGCCTCAAGAAAAGCAGTGACGGAAACCAATTTTGACCACTAAGTATATCGGTTCTAAATGATAAAGTCCAGAGTTAATTACAGTTTGTTTCGCGGCTATGAGTCGATGATATGCAATAAGTGTCGGATATATCTTCACTCTCAGGTCGATATGTATGTGATTGCCCCACTGCGCATTACGTTACAATGGATCGCGGCGGCGTTCCTGGAATCCGAACTCTGAACGAATCAGTCGAATAACAATCCGGGCTGATCACTACCACCAGCAGTGGGATTACGGAAGTCGGAGGCGATATTTGTTTTGCCATACCTGCCCTGACCCCCTGACAGGGTGTTGGAAAATTGTTCTATCATTCTCAATTGCCAACACAATCGTCATCCCCACAAAGTGGGTGCGCGGCGTATGTCTTCATGCGCCACGCTCTACTGGCAGATGTGGAGAGGCTACCCAAAAGGTCCTTAAGTGCCGTTGCAGACGCCAGAGTGATCATGCTGAGCAGAGTCGAAGCATGGCAGCCTTCGGCTGATTTACGAGGCTCCCAACTTCAGTCTCACATCCATTACGCTAAAGCAAAGTGTGGCGACGCCACTCGCCCTTCGACTCCGCTCAGGGTGACGACATTCGCTGCCTTGTGAAACATACTTATGGGACAACCTCCGGACATCTGCCGGTCACAGAAAACCTGCGCTTTACGTCCTCGCGAGTCCGCCGAAGGCGGGCGTGGCGATCTCAAGTCGATTGCTGTCCATGCCGGCGTGCTGAAAACGTACTTCCCGGGTAGATTACCGAATCCCAAACCCGGCCAATATGTTTTGTTGAATTCCACTCGACGGTCATGGTATATTAGAAAAGGGAAGAACAGGTCGGTTCGTTCGTAACAGGGAATGCACGACCGGGCGAGCCATAACGGTTTCTTGAATCGGAGCGGAAGAAATATGGACTACATGGCATTGGTGAATCGATCATTCAATAACGCCTGGAAGCACAAGTTTCTCTGGCTGTTCGGCTTTTTCGTAGCCGCCGGCGGCAACGGCGTTGTTCACGTCTGGGACACCGACAAGGACTGTGACTGGGGGGACCGCTTTGGCATCTGCCCCATTGACTTTGAACCGGCGTTTATCATCATGGCCGTGATGGCGGCTTTTGCGCTCTGGATCGTCTTCTGGGTAATGAGTGTTCTATCGGAGAGTGCTCTTATCCGTGGTATCGCCGACAAGGAACTGAACCAACCGACCAATTTCGGTCTCTGCTGGTCGGTCGGCCTGAACAAGTTCTTCCGACTCTTCGGCATCATATTGCTGGCTACCCTGGCAGCCATATTCGCTATCCTCTGTATGGCGATGGTGATTGTCCCGGCTTATATTGCCGCCGTCGGCCTGGGTATTGTCCTGACAGTTCTGGCCATTCCGTTCCTGGTGGTAATCATATTTATCGCTACGGCCGTGGAAGGCTGGGCTATCCGGTACGCCGTACTCTATGACGATAAGTGGCTGGACGCCCTGGGCAGGGGCTGGAACATGCTGAAGAACAATGTCGGCAAGTCAATCGGGGTGGCTATTTCCTCGTTTCTGGCCCAACTCGTGCTCTGGTGCGTTCTGGTAATCTGCTGCCTGGTGCTGGCCATACCATTCGTCATTATCGGCTACACCGATCTGTGGCTGGGATTGATACCGGGCTTGATCGTGGCAATTATTGTGATTATCCTGGCGTCGGCGTTTACCGGAACGTTCGCCAGTTCCATGTGGACACTCGGATTCATGCAGATGACCGGCTACTCCGGCCAACAGCCGGCCGCAGCAACCGAGACGGCTCCGCCGCTGGCCTGATTCAAAACATTGATTCTGATAATGCGTGGTTGCTTTCACAAAATGAAAGCAGCCGCGCTGTTTTTTGAGTTTGCCGCAAAATTGAATCTACCCTATATTGCCAGTAAGCAGACGCATTACCAGTGGATAACCGGGTAGATAGCTCTTGACGACTCAGGATTCCAGCGGAGAAGATCAGACAAGATCATTTGTCGCTCTCACCAAGGGCACCAAGGTCGGTCACTACCGGATTATCGAGAAGATCGGTGCCGGTGGCATGGGCGAAGTGTATCTGGCGGAGGATACCAAGCTGAATCGCAAGGTAGCCCTCAAGTTCCTCTCCCCGATGTTTGCAACCGACGAACCCTTCAAGGCTCGCTTCATGCGCGAGGCCCGGGCGGCTGCCAAGCTGAATCATCCGAATATCGTGACGGTCCATGAGGTGTCAGAATATGAAGGCAGGCCATTCTTTGCGATGGAACACGTCGAGGGCAGATCACTTCGGCAGCTTATCAAGGACAAGACTCTGAGCGTCGACAGGGCAATTGAAATAGGCATTCAAGTGTGCGAGGGTCTCAAGGAAGCACATTCAAGCGGTGTGACACATAGGGATATCAAGCCCTCCAACATTGTGATCGACAAGAGTGGCCGGCCGAAACTGGTCGACTTTGGCCTGGCCGCGGTTGAAGGCACGGAGCAGTTGACGAAGACAGGCTCCACGCTCGGGACAGTCGGGTATATGTCGCCGGAACAAGCACGAGGGGATGTTGCTGATCACCGGAGCGATCTGTTCTCGCTTGGTACTGTGTTTTATGAGATGATCACCGGGCGTGCTCCGTTCCGAAGAGACACTGAAGCTGCTACACTTAACGCCATACTACAGGATTCCACTGAACCGATGGCGCGGTACAAATCGGGTGTTCCCGATGCTCTCCAGCGGATTGTCTCCAAGCTGCTTGAGAAGGACACAGCCTTGCGTTATCAGAGCGCTGAGGGGGTACTCCCTGACCTGAGGCAGTTGGTTGCATCCGGGTCACAGGATCGCACAACTGTAATCTCCAGACCCAAATCGAAACTGCGCCGGATACTGACTCCCTCTATTGTGGTCGCGGTGATCATTCTGCTTGTCTTAATCCTCAAACCCTGGAGATTTGAGATAATCTCCGATAATCCCGCCCTGGCGGCTCCCCGTCGCCTTGCTGTTCTGTATTTGAAGAATCGTGGCGTTGCCGATGATGAATATCTGAGCTATGGTATTACCGAGGACTTGATTGTTGACCTTACGCGTATCGGCACAATGGGTGTGGCGCCGATGCCGTCGATTCTCAAGTACAAAGACTCGGACGAGGAACTCGATAAGATTGCTGAGCATTTGCAGGTGACTTTGCTCCTGAACGGCTCGATTGACAAATCGGGTGATCTGATCCGCGTTTCGGCGCAACTTATCGACGTGGAAAGCGGATTGAATCTGTGGGCTGATCGCTGGGAAGAAACGTTCGAAAACCTCCCGCGCATCAAAGAAGCATTAGCACTGGGAATCAGTCAGGCACTGGAGATCGACGCGTCTGTGATGCGGGCTGCCCAGGTCGGGACACCGGACGCCGAAAATCCCGTGGCCTACGACTATTATCTTCGGGGCAAGTACACTTTCGAGCGCAAATCTGATGAATCCGATGTCGAAGTGGCCCTGGGGTTGTACCGCAAGGCGCTGGAACTGGAGCCATCTCTGTTGGCGGCGCGACGGGGAGTAGCGGCCGTGCTGTTCCTCAGGGGGCTGTATGATGAGGCCAACGAGGAATTGACGACGGCGCTCGAAGATGCGCGACAACGGAATCTTCGATCCGACGAGGCCGATGCCCTGCGGTCACTGGCCAGTTTGCATCAATTGCAATCGCTCTATGACGAAGCTCAGGAGTACGCTGAGCAGGCTCTGGGGATCTCAGAAGAGCTGAATGATCTTGCCGGTGAGGTGAGGGCGATAAAAGTGATCATTGATGTATATAGTTCCAGCGGGAAGTATAACGAAGCGGCGGTTCTATTCGACCGTGTGCTTGAAATAAACCGTCAACTAAATGATCAGGATGCGCTGTCAGCATCATTAGGTGGCATTGGCACCATATATTCGTTGCGGGGCGATTACGAAAAGGCCCTTCAAAACTATGAACAAGCGCTGGAGATTCGCACCCGGCTTGGTGATCTGAATGGGATGGCAGGGGTGTTGAATAATATTGGAATCATCTACTATTATCAGGGTGATTACGAAAAGACTCTACAAAATTGGGAACAAGCGCTGGAGATTTCCACCCGGCTTGGTGATCAACGTACGATGGCAACGGGGTCGAATAATATCGGAGCCATCTACGAATCTCAGGGTGATTACGAAAAGGCTTTACAAAACTATGAACAAGCGTTGGAGATTTACACACAGATTGGTGATCGGGATGGGATGGCAGCGGTGATGTTTAATAATGGAATCATCTACTCTTCTCAGGGTGATTACGAAAAGTCTCTTCAGAACTTTGAACAAGCGCAGGAGATTTACACTCAGATTGGTGCTCGGCTTGGGATGGCAGATGCGATAGGTGGGATCGCGAATGTATACGGCGAACAAGGTGACTATCGTAAGTCGCTTGAATATGCCCGGAAGTATGCAGAGGCCGCATTGGCGCTGGGAACCCCGGTTGACAGTGTATGGGCGAGCTACGCAATTGCGGTGGTGATTACGAATCTCGGGGAATGTGACAAAGCCATCTCCACCCTGAGCCAGGTGGTGGCTGATGCTACGAGAATTGGTATGGCTGAGATGATATCAGGGGCTCACCAGGATTTGGGTATAGCATATTTTTATAAAGGCGATACTGTGCAAGCGAAGGAAAACTACCACACCGCCTTGAAGGGCTATGAGGATATGGGCGACCGGGGTTCAATGGATGGTGCCAACAGTTGTCTGGGAGAGTTGTATTATTTTCAGAACGTTCCCGATTCCAGCCGTAAATACTTCGAGCAGGGCCTGTCTATCGCGGACGAGCTGGGCAAAAAGAAGACCCAGGTACGGGCTTCGGG
>SDBU01005513.1_pt1 | contig 15114 bp, 15 predicted proteins | sample 2277071 | NCBI WGS metagenome assembly SDBU01 (sample SAMN10397929, study PRJNA504765) | marine sediment metagenome | isolation source: marine sediment core GS08_GC12, 126 cmbsf | place: Arctic Ocean: Gakkel Ridge, Loki's castle | collected 2008
CCGAATAATTTTTCTGAGAAACTGTTCCAATAAACAACCTCGCCCTTTATGTTGAATCCCTGAACGGCGATATTCACCGCCTTGTAAAAGATGGACTTGAAACTCGACTTTATTTTTGATTCAGGCGAGGCGCGGTTTTCTTTTTGAGTGGCCAATATAACTTCTCTTAATAATCTTAAAGTTGCTCTTTCTTTAAGGGAGAATAATTCATGCAGGAAAACATGTAAATCGCCTTAAGAGGTGAAATTAGGGTGAGTTTTGATTCTTTTTTTATACCTCCCTCGGTAACATTGATTCACCCGTCGTGGTTAGTCGAACTTTTTAATTCAGAAAGAGCAAACCCGTTTTGGCTTACTAAAGATGTGATTCTAGCTGGATGAAGATGAAATTTCAGAAAAAGAGCTGTGAATTATTTCTTCCCTTTCTGGCAGGGAATCCATATTTCTGACCTTATGTCTTCAGTCTTTGTATCGGGAGTGGTCATGGTCAAGAAACGCTCCATGAGCGGTCCTGCCTGCGTTAATTTGTTAGCCTGCATCCATTCAAACATCTTGAGGTATGTATTTCCGGCTTCTTCATACGGGCCTTTATGGATGGCAGAGACGACAGAGGTGAATTTCCACTCTTTCTTTTCCAGGGGTGCCTTGACCTCTGCATTGGCTGATACAGGAAATCCCATTTCCCACTGTAGCTCCTCAGGTTTTACCATATCCGGACTGTTGTAAAAGATTCCGATCATAGGTCCAGCTGGTGCAATTTTCTGTTCCTGAATGGCCTTCATCATCTGCATTACAACTCCCTCGATCTCTGTGAAAGGGCCTTTATGCGGGATGCAGCAGTAAGAAAAAGGGGAAACTTCCTTAACAGAGGCGAATTCTTTCTCTGGAGCCTTTTCCTGGGTATTGAGGGCTGTTGATACTGTAATGGATATGAAGAATAGCGCCAACCCCAGTACTGAAATTGTTTTTTTCAAATGGACCTCCCTTACAAATGAAGTGATTTTTATAATAAACAATTCTACCACTTTAAACCTAAAATTTATACTGCATTCTTATCGCATTTTGTGCAGAGGCTAATAACCGGATTGTGTCCTGAAAAGCGGGTAGAATGAACTCCTCCTGCTAATAACTCCTCACTTTTTCTTCACGTATTTATCGAGCCATTCAAACATCTCGGCGAGCACATGAAGGACAGACTCTCTGCCTCTGTAACCGTGACTTTCATGGGGGAGCATGACCAGGCGAGCAGTTGCTCCGTGGCCTTTTATGGCATGATAAAGCCTTCGGGATTGGATGGGAAAGGTTCCTGAATTATTGTCTGCCTCGCCGTGGATGAGAAGAATAGGCTCGTTTATTTTGTGGGCGTGCATGAAAGGAGAAACTTTAAAATAAATTTCCGGGTTTTCCCAGAGGGTTCTTCTTTCGTTCTGGAATCCGAAGGGCGTCAGGGTCCTGTTGTAGGCACCGCTCCGGGCAATCCCGGCTGCTACAAGGTCGCAGTGTGCCAGCAGGTTGGCTGTCATAAAAGCCCCGTAGCTGTGTCCGCCCACCCCTACGCGCCCGGGATCAATGATGCCCAGGGAATCCAGCTTGTCTATGGCTGCTTTCAGGTTCGAGACGATCTGATCGACAAAAGTGTCGTTCATGGTTTTTGGGTCCCCGACTACAGGCATTAGAGCCCTGTCGAGAAGAGCGTATCCCTGTGTTACAAAGAATAGCTGTGAGTAACCTCTGTAAAAGGTAAACCTGTGAGACGAACCTCTTACCTGCCCGGCGATCTTGCGGCTGCTGTATTCACGGGGATAAGCCCAGATCACAAGCGGCAGCCTCTCTCCTTCCTTGTATCCTGGAGGCAGATACAGAGTTCCGGAAAGCTCTATTCCGTCTTCCCTCGTATACTTTATGAGCTGCTTCTTCACTCCTGCAAGCTGCGGTGCAGGGTCTTTAAAATCTGTAAGGGCATCCCTCTTCTTCCTCCTCAGGTTGAAAAGATAATAATTGGGAGGCTCGGTCTCAGATTCGTATCTGGTTATGATTTGATTCCTGGATTTTCCTGCAAAGTCCACAAAAGTCTCATAGCTTCCTTCGCTGCACTGGAATAGTCGCTTTTTTTTCATCGTTTTTAGATCTAGTCTGTCGAGAAAAGGCATGTCTCCCCTGGGCGAAGCGCCGCTTCCGGAGAGATAAATTGCGTCCTTATCTTGAAGGAAGATCCGTTCTCCTGCAGGAGTTGTCATCTGAACAGGGCTGCCGGGGTCGTTGTAGCGGTCCTGGGTGCTCAGGTCAAACATTTTTTTTGGAGCCTGCTCCGGAGCATCAACGTTGATAAGATAAGTGGTTCTCCATCTTCTCTTCCAGTCGCGTTCTGTGAGGAAGGCTTTTCCCTCTGGTTTCAGCCATGAGATTCCTGAATAACGATGCTGGATTTTCAAGATCTCTTCCGGCTGTTCTTTAAAGGGAAAAGAAAGAGTCATGAGTTTGTCCCGGTGGGGGACTTTTTTTTCAGGATTCCCTTCGTCCAGGGCTTCGACCCAGATAAGCGTGGCCGGCTTGAACGCCCTCCATCCAGCAGACCTCGGACCCGTCGGAACTCCCCTCACAGGGACTTCATCGGCTAAGGGGAGATCGGCCAGAAGATGGATTAGCTTACCATTTCTGTTCCATATTTCTAGAGTATGGGCGAAAGAGCGGTAAGGGACGCTGTAAGAGAAAGGTTTTTTTATCCTGTAAACGAGCAGCAGGTTTCCGTTCGGGGATTGGTCGGCATAACGGTACATGCCCGGACCGCCGATCTTTCTGCTGGAGCCAGAGACAATATCTATTTCCACTAACTGGGATGTCGCGTAATAATCGAACAGCTTCTCATCAAAGGCGTCTTTCAAAAGATCCTGGTAGGTTCTTACTTTAGAGAATTTCCTCTCTGTCTCCTGTATATTGGGGCCGACCGGGACTTCCGGTTCTTTGGGAGAATTTCCGCGGTTTTCCAGGATGGTGTAGATGAGGAGATGGCGGTTGTCTTGAAGCCACGTAAAACCAGAGCTTAGGGTTGAATTGATTATTGGTCCGGCAAGAGCTTTTGCCTTTCCGGTTTTTGTGTCAGCTACCCATAGTTCAACTCCTTTATCTGTGTAGCGCAAGAAAGCTATCCGGGAGCCGTCAACAGACCATCCGGGATAACCGAGCTTTGCCCCGCCGGGAAGAGCGATTCGCTTTGTTGATCCGTCTTTTATCGATTTGATTGTAAGGCCTGTGTAAAAGGTTGTTTGCTGGCGGCTGTTATACAACGGTGTAATTCTCATCCCCGCCAGCCTGAGCATGGGTTGAGCCATGTAGGCCATAGAAGGCATGGGTCCGTATTCTGCAAGGAGCATTAAATTGCCGGTGGGGCTAATAGTAGCGCGGGGTGAGGGAAGTGTATCCACGATATCTATTACATCTTTGGGCGGCAGCTTATAGGGTTCTTGAGCAGAAAGGGGGAGAGTTGATAGAAAGATGAAAACAAAGATAAAAATCAAGAATGATACCGGAATATTCTTTTTCATGATTTTCCCTCCTGGAAATATGATTTTATTTGCACCGGTTTTCTAAATATATACTAATTAATTATTCAATATCAAATTTGCTTTTTTATTTTTTTCTTGTACGTGTTTGATTCATCCTGTATAGATGTTTGGTTTCTCTTATGTAGGTTGTTTTTTCTTATGTAGGGGCTTGATTCATCAAGCCCACCTTTATGTTTTGTAAATGATTCTTTGTGCGGATTTGGTTTTTCTTATGTAGGGGCTTGATAAACCCATAGGCTACTCCCTTCATTTACCCTGTAACAGGGGGAAATGTCAAGTTTCGTTTAACTCCCAGACCGATTGTTTCAGTAATTTTATGATTAATTTAGGGAATATTTAAGGAATGGAGGACTATATGAATCTATTATTTAACGAACTTAAGAAACAAACTTTAGAACTATTAAGGGAACTGAGGAATCATCCTTACCTTTCAAATCTAAACCACCCACTTACCGAAAAGAAGAACAACCTTAGAAGACAATACATTCCAGATCGTGATGATGATGAATACGAACGAAGATGTTTTCAAATAAAAGAGCTGGGGTTCAGTATGGGAATGACTCAATGGGGTTGTTTTTGTCAATCAAAGGAGGATTGGGAAAAGTTGTTTGATAGGGTTGAGAAGATAACAAAGGAAGAAGTTCAAAAAATATTTGAAGATAAGGAAAGAGATAAAAAAGAAGAAATCATCAACCTTAAGAAACAAAGAGAAAAAGTTGAGCGAAAAAAAGAAATTATCAAACAAGCCAAAAACCTTATTATTTCAGAAAGAGGAACAAGCTATCTTTACGGGCAGTTGGAAATGAAAGGACTTAAACGTTTCAGTTCAAGCGGACAAAAGTTGAATCATAAACTAATGTGGGCTGTAGATTTTCTTTCATATAAGCTTTCAAAAGAATGTGGATTTGATAAAGGAAAAAAGAGTGAAATGGTTTTATTCAAAAACGCCTCTGCCTTTTTTAATTTTATTAGAGATATTAAGGAAGGCTTAATCCCTTCTAATGATACATTTGTCAATATTCAATTTAAAGCTTCCGAAGCAAGAAAATGGTTAGGCCTCACTTCTGATGAAATGTCAATCGCGGATATTGTAGATTTATTCAGAGGGCTGCAAAGGGTAATATTTGAAGCAACAGGAGAGAAGATTTTTAGAGATACCGATAAAAAGGAATGGGTAGAAACAACCGTTAGTGACACTCTTTATAGTTTGAGGAGAGATAAATTAGAAGTACTTTCAAATAGGTGGAAAACAAAGGATGTGGAATTAACCTTAAGATTTGGAAATATTATGAGCTGGTTATTCATATCAAATTTATCATGTGGGAAGGCGGGTAGGATCACATTACCTAAAGGTGCAAGACATGAACTTGATGGTTATGAACAAAATGTTTTGAGGTGGATTAGATTATGGAAGAAGCCGAGAAAAATTAATGTTTCTGATCTAGCAGCTATTGGAGGATTGAGGGATAAGAATATTCATAGGCTAGCAGAAAAATTAAACAACATATTGAAAAAATTGAAAGAAAAGAAATATATAAAGGATTTTAAAGTGCTGTGGGGAAAAGGAAAAGAAACCCAATTTGAGATCTTTAAAAATAAAGAATCCTAAAGGTAATGACACCGAATTCTAAAGGTAATGAGGGACAGTTCTAAAGGTAATGAGGGATGGTTCTAAAGGTAATGAGGGACAGTTTTCGTCGATTCTACAGGCAGAAAAAGGCTAGGTACTTACTCTTTAAGTACTTTTTAAGTACCTTTTAAAAAATATCTTTCAGATATAAAACCCAGGAGGAGAAAAAATAAAAAAAACTTTCAGTTGATCCTTGAAAAGAGGTTATAAGAAGGTTCAATCAGATGAGAGAGGAAAAGGAAATTAAATATCAGTTAGTTTGTTATAGGGAAAATTCACGAATCTCTCATTATGTAGAAATAGTAGAGGAGGAGAAGTTGGATAAAGCAGTTAGGAGATTAAAAGATAATGGGTTCGATGTGATTATAAAAAAATTAAAAGAGGATGAGTTTAAATAAATAATTCATTGTTCTTTATCCTTTACAAACACCTAAAATAATCCTAAATTACTGATGGAGGTGCCGTACGCCTCTCCCATTAAAGGAGGATATTATGTCCAACTTTTTGAGTGGGGCGCGTCTCTGAAGCGAGAAGAACCTTAACAACCCTTTGCTGAGACTATTCAGCGGGGCTTCAGGGCAAACTTCAAACTGATGGGAGCTAAAATACTGGAGACCCTCATTTAAAGATAGTCCCTTCAGATGAGGATAATCTCCAGCGCGCCTCCTTTATTGTTTTCACTATATGTGATTTGAAATAAATATAAATATGGGAGGGGTGAGCCATGAGTAAAGCAAAAATTATCTTCTACAAATGTGTTCAGGATTCGCAAGATTATGGTAGTGATGATGAGCACATGGTTTCTCGTGTTTTTTTTAATCTTGAAATAGGCGAAGAAACGTTTGAAGGATTGTCTGCAAATATAAACCAGGCTGTCGGTGGTGATTATGATACAGGCCCAATAGAGGCTAGTCAGCCTTTTGGTTATGAGGGAAAATTTAATCATCATGCTTTTCGTGATTGTGCAGAAAAGTTTTATAGGAGTTGCGTCGGTTCAGAAGGAACAGGAATAAGAATTGGGAAAGGTGCTCAAAATATTCGTATGAGAAATAACGTCCATATAAAAGAAATGATATGCGAGTTTGAGATAGGTGGAGAAAGCTAAAATAAAAATATAAATCTTTTTCAGCGAGGAGGCAACCAATGCCATCTTTAAGTATGAATGGGCCATATAAACTGGACAAAGAAACAATTGATGCGAAAGTTACTCGTACATCTCCTGGCAATTATGCTCTCGGTAAAAAAAATGAGAAAGGAACGTTTCTTGTAGGGTATGTTGGACGGTCGGATGATGATGTAAACGGTCGTCTTAAAGATTGGGTAGGTGAAACAAGAAGACCACTTTTCAAGTTTAGTTATGCCACATCAGCAAAAGCTGCTTTTGAAAAAGAATGCAATAACTATCATGACTTTGACCCTCCTGGGAATACTTGCCATCCAGCTCGACCAGCAGGAACAAATTTGAAATGTCCTAAGTGTAGTATTTTTTAATCCGAGATCGGGGATTCAAATCCCATCAGCTCCACCATTTGTTACTCCCTATTTTCCTCCGTCAATTATGAGTTCATTTTCTTTTTATTGATGGATTGCCATAGATACCAAGCCGCAATGCTTCTATAAGAGCCCCATTTTTTAGAAATATTTGCGATTTCCTTCTTTGAGGGCAATCCATTAAATCCATAATTTATTTGAATTGCCTTTCTGAATCCCACATCATCCAAAGGAAGTACATCCAGTCTGATTAAGCAGAAGATAAGAAACATTTGAGCAGACCACCTGCCTATTCCCTTTAACTCAGTTAAAATTTCAATGAGCTCCTCATCATCAGCATCAGGGATTCTAGTTATGTCAAGCGTTTCGTGTTTCATTTTTTCTGATAAATCTAACAAATATGATTTCTTTTGAGTCGATATGCCAGCTTTTCTAAATTGATTATCTTTTAAGTTCAATACTGCCTTGGGATTTAGTTTGAATTTGAGCTCCTTTAAGAATTTTTTATATATAGATTTAGCAGCTTGGTTTGAGAGCTGTTGAAATATAATTGACTTCACCAAAGATTCAAAGTAGTCATTTGAGGGAGATAAAGTACAAGGGCCAATTTCATCAATAATTTTCTTGATAACGAGGTCATTTTCGTACAAATAATCCACAGCCAAACGAACTTTTTCATTCATGGATTGAAAAGATATAACATTAATTTAGAAATCACAAATAGAAACTGCATGAATATAAAAAACCATTGGATTGAATCTCGTTGACAGATATGATAAATATATTAATTGCATATGAATAACTCTCATCTAAAATTCATAGATTTATTCGCTGGAATAGGGGGGATGAGAATCCCGTTCGAAGAATTAGGATGCGATTGTGTATTTAGTTCTGAATGGGATAAAGATGCTCAAAAGATTTACGAAGATAATTTTGGCGAAGTTCCAGAGGGGGATATAACAAAAATTGAGGCAAAGTCAATTCCTGACCATGACATTTTTCTCGCGGGATTCCCTTGTCAAGCATTCAGCATCATGGGCAAAATGAATGGATTTGAAGATACTCGAGGAACGCTTTATTTCGATATTGAAAGGATTTTAAAAGAGAAAAAACCGAAAGCTTTCATTCTCGAAAATGTGAAGATGCTTGTTGGGTATAAAAAGGGAGAAACATTTCAAATTATTCTCAATAGGCTCATGGATATTGGCTATCATGTTCAATGGAAGGTGTTAAATGCTTTGAATTTTGGTGTGCCTCATAAAAGAGAGCGAGTATTCATAGTCGGCTTTTTAGAAAATTACGTATTTAAATTTCCTGTCGGTTCTCACGAATATAAACCCTTAGGGGAAATTTTGGAAAAGGATGTTCCTGAAAGATATTATGCATCTGAGGATATTGTCAGGAAAAGGAAGCAGAGGCACAATTCATCCACTATTCCTTCAATTTGGCATGAAAATAAAGCTGGGAATATAAGTTCATACCCATATTCATGTGCTCTAAGAGCGTACGCATCTTATAATTATCTACTTGTTAACGGAGAAAGACGGCTAACAACTAGAGAAAGCCTAAGATTATTAGGATTTCCAGAATCCTTCAAAATAGAATGCAGCTATAGTCAAATGAGAAAACTAACCGGAAATAGTGTGTGCGTGCCCGTCGTACGAGCAATAGCGGAAGTTGTCCTTAAATGTTTGAATGGAGAAAGCCGTCTTATCAAAGATAGTTCTCCAAAAAAGCAGCTTGATTTAGCACTCTAGACTTAGTCTAAGAATCTATAAAGGGGTGACATAAAGATAATGTCTGAACTTGAAAAGGCAAAAAAGCAATTAGACTTGGTTATAAAAAAAGCACGAATTCACCTTTATAAACCTATTCAAATCGCTGAAATACTAAGGGCCCGCCATATTCATCAAGATTTCAATCTTCTTGATTTAGAGACCTATAGGAATCAATCAAAAAGGTGGAGGGATAAGGTATCTTTGAAATTAGTGGGAAGAATCTGCACTTCCTCTGCCAGATTCCAGGATAATTTATTTGAAAATAATGCCATGCCCCCTAAATTCCTAGCTCCTTTGGGAGAGGAAAATGAGAAGGAGGATAGAAAAGGAATAGTAGAGGCCTATATTTATAATTCAATAAAATTGAAATTCAGTTCGCTTGAGAAGCTCGCCAATTATTTAAAAAATTCTACTCCTGAATCTTTTAAGCTTTCCGATTTTATTGCTGGGTTTGTGGCTGACCCGGGATTAAGGAGAAGCATTGATAAAGCATATGAGATTACAGTTTTTGCTTTGTTTGATTCTATTGTGAGACATCTTAAAATCAAAATCAGCATAAAGGTACCTGATGAAAAGAAAGCTTTTTTGAAGGAATTTGAGGATTTTACAAAGATTGTGCTTGGAATCGATTCTGAAAAGACTGAGATAACAATACCTGCAAGGCTTTATAGAGTTGGTGTAGCCAATGCGGCAGATAGAGGTCTCGATATGTGGGCAAATTTTGGGCCTGTTGTTCAGGTGAAGCATTTATTGCTAAGCGAGGATGTCGCAAAGGATATTGTTAGCGAGGTTTCCGCAGACAAAATCGTTATTGTCTGTAAATCTGCGGATAAGTCATTGATAAATAGAATACTTAGGCAGCTAGGATTTTCTCATCGGATTCAGGGAATTATTACACAGGATGATTTAGAAAAATGGTATTTAAAATGCTTTTCAGATAAATATAAGAAGAGTTTAGGAATAACATTACTTGAAAATCTTGCAAGAGAATTTGATGAGGAATTTCCGTCTTCAGGAGCGGTGCTTTCTCAATTTATTAAAGAGAGAAAATATGATGAAACCCAATTTAAAGGAATTTTTGGGAAGTCGGAAAACTCAAAGCAATAAGTATTGAAATGACGGATTCGGTCTCAAAAGAAAAAAGAAGCGAAATAATGAGCCAAATCAAGAGCTCTGATACAAGCTTTGAAGGTTCATTTAGAAAAAAAACATGGTACAGAGGGCTTAGATATAGGAAAAATGTCCAAAATATGAAAGGGAAACCGGATATTTATTTTCCTAGAAAGAAGCTGGTTGTATTTTTGGATTCATGTTTTTGGCATGGATGTAAGCATCATTGCAGAATGCCCAAATCGAATATTGAATATTGGGAGAATAAAATAAAAAGAAATAAAAAAAGAGATAGAGAAGTATCTAGATATTATAAGAATAACGATTATAGAATCGTGAGATTTTGGGAACACGAAATCAAGGACAATTTTGACAGAGCGATTGACAAGCTTGAATCACTAGTTAGAGAAACTGATTAAAAAATATTATTAATAGAGATTTCTAGTTTGAAAAATATTGAAGAAATTATTAAGAATCTCCTAGACGAAGAACTATATTTTGCGTATAGCTGCATATTAAAAGAGCTCAGGAAAAGGGGCATCATAAGAACGAGAAATATTATCGGGGACTTGGGAGAATATCTCGTAATAAAATATTATAACGATACTCCCGGCCTGCCAAATCTATCGCCAGCCCCGCCTGGCACACAGAATGTGGATGCTTTAAGCAGAAAGGGAGAGAGATATAGCATCAAGACAACCACTGGAAAAGTGACAGGTGTATTCTATGGGCTCCAGGATAAGGGTTCAGATTTGCCCGAAGAGAGAAAATTCGAATATGTAATCATTGCAATACTCGATGAGGATTTGGTGTTAAAGAAAATTAATGAATTATCCTGGGCAGATTTTTTAAAATTTAAGCGTTGGCATAAGAGAATGCGAGCTTGGAATTTAAGCATAACAAAGGAATTGTTAGATAACACGAAAATAATTATTAATTATCGTTAAAATACTAGAGGCAAGTGGAAGCCAAAGCCCCTAAAGTCCTGGCTTCCGATTCTGAGAAGGAAATGAATTTTACATAAGAAAACAATAAAAAGGAGTACTACAATGATAAGATTCGATTCAAGGCCTTACAGCATCAATGATTTCTGGGAATGGAACCAAAGAAAAGAACTAGTGTTGGCTCCTAAATTTCAGAGAAGGTCAGTCTGGTCTGATAAGGCTCGTTCTTATCTTATAGATACTATAATTCGAGGCCTTCCTATATCGATAATATTCATGAGACATGATGTTAATCCGAAGACGAGAAAATCGATTAGAGAAATTGTAGATGGTCAGCAAAGGATAAGGACTATATTAAATTATCTTAATGACGGTTTTAAAATCTCTAGAATTCATAACGAGGAATTTGCAGGAAATTATTTTAGTGGACTGCCAAGTTCAGTTCAAAAAGATATTTTGCAATACATAATTGCAGTAGATGTTCTGCATGGGACAGACGATGCGCAAGTCCTAGATATATTTGCCCGTCTTAATACTTATACGGTAAGACTCAATAGGCAGGAATTATTAAATGCAAAATACTTTGGAGCGTTCAAGAGTACTGTATACTCTTTAGGATATGAATATTTAAGTTTTTGGGTAAATAACAACATACTTACAAATAGAGAAATAACTCGAATGGGGGAAGCAGATTTAACTTCAGAACTTCTAATATTAACTATGGATGGAGTTCAAGATAGAAAGAAAATAGAAGATTATTATAAAAGATTTGATGATGAATTTAATAATAAAGAAGCAGTTGTTGAAAAATTTAAAAACACAACAGACACAATTTCAGAAATAATGGGTGATACTTTACCTTCTTCAAGTTTTGCAAGTAATCCCCTATTTTATTCGCTTTTTGGGGTGATTCAAGATTTGATAAATGAAAATAAAATTTGTAAAAAAGATTACACGAAAATTGTAGTTTCTTTGCATGACATTGACAATATAATTAATTCTAAACCAGAAGATTTATCAAGTAGAAATTTTAAATTTTTCGATGCTGCTACCAAGCATGTTACAGATGCTTCAGCTAGAAGAATTCGTCATGAATTTATAAAGAACTACATTGTTGCCAATATTAGTACATAATATAGCTATATGAATGTTAAAACAAATTCATCAAGATTTTAATGAAAAAGTTGAGGATTCCTTTCAATGGATAAAAGCAGTTAATGAATTAGAAGCTGTAACTGGTTCACAAGTAACAAATGAACAGATTTATTTTACATATGAATACGCTTTTTTAAAAGTATTTGTTGGATGGGAAAAGTTCATCCAAGATTCTTTCGTAGCATATATAATAGGAAAAAGGATAAAAGGGCATCATTATAAAACCTATCTAAAAAACATTACAGAACGCCACGCACTTGAATTACTTAGTGGCACATTGCCTTATCCAGATTGGACTAAATTTGAAGACATATATAAATTAGCAAAATTATTTTTTGTAGACTATGAAGCTTTTATATTGCCTTTTAAAGAAATAGAAGCAAACTTTACAGAGATAAAAAAGATAAGAAACGTAATTGTTCATATGTCTTCTTCAGCTATTAAAAAATTTCAGGGATTATTGAGAGCTAAGCTACCCAGCTACAACATAAATATGACACCTGGGGAACTCCTTAATATGCAAAGAACACAAAGAGAAACCTTTATTGAATATTATGTCTCATATCTTGAAACCGCAGCTAGTAAAATAATTCCTTCACAATAAATCTTGTTACTATATTAGTTATATCTAAAAAATTTTTATAAATATTATTTCATATTAGCAACTGAATTGTTTAAATTAAGGAACAGATATTATTTTTATTTCCATTTTTCTGGTTTTAGGCAAGTGGAAGCCTAAGACCCCTAAGGCCTTGGCTTCCCGATACTGAAAAAGCTAACTGAACGAGTGAATTGTCTTAGTCTCTCCCAATTGTTCTTGTTGTTTTTAATGTGATATTTTTATTTTAGGAGTCAGTAGATAATAATTTTGAAGAAATATTGATATTCTTGTCATGAGCATGAATAAGAAATTGTTGATCATAAAGTTTTATGATTCACCATCAGTGATTAGCGATGAAAGAAATATTAAAATTGTTCACAATTCAGTGAAAGCTTTCAACAACCAACTATATAGTATTGATTCAAAAGATATTCTAGTTTATTTTGCCTCAATAAGTAGTCATCCTTCTTTTTGGTTTGGTCAATTAGGAACCACGAAAGTAAAATATTCACCTGATCACGATAGATTTTTTGACTTATTATTTCAGAAGACAAATATAGAAATCTCAGCCCAGAATTTACGGAGATATCAACATGTGAAATATTTTATATTTTTGTCTTCGGATATTAGGGATTCTGATTCAAATATAGCTAAAGTTCACACAATAGCACATGAGCTTCAACATATAGTTCAAGACATTAATAATGAACTGAACCGAAAAAGAGCTAGTATCTTAATTCAATATTTTTATCTTAAGGGGAATTGGGTAAACGAAATATATCGAAAACTACCGATTGAATTTGATGCATTTCTAGTTTCAAAAAAAACAAATTATTCCTTATATGGGAAAAAAGAGGTGGATAATTTCCTTGCTGATATTATTAAAAAATCAAGACCTCGGGATAAATCTTACTGGGAATTTGTCGATTCTATTGAAGTAAATGCTGAATATGACTTAAATACAGAAATGGAAACATTATGGAAAGAACATATCAATTCAATTGAGAAGTTATATTATAAAGCTTTCAATAGTAGTGATCCCAAATATAAAGTATTTCTAGACTCTTATAATCATCTTAAGATTGGCTATTATTCAAGAAAAACGTAATTTAATATTAGAATAAAGGTTAAAGAAAGATAAAAATGGATTGAGGCGAGTGGAAGCCAAAGACCCTAAAGCCTTGGTTTCCCTGGGTTGAAAAAGGACAGCTGAGCGTTATTAGCGCCTCATTAAAGAGACGAGTGAGGGGAAGGAAAAATCTCACTTAGGAATTAACAGCAAGAGAGCAGAATCGGGGGAAGTAGAATCCTGAGGTAACGGGTAGAAATTTCATCAGGGCAACTAATATACGATTTTATGACTTTTCTCACATAAACAAGTATTTCTGCTTTGATTCGTCAGTTAAGCAATTATGCAATTTAGAAACAAAGGTTAATAAAGAATATTTATATTATAATAAATATAAGATTAACATATGGAGGAAGCTGTTATGTTCGAGAGTGAAATTTTCAGGTATTTTAAAGAAACAATTCCTAACATACATAGAGTTTTTGATGTTAACCATTTCGGTGAGCAGGAAGAATTAGCAGAATATGTTTCTAAAATTTATACAATTTTAGCGAGAGTCCTTAATTATTCAGGCAAAAATAAAATTAATGATGTTGAGTTTACAAATGCTACTATGCTATGGAGAGGGACGAATACTATAGTTGCATCATTTGAATTAACAAGAAGTGGATATGGACTTGAGCCTCCAGTTGTGCTGAGGAATGCTTTGGAAACTAGTTCCACTGCTATTGATTTATCTAGAAATCCAAAAAAATATAAGGATTTTAAAGAAGGGAAGTACAAGTCATCTGGTTCAATATCTGAGGCAAAAAAGATACTGCCAATAATAGGAAAATTTTACGGCATGTTAACTGAATTCTATTCACATGTTAATGTTGCTTTTTCCTTGCCTCAGTATTATAAAGATGAAACAGGAACTATAGTATTAACAACTGGGGGGGTTTATGTGAAAGAGAACGAACCTCATTTAAATATGAATCTCAGTTTAATTAGCTTTCTCTTAAGCATCTATCTTGCTTCCGCAGAATATATATTTTTAAAATTTTGTGAAAAGAGCGAATTTTGGCGAAGGGTCAATATCAATTTATTGGAATTTAATCCTATTAAAGAGGAGAGAGAAAGAAATAGAAAAAGGGAAGAAAAAGTACTTAGGGCTTTAGCTACTCTTACTTCAAATAAAAAATAAATAATCCTTAACTAGGAAGGATGTCTAAAGGGAAAAGGGTTTTATAGTGGTAAATGGAAGTAAGAATAATATATTAAAATTAATTAGGCGAGTAGAAGCCAAAGATCCTAAAGCCCTGGCTTCCCTGGATTGAAAAGGAAAGCTGATCCCGGTCTCACTGAAGTCGAGGATGCAAAGAAAACGTTGGTTGGGTTGAGGGAAATGGCGGACAAATGAAGAACCAATACTTCGCCGACATCAACGACTACCTGAAATACGGCATCTTAAGAGCCATCGCCAACTCCAAGCTCAAGATCTGCCTTTGCTGGATGCTGACCGAAGATGATAACAGAAATGACGGCGGGAAGATTCAGTACCTTCAGGATTCAGACAAGTGGCGCAAATATGATCCCGCCCTGTTCGATGTAATGAAGTGGTCGATTGAAAAGAATGAAAAATCCATAGATGTTGCCGAAAAGAAATGCCTGATTCCAGATGCCACTTATCATACGACATTGCTTACAGATGACAGGGATGAAAGAGAACAGTATTTCAAAGAACTGACTGACATCTCTGCAGCATCCGATCTCATTTTTTTCGATGCGGACA
>SDBU01005514.1_pt1 | contig 15113 bp, 10 predicted proteins | sample 2277071 | NCBI WGS metagenome assembly SDBU01 (sample SAMN10397929, study PRJNA504765) | marine sediment metagenome | isolation source: marine sediment core GS08_GC12, 126 cmbsf | place: Arctic Ocean: Gakkel Ridge, Loki's castle | collected 2008
GCTCGCCCAATCGATTGACGTGCAACAGCCTGAAATCTGGCGCAGGATTGAGCACGAAGGTCTCACCCTCGTCGTTGGTAAAAAAGATCTTCCCTCCCACGGCGATTGGCGAAGCCGAAAAGCTTTCCCGAGAGGGCCGACCCAGCTTCAGCTGCCCGATGAGTTCGCCAGTTTTGGCGTGATGACATGAGGCCACGCTTGCCATGTCGTTAATGGTATAAAGGTAATTGCCCAGCAATAAAGGTGAGGGTACAAATGGCGAATCCTTAGGGATTTTCCAAGCGATGTGTGAGGCGGTTACGTCACCCTCTCCACCCGGACGAACCGCAATGGTTGGACCTGTGCGGCCGGAGCTGCAGTAGATCAGGCCGTGCCCCACTACAGGTGTCGGAATCACCTCTGCCTTGTTACCGCTGCAATACCAAAGTATGTCACCCGTCTGAGGGTCGAAGGCATCGATACGGCGGCTGCTGCTGACAATAACCTCGACACGATCACCTACCTGCACGGCTATCGGTGTTCCCCATCCAGGACGCGGATTCCGGCTCACGCGCCAGAGCTCCCGGCCTGTCTCTTTATCGATGGCGACAATGAACCCGGGATTGCCGGGATCGCTCCTGCTCCACAACCTTTGCTCCTGCAGCAGGATCAGCCTGTCCTTGTACAGCAGCGGCGTTCCTCCCGGGCCGTGGTAGAGTTCAATCTCACCAAAGCTGACCTTCCAGAGCACCTTGCCGTCGAAATCAACCGCTAACAAGCCACCATTTCCGAAGTAGGCATAAACACGCTTCCCGTCGGTTGAAACCGTCGCTGATGCATAGCTGTTCTTCACGTGGAGGCGTTCTGCTGTCACCTTGGGAAGCGACGTCTGCCAGAGTAGTTCACCGTCGGAGCGTCTGTAACAGAGAATCGACCGGTTCGAGCCATCTAGGGAGGCGGTTGTGAGGAAAATCCGGTCCTCCCAGACGATCGGCGAGGAATGGCCACGCCCCGGCACCTTGGTCTTCCAGATGACATTCTCCGTCCCAGACCATGTATCTGGATAACCTTTACCCTCGACTATTCCTTGTCCAGAGGGACCACGCCAGCGAGACCAAAACTTCATTGCCTCTCCCCCGGGCACGATCATGCTCACCGAAGGAGGAGATGATTCCTTGGCTTGGACGCCACTGAAGGTGGCTGCATTTGTCTCGGACAGAGTGATGGGTACTGCGGAAATTGCGACAACGGCAAGCCAAACTAGAGTGGATCGATGGGCTGGTAATGAGAGACATTGCAGCCGCCGTAAGGGTTTTATCATGATGACCTCCTCAATCCCCAAAAAAAGTATCACAAACAAAACGACGAGGTCAACAACAAAATACCCATTATGCCTTCAAAATATTTTGTATATTTGAGAGCGGCATATCTTCATCCCTATACCCCTGTAGGGGGAGTTTAGGGGTCTCTTTCAGGCCAATCGTCCAACGTATGTGTGTTTCACCTCCAATCCTGGCCGACAGACTGAAAATTTGACATAGCTATGGTTTTAAGACTTCCATTTGAAGTAAAATCTAAATATGGAAAAAGAACGATATATCATCCACGTAGATATGGATGCTTTCTTTGCAGCTGTGGAACAGAGGGATCATCCCGCCTATAGGGGGAAGCCCGTTGTTGTCGGTGCTGACCCAAAGGGAGGAAAAGGCCGGGGTGTTGTCTCTGCTTGCTCTTATGAAGCACGTAAATTCGGAATCCATTCCGCCATGCCCATTTCTCTGGCTTATAGAAAATGTCCGGGTGCAGTCTATCTTCGAGGCGATCATAATAAGTACGAACGTGAATCAAGAAAAATTTTTGAAATTCTTAAGAGGTTTTCCCCCGATGTAGAGCCCATTAGCATAGACGAGGCGTTCGTAGACATAACGGGGAGCTATCACCTTTTTGTTTCTCCCGAGAATACATGCCGCAAAATCAAAGAGGCTATAAAAAAAGAGACAGGACTTACGGCGTCCATTGGGCTTGCTCCAAATAAAATGACTGCAAAAATCGCTTCCGATATTGGAAAACCCGACGGATTGGTAATTGTGAACAAAAACGAGCTTCTAAACTTTCTTCATCCTCTGCCTGTAGAAACATTGTGGGGTGTAGGAAAAAAAACTAAGGAAGAGTTTAAAAAAAATGGGATAAATATCATCGGCGACTTGGCCCGACAGGATCACATACGTTTCCTCCGGCAATTTGGGAAGGCCGGCGAACATGTCTGGCAGCTTGCCAATGGCATAGATCCCCGTGAAGTGGAAGCGACATCGGGAGTAAAATCAATAAGTAATGAATACACTTTTGAGGTAGATGTTGCCGGTATGGACAAAATCCTGGATGTATTAATGGGATTAAGTGAAAAAGTCTCTAGGCGTTTACGGAAAGAAGGCCTTTCAGGCAGGACTATCACTTTAAAAATTCGTTTTTCCGACTTCCAGACTTATACGAGAGCAACCACCCTCGATGTGCCTACCAACTTTATTGAAGATATTTACCAAACATGCGCGAGAAAGATTAAGGGCTTTGACTTGCGTAAGAAACATGTGCGGTTGATTGGTATCCATGTTTCAAACCTTGCTGGCTCCTCAGGTCAGCTCGGCCTTTTTGAAGGCAGCCCTTCCAACCTAGATAAAAAAGAAAAATTGCACCAGGCTCTGGGAAAGATAAAAGATAAATTTGGAGAGAAAGCAATTAAGCACCGAGATCTTAAATGATCAGTTGCCAGCGAGGGATAATCGGAACGCGACCATCTCCTGGCCGTTGCGAACCAGCAGGATGTCGCCGACCAGAACCGGGTGATTCCAGGTCTTGCCCTTGATCGCCGGGAACCGCGCGAGCTCTGTGAACTGGCCGGAGACCGCCTCGACCAACGCCAGCTCACCTTTCTCCGACAGAACCAGCAGCAAGTCCTGGTCGGCCAATAGAACGAACTGACCTCTGCCGTAGCGTCCGCCTTTCCACCTGCGCTCGCCGTCCTCAATGTCGATACACGCCAGAATAGGACCGTCAAAACCATAGGCATGGCCATTGTGAATGACTGAGTCGTTGAAATAGGGCTTCAGCCGGACTGAGGTCCAGCGTTCTTCGCTGGTCCATCCGTCGGGTCCGTACGCGACTGTGATACGGCGCACGCCGCTTCGTTCATCGGCACTGATCAGGATGTCACCGTCCGCGATAAGGGTCGGCTGCACAATGGGGTGGCCCGGCCAAGAGTGCTCCCAGAGCAGCGTGCCGTCGGACGGCGCAACGCTGATTGCACCGGCTTCGTTCAGCAGAAGGATCTGAGCAATTCCGTCGATGTGCAGCAGATGTGGAGAGCTGTAGCAATCGCCTCCGGCCGAGCTGAACCAACGCGGTTCGCCAGTGGTGATGTCGTAGGCGATGAGCGATCCAGCGGCGGCGACGATGACGACGTCGTCCACAACCAGAGGCGAACTCGAGAAACCCCATATCGGGACTTTGGTATCGGTGTCAGACGCCGCGTTACGCGACCACAGGACGGTCCCGTCAAAGGCGTCGAGCACGTTCAGGATTCCGGTCCCACCGAATGTGTATACGCGATTGTCGCTGAGGGTCGGCGTCCCGCGCGGACCGGCGCCGCCATTCGACTCCCAGAACCGGGCCGCGTCACGGTGTCTCCACACCGGCTCGCCGGTGGTCAAGTTGTAGCAGGCAACGACCTCGTCGTCACCGCGCTGCTCCTGAGTGTAGAAGAGGTTGCCGCGGACCGCGAAGGATGACCAGCCCGGTCCGATCGGCCGGCGCCACAGCTCGAACGGCGGCGACGCAGACCAGTCGGTCTCGATCCGCACGCCGGGGATTATGCCGTTGCGATCAGGTCCGCGAAAGCCCGGCCAGCCGGCTCCTGTCTCCACAGCTGCGGGAACCGACAAGAGCGCCGTTGGATCGTCACCGGCTTGAGCAAGGAGACGCTCCTCAGGAGTCTTTGTCCACCGCCAGGCGAAATCAGAATCTAAGCCGCCGCCAGTGATGCCGCCTGTGCGGACAAGAGCCCACACTCCACATACAAGCAGGATGGTCACAACCATTGTCGCACGCCGGAGTCCATCAGAGAAGCGGCGGCTGGCCACCGCCCAGACGACGAAGGCGAGGCTTAGAATTGGGATGGCGTAGACGAAGAACAGCATTCCCAACCCCGCCTTTGCAATCGATGTGTGGAGGAGCGGCCGTGTCGCGACGAGAGCGAAGATCATTAGGACGACGGCGCCCCAACGCTCTGTCCGAGGCGCCCGGCTGAAGAATGCCCACCATATGACAACAGCCAACCAACCCAAGAGTCCGCCAAACACCCCGATTACAATAGCTCCGGGAATAACAATAGGGATGCCAAACCTGACCATCCACTGCAGCACCACGATGACCACGCCGGGCCACAATCGGAGCGGCTTCTGCTGAGTCGGTTTGCCGGAGAGTATTTCTTTTCTTTTATTTAACATTGCCTACTCCCTTCAAGTCCATTAGACTAAACTAATGAGATATACGGGTCAAGTGATCAGACCTCCCAGCGAGGCCAGAAGCTATCTGCTGCAGATCACTTACGGCTGCTCTTGGAATAGATGCACCTTCTGTCCAGCCTATCTGGATAAACCGTTTAAAATCCGACCCATTGACCAAATCAAACAGGATATTCTCATGGCAGGGGAGGCCTACCCCGATATGAAAAGAGTCTTTCTCTGTGACGGAGACGGGCTCGCCTTATCGATGGACAGGCTTTTGCCTATTTTGGATTTGCTGAATGAGACCTTCCCCAATTTAAACAGAATAGGAATTTACTTCAATGCCCGGAATATTCTTTCCAAAAGCGATGACGAAATCCAACGGCTTGTCCAGAGAAAACTGACTATTGGCTACATCGGTTTGGAAAGCGGATCGGAACGGGTTCTTGAAAAAGCCCACAAGGGAGTCACACCACAGGAGATTATCGAGGCGGTTTTGAAGGCTCAGGAAAACGGGATGAAAATCTCGGTGATCGGCTTACTCGGTCTAGGTGGAATCGAACACTCCGAAGAACATGCGAATAAAACCGCCTCCGCCGTTTCTGCCATGAAGCCTCGATTTTTCAGCCTCTTGACCCTCATGATTGTCAAGGGAACTCCTCTGTACAAGGATTTTGAAGCCAAGGAATTTATCCTCCCCGATGAAAAAGGGCTTTTAAAGGAAATGAGGGCTATTATCGAAAATATTGAGACCGAGAGAACCATTTTCCGAACCAATCATGCCTCGAATTACCTGTCGCTTGAAGGCATCTTGTCGAGAGACAAAAGAAAACTTGTTGAAGTTATCGATCAGGCCCTAAAGGGAAAAATTCTCTTAAAACCTGAATTTTTTAGAGGTCTGTAGCCGATATTTTCTTTTTTTCCCTACATCAATAAAAACAGTTCTTCTCCCGATTAGTTGATGTATTTTTGCAAAGGATTCGAGGATTCAAGGGGTCGAGTTGTTTTTCGTCCATATCCTTCTGCTATGTTACTTGGAACTGAGACTGCTGCTTACTCGAATCCTTGAACCCTAGAATCCTTGAATCCTTATGATCCTGCCAACTCTTTTGGAGATGATCCATAATTATATTCTTTTCCTTACCTGTATTTTATATATCTCTTTTTTTCATATTCATTAAAAGGATCAACAAGAACACCTTTTAAAGGTGTTTTTTTCATCAATCGATAAATGGGGATTGGTTGATTTGTAATTCTATCCCTTTGTCTTGTTAATCGCTGCTCCATCCTGTCTTTTTCTTCCTGAGACATGTCTTTCATTCGCTCTTTGAATTGTGCTTCTTGCTCAATAAGTTGTTCTAACTGGCCTGTAGTCACAGAAAGAAAATTATCCAAATATCCCCATGTAATTAAGTTATCATTTGTTTCCGGTTCCATGATATAACAAATAAAATTGGATTTTTGTTGACCTGTAGGAATAAAAAATGAACCTGGAGGAAACTTAACTGTCTCGGTTTTTTTTTCGATTTTCAATTGTTTTAAATAATGTCCCTGAAAATATTGAGGATGGTTAATTTCTTTAGCGTAATAGGCCTCTACTTCGACTTCGGTGGCATCGCTAAGTCTTTTTACCGTGATTTCATGATCAAGCAGAAGAGGGAGAACAATCGCTAATTCTGGAGGTAAAAGATAACCCCAAGGTCGAGTGGCAGTTTTAGTAGGACTAAATTTTGTGTATATTCCACCTTTTATTTTTTCATATGGCCCGGATCTGTCGCCTTGTTTTCTAATCCAGAACTCTTCATCGAATTTTTTAACTTGTTCATATTCAAGTGGGATTTGATCATTATCAGAATCATTATTACCGAGTTCAATGGCTCTCAATTTAGCAGCGGCAATAACACTTTGTAAATCGTCACTTCTTTCTGCTGCAAAACGGATCATTTCACGCTGAGCGATGTATTGTCCACGCACCTGATGTTGGAATCGTTCTTCTCGCGGTATTGGCACAACTTTGGTTCCATTATTTGTTACTCTGTTAGAATTATTAGGTGTTTCGAACAAAAATCCAACCATATTTGCCATTGTGGAATACACATGCTGTTTTCTCAGTTCAACTGAGGTGGGCCTCCATTGTGCCTCACCATCAACCCATCGTCCGCCTGAATACCAGAATCCATCATAATCTTCCGCTTGAAGCGCACTGCGAACACGAGGCAGTATTTCTTCGTTACCCAATCGAATTAATTCTTCATCACCTGCAGGATTCATGCATGTTTGAAAAGTAATGACATAAGGATCAGCCCCACCATGATGGGTATCGATATGAATATCCGGATGCCATTTATTAATAACCTGAGTCACTAATCCAAATATTTCTTGCGATTCAAGTTTGATATAATCACGGTTCATATCAAATCTCTGTTCATTTGTCCGGCGCCGCACTTCGGCGCCATCAGGATTTAAGGTTGGTATATTTAAGACAACAACTTTATCCAACAGATGTTTCAAATTTCCCATAACCAGATCTCGCATAATTTCCAAACTCGCATCTTTTCCGGCAACTTCACCACCATGAACATTATTAGCAATCAGAACAACAGGTTTCCCGGTCTTGTTTATATCAGCAGGACTATAAACAGGGGGATTGGAAAGAATACATAAGACGACATCCCTTCCCATCAATGTTTCTGTTATTTTTTGAACATTCATTAACTCGGTTTTACCTTCTAGTTCATAAATGAATTCCATTAGCTGCTCATATTTTGTTCCTCCCTGCTGGTAATTCGCTCTTTCTGCGGGCGTTTGAAATTGTTGAGCCGATAAATTTACAGCCAACAGTGTTAATAACACACACATCAAACATAATTTTTTTGCCATCTTGTTCGCTCCTTTTGGAATTTGATTAATATGAACTAAATAGCAATTAAAATTGAGAATTGCAAGTGAAAAGGAAAATGTTGTTTAAATGAAAATATCTTAATTTGAGATGAATAAAAAAGCTGAAACTTCAGTTTTCTTTATTTGAAAGCTTTGGCAATTTTTTGTATAATAAAACAGTTAAAATATGAGATTTTGTTCTTTTCATAGGCTTTAACCCTGGAAAGGGCCACCCCAGACCTTTTGAGAGCTCTGACACTAGCCTAAAAGCGTAATCTTTATACTACACACATTTTCCATTACGAAACACACTAATACTATTATATAAAATGAAAAAACAAGAAGACATAAGAAATATCGCTATCATTGCGCACGTTGACCACGGCAAAACTACGCTTGTTGATCATATGCTGAAGCAGAGCGGAATGTTTAAAAACCGGCAGAAAGTTGTTGAAAGAATAATGGATAATATGGAACTGGAGCGGGAACGCGGCATAACAATTATCGCTAAAAACTGTTCAATCTGGTGGAAAGATGTAAAGATTAACATTATAGATACACCCGGACATGCCGATTTTGGGGGAGAAGTGGAACGCGGATTAAAAATGGCAGACGGCGCAATACTGCTCGTTGATGCCGCCGAAGGGCCTCTTGCACAGACGCGGTATGTTTTAAAAAAAGCCCTCGAGGCTGACAAGAAAATTATTGTCGTTATTAATAAAATTGACCGAAAAGATGCCCAGCCTCTGGATGTGCTTGATGATATTTATCAGATGTTCATGGATCTTGATGCGTCGGATAAGCAGATTGAATTTCCTGTGCTTTATTCAATCGGCAGAGAAGGAATAGCACAAAAAACTCTAGATGAACAGGGAGTGGACCTGAAGGTTCTTTTTGATGCTATTTTAGAATATGTCCCTGCACCTTCTTATGACCCGGCAGAACCTTTTCAAATGCTGGTTTGTGACCTTGGCTATTCGGATTATTTAGGACGCCTTGCCATAGGTAAAATATTTAATGGAACAGCGGAAAACAGTGATGAACTTGTATGCTTGAAAAAGGATGGCAAAATAGAACCTTTGCGGATAATGAAGGTCCAGACCTATGATGGTGTGGAATTAGAGGAAGCTAAAATTGTAAAACAGGGGGATATCGTAACGCTTGCTGGCATTGAAGATGTACAAATCGGGGATACCATCTGTACAAAAGAAAATCCGAAAGCGTTAAAAAGGATTGACGTTGATGAGCCGACTCTTTCAATGCTTTTTAGTGTAAATACTTCGCCTTTTACAGGCATGGAGGGCGAACTTCTCCAGTCCAGAAAAATATATGAAAGATTAAAAAAAGAAACACTTATTAATGTAGGCATAGAGCTTGAAACCACTCCGAATTCCAATGCTTTTATTGTCAAAGGACGGGGCGAATTTCAGATGGAAATATTAATAGAAACAATGGCTAGAGAAGGGTTCGAACTCAACGTGGGCGCCCCGACGATAATTTATAAACGGGAAAACGGCAAATTGGTTGAACCTATAGAATATTTGTTTATTGATTGTAATAAGGACTGTATTGGAATTATCACTGAAAAGTTATCAAAAAGAAAAGGCAAAATGGAAAAGCTCGTTAATGGCAGTACTGGCAGAGTTCGCATGGAATTTACCATACCGTCGCGGTCGCTTATTGGGTATCGCAACGAATTCATAGTAGACACAGCCGGAACCGGCGTGATTAATTCTTACCTGAAAGGTTATGAGGAATACAGGGGGAACTTTTCAAAGCGTGTTACGGGCTCTCTTGTTGCCGACCGGCAGGGGAAAGCCGTTACCTACGCGCTGGACAATCTTTCTCCGAGAGGGACGATGTTCATTGTTCCTGGAGACTATGTTTATAAGGGAATGATAGTAGGAGAACATAACAGAAACAATGACCTTTATATAAATCCCTGCAAGGAAAAAAATCTTACTAATATGAGAAGTTCTACTTCTGATTTCACCCGCATATTACCCGCCGCAAGAAAAATGACATTAGGCCAGGCAATCAGCTTTATAAAAGAAGATGAAATGGTGGAGATAACTCCTAAGTCTGTCCGCATGAGAAAAAACAACCTTTCAGGAGATGCCAGAAATAGATTCCGGGCTGAACAGTCCGGGGCATTCAGGTGATTCACAATATATTCCCCACAACTTTGATAGATGGAATGAAATTATTTTTTTCTTTTTCTTCGACGGGAGGGGATCGTCAGTTTTAAGGAAGACTTATTTTTCTCACTCTTTTTTGGCCGTTTCTTTTTTTGTTCGCTCCTTTTCATCCTCTTTATTCTTGCAAGATTTTCAAGACTTTCTTTCCCTCTTTGAGGAACACTCATTTTAACCTTCCTTAGAACTAATGTGCCAATTCATGGTGAACGAGTCAACAATACCATAAGTACTCAATTTGACACAGCCCTTCTTAAATATTATTCTATGTACTCTAGGAGATAAGCACCGTACTAAAAAAAGCTTTTAGAGGAAATAGATCAATGACTAGGGAAAAAGAGAGAAGAGACAGAGAGAAAAAAGAAAAAGCGAGACAAAAAAGAGAAGAGAGAGGGAAAGAGAAAAAAAGAGGAAGAATTTTAGCTTGAAAATATTAGGAGGCGAAAGTGAAAGAACTCGTTGAATTGATTGCTAAAGCTTTAGTGGACAATCCGGATCAAGTGCAGGTTTCCATATTGGATGGGGAACAGAGCTCGATCATTGAATTGAAGGTTGCCCCGGAAGACATAGGAAAAGTTATTGGAAAACAGGGCCGAAATGCGCAGGCTATTAGAACCATTCTTGGAGCCGCCGGGATGAAGATGAAAAAAAGATTGACTATGGAGATTATCGAGTAAGCTAGGAAAAAAAATATTCAACTTTTGAGATAACCAACCCTGGAAGAGTTGTTATCTCTAATCTTTTTTTAATCCTGAACAGCCTTTAAGGGATTTGTTTACCTTCCTAAATAATGAGGATTGTCTTTTTCGATGATCAGCTTTGTAGTGAGCACTTTTTCACCGATGGTCAACTTGACAATGTACTGACCGGGGCCAGCCATTGGAATCCGTCTGAATCTTCTCTGAGTGGATGTGGCTTCTTGATTTTCAGGAGGTTTCTGCCTGAAATCCCAGTAAACTTTATTCATTCCCTTTTCTTTTGGTCCTTCCAAACTTTGTATCACCCTGCCTGTGATATCCAGAATTTCAATTTTAGCTTTCTCCGGATTATCGTTTTTTAGATAGTAGAAAATATTCGATCCGGTTGGAGAATTAGGTTTGAAAAATCGTTTATCCGGCACCCATGACCATTCATAGGTTCTTGTCCACTGTACTTCAGGCCTGATATCAAAAAGATGAACATCTTTCTCCCTCACTTCTTGTGTAAACTGTTGTAAAGCCGTGATGTTATCCATGATCCAGGCCCCTCGGCCGTGTGTTCCTGCGATGAGATCGTTATCACGGGGGTGGATGAGCATGTCATGGACCGGTACGGTCGGCAGTCCATTCATAAAGCGGGTCCAATTCTCACCCCTGTCCACAGAGATATACATCGCAAACTCCGTTCCGGCAAAGAGGAGATCCGGATTTACGTAATCTTCACGGATGACATACACCGATCCTTCGGGAAGACCATTGGTGATCTTATTCCAGGTTTTCCCATAGTCTTCAGTGACATAAATATAGGGATTTTGGTCATCATGGCGGTGACCGTCAATAACCACATAGGCTCTGCTTGGAACATGGTTGGAGGCTTCTATTCGTTTTACCCAGAATTTTTTAGGTGCTCCAGCCATATTGTCGTTCAAAAGAGTCCACTGGCCACCGTCATTTTGTGTCAGCTGAATATTTCCATCATTGGTTCCGATCCAGATAGTCCCCGGATTTAATGGTGATTCGTCAATAGAGACGATGGCGCTGTACCGGCCGTCTGGAGTGGCTGTGAGATCCGGACTGATTGATCGCCAGTGGTCGCCGCGGTCAACAGATTTAAAGAGTTTATTGCCACCGTGATAAAGCGTTTGTGGATTATGGGGAGATATCAATAAAGGGCTGTTCCAATCAAACCGGTAGCGTTCTCTTGTTTCACCTTCCTTGGCCTCGGGAGGTCTTGGTTGAATTGAGGTGTTTTCCCAGTTGCGCAGATTGAGACGTGAGATACGCCCCCCCTGGGTTTCATAATAGACGGTATTAGAATCGGTTGGATCGACTTGGTTAAAAAAACCGTCGGCATTACTTAGAGGGAACCAATCGTTATTCACGATTCCTGAGCCCCGACGTGAGCGGCTGGGGCCTCCCCAGTTGCCGTTGTCCTGGAGTCCACCATAAACATAATAGGGTTTTCTCATATCAACGGTTATGGCGTAAAACTGTGCTAGGCCAATGGTTGTGATCACTTCCCATTTATTTCCGCGGTCATACGTGATGTTGATGCCTCCGTCGCCACCGACGATGACGTGATTGGAGTTGTTGGGATCGATCCAGAGAGCGTGATAATCAATATGGGTTCTCCCTTGAACGAGTCTTCCTACTTTCAAGGTGTTTCCTCCATCATCTGAATAGGCCAGAGGTGAGCCACAGGTCCAGAAGACATTTTCGTCATTGGGATCTACGCGGATCTGGCTGTAGTAGGACGGCCTGTTGTTATACGTATGTTTCTGTGTCCATGTTTCTCCATAATCATCTGATCTGAAAATTCCTCCCAGGTTGGGATCGAGTTTCTCTGCTTTCAGAACGCCGCCTCTTTGTTGGCCGCGTGTTTTTTGAGTGCTGACCAGGGCATAAACTGTTCCCGGTCTGCTCCTTGATGTACTGATGCCGGTGCGTCCCATTTCCTCTGTGGGCAGACCCTGAGTGGATTTTTTCCACGTTTTTCCGGCATCCTTGGTTACATATATACCTGCTTTTGGTCCCCACTGGTCAACTGGATCTCCGGCATCAAAGCGATCCCTTTCTCTAAAATGGGCTACGGCATAGAGAATACTGGTGTTTTCGGGATCCATGGCCAAATCTGTGACACCGGTTTTTTCATCAAGATAGAGAACTTTGTCCCAAGTTTTGCCACCGTCAATGGTTTTGAATACTCCACGCTCGTCATTAGCCCCCCAGAGGTGTCCCAGGGCGGCAACATACACGATATCGGGATTTTTTGTGTCGATGAGCACCCGGCCGATGTGGTGGGTCTCTTTCAATCCGACAAATTCCCAGGTTTTTCCGGCATCTGTAGACTTGAAGACTCCGCCGCCCCAGGGGGAACTGTTGCGGTTATTGGGTTCACCCGTTCCGACAAAGAGGATATTGGGGTTCGAAAGAGAGATGGCAATATCTCCAATAGAGGCATTGGGTTGGTTGTCAAATATTGGCTCCCATGTGGTGCCGGCATTTTCCGTTTTCCATATTCCACCTGTGGCGGCTCCTGCGTAGATGACATACGGGTTGCTCTCTACACCTTCGATATCGGTAATCCGCCCTCCCGGATTGGCCGGGCCAATTTCCCTCCATGAAAAGTGTTTCAGGAAATCAAGAGAGCTTGATTGAGACTGAAGGCCGGCAGACGGCAGCAGCATGCACAGAATTAAGGTCAAACTGGATACGATGAGTTTTTTCGAAAGACGCTTGTTCAATTGTTCCTCCTAGTCAAGAATTTTATTAGAGATTTTTATTCAAGAAAAAAACATATGATTTTTACAGAGATAATGCAATATATTTTTTTTATATCACTTTCCAAATAAAGGGTATATCCCTGTAGCGGCATGTGATGCTTATAAAGTGCCGTGGTGACCCAGCTTGTCAGAAACGGCCAGACAGCACCGTAGTTGTAGTTAAGAGGCTGAAAGTAAGGGCTTTTGTTCGATATGCTGCGGATTCCCCAATTCCCACATCAAACCCACGGCATTCCAGGGTGAAATTTCCTGGACATGCTTTCCCAGCTCTTTTTGATGAAATCGATATCCCCGCTTTTCTGCATATAATCGTACATAGCCGTGATGTAGTAGGGCGTTGTGTCTCCATGGATGTAACCATAGTGATAATCGGTCCACCAGTCTATATAGCCTTCGGCTTGAGAGAGTTCATGGGACATTTTGCCGTCATCCCTCTGCCATTTTTGTGTAAAAGCCAGAATGTTACGCACGGTCTCATGGGCTCCGTAGCTCATGAAGCTGAACGAATTGATGTAGGCGTCTCCACCAAAAAACCAGCCGAAACCCGGCCTTCTGCTGCTGCCGGAAACTCCAAGTCCTGCCACGAGTCCTTTGCCCAGAGTGGGATTGTCCACAATCAGATTATCGAAGGCGACCTTTGCCCAATGGAAGGCAAGGTCGAGTTCAGGTTCGGGTGTTTGGATTTGAAGAGTACTCTCCTGGAGGTTTTGATAATGTCGAAAATTCTCCAGGTAATACTGTTCCGGAGATTCCTGGAGTTTTTTGTAGACATTGAGGATGTCCTTTCGTTCTCCTTGGCCTCCGGCCAGGTAGATGGGGATAAACTTGTCTTTGACTTTATTTGGATCGGGCAGCTTTATCTGAAATTCACTGGGGGAATCCGAAAGCATATGTGCTGGGGTGTAGGAGAGTCCGGAAGCAGCAGGGGAGCCTACGAATCCATGGTTCTTTCCCGTAGATTCAGAGATAATATAGGCTTTGAAATCTTCATTCCAGTAAGCAAACTGTCCTTCTATACCAGCCGGCCACATGGGCTGGAGCACGGGCAGAAAACCACACACAATCGTGAGAGGTTCTTCCGTATCCACCTTAAGTAAGATGATGGCTCCGGGCTCATAGACGGGAGTGATTAGATGACCTTAACTGTGAAAGACTGGTAGGTGTAGGTCAGGATGGTTGCTTCAGGAGAAACCGATACATACCTGACGATATCTCTGGTCTTTATAGCTCGAGTGGAACTTCCAATAAAAAAAGAAATCTCAAAATTCCTCAGTATCTTGAGTGGATAGATCCCCAGCAAAATAATAAGACAACCAAAAAAGGCAGGAATTTTGTTTCTTTCATCACTAAAACAGGATGATCGGATTATCCCTGACAAAGAGGAAGAAGAACAATCCGTAAATCAGCACAAGCACGATGATCAAAGGAAGCTCACTTTTAAAACTGGCCATTCGATTGGGGATGACTTTTTCCTCACACTTGTATTTTTTCCTGCTGGGGAAAACGGCCGGAATCTGGGATTTGTAGTCTTCATAGGTTTTCCCAAATTTATTTTTAAGGAATTTTTCTTCATAGGGAATAATTATAGAATAAAGGAAGACAAATTCGGCAAAGTATAATGGAATAAACCACCAGATATTAAATGTGATCATAACTCCAAGATCGACGATGAAGTTTCCAAAATAAAGTGGATTTCTGATGTAAGAGTAAGGCCCGGATGCGCAAAAGAATTCCGCTTCAATTTCGGTCACAATATGACGGCCGTGAAGATAGCTGGCTGAATGAACTCTAAATGCCAATCCGGACAGAACAAAAACGAAGCCGATGATCCATAACAACAGAGTCGTTGTGCTTTGTAAAACAAGAAACTTTAAGCTGACTCCGATGACCAGAAAGAAAATCCTGTAGTATCTGCGGGTGTTAAAAATAAACCTTGAAAATTTACCAAACAACGGGGATCTCCTCTCTCCTTTTTAAGTGGCTGGGAAGCAGGGATTCGAACCCCGATTCCATGATCCAGAGTCATGTGTCCTGCCGTTGGACGACTTCCCAGCAGCAGCGACATGATAATGGATTTCC
>SDBU01005515.1_pt1 | contig 15112 bp, 26 predicted proteins | sample 2277071 | NCBI WGS metagenome assembly SDBU01 (sample SAMN10397929, study PRJNA504765) | marine sediment metagenome | isolation source: marine sediment core GS08_GC12, 126 cmbsf | place: Arctic Ocean: Gakkel Ridge, Loki's castle | collected 2008
CTTCCCGAGTGTGCGTTGAAAGATATGTTGCCGCAACGACTTAGGGAATGTCTAAAAGACTATGGGGAAGCCTTCCGAAAGGCTTTCGCTGCAATGGAGGAAGGCTTTCGAAAGACTATACCTAATCCTGAGCCTGAGCCTGAGCCTGAGCCTGAGCCTGAGCCTGAGCCTGAGCCTGAGCCTGAGCCTGAGCCTGAGCCTGAAACCAAGGCGCCGGACAAGCCGGCGAAGTGGGCGGGGGAGATAGACGCCGTCTGGGCTCATTACAAAACTCGCCGTCCGAGAGCCCGCGTCTTCGGAAAGGATGTCCGCAAGCTGGTCGTGGCCCGGCTGATCGAAGGCCACACAGTCCAGGATCTCTGCGAAGCGATCGATGGGAACTACGCCTCTCCCCACCACTGCGGGCAAAACGACCGGCAGACAGAGTACCACAATCTCGGGCTGATAGTCCAAACATCCGACGACGTTGAGCGATTCCGCTCCTACCTCGAAACGCACGGCAAATCGCGGCTGACGGACAAGAACGCGCGGACCAAGTCAAATCTGGATAGCTACCTCGAAAGGACGGAAGGTGATGAACATGACTGATCGATCGGAACTACTCCAGCAAGTCGCCGCCCTGGCCGCAAACTTCAACCGTGAGGCCGATGATGCTATGTTCCTGGCCTTTGAGTGCGGTCTGGGCGATTTGCCCCTGGCAGACGTCCAACAGGCCATCTACCGCGCCATCCGTGAATGCCGGTTCATGCCGACCGTGGCCGAACTCCGCGGCTTGGCCGGCGTGATGCTGCCGGCGGACAGGGCCATCTTGGCGTGGGACGCATTCGTAAACGCGGTCATCGCGCACGGCTATTGCGCCAGCGTGGACTTCGACGACCGGCTCATCAACGTAACCGTCCGGAGTTTAGGCGGCTGGGAAGCCTGTTGCGAAAAGAGTGGCGACGAATTTGACAAGTGGTTGCGCAAGGACTTCGAGCGGGTCTACGCGGCATTCATGCGGACGGGTGTTGGTTCTGAAGCATCGGCACCTTTGATTGGCTTCATCAATCGAACCAACAGTTTCAACGGCCACATGGGGCACGTCAAGGCGCCGCTCTTGATCACGACGAACTTACCGCCCCATCGAGACGGATTGGTTCAACTGCCGGGGACACGTAGACGAGACCAGAAGCTGTTGGCCGAATTGGCTGTTGGCGTTGGCCGGCTGGCCGAGCCCCGCGAACCACGAAAGGCTTGAAGATGAGATGGACTATCGCCGTATTCGTCAGGCGCGGCAAAAGCAGATGGTTGTTCGAAGCCTGTTGCGACTGCTCCGAGGGGGAAGGTTGCAACCTGGTCAGCGTCGAGGCTCGCGACCTCCGCGAGGCGAAAGCCAAGGCCGTGAAAACCATCAAGGCGAGGATGAATTTGGATTCACAACTCGCCCCCAGCGACGTCAAGGTCCGGGATTCGGACCAGCCGAGCCCCGCGAACCGAAAGGTGTGACATGACCGTTATGCCTCCACCACAACTGCGAATACTAAGCCTCGGGGCTGGTGTGCAATCATCGACGGTCCTGCTCATGTCCTGCCGTGATGAACTCCCACGCCTCGACGCGGCCGTGTTCGCTGATACCGGATGGGAACCGCGCGCCGTGTATCGACATTTGGAATGGCTAACAGCCGAGGCCGCCAAGTACGACATTCCCGTGTACATCGTCTCTGAGGGGAATATCAAAGAAGATGCGCTGAGAAGCCAGGTCCGTGGTACAAAAGGCTCCGGATCACGATGGGTGTCAATGCCCTACTTCGTGCTGGGCTCGAATGGCGAGAAGGGTATGATCAAACGCCAGTGCACAAAGGAATACAAACTCACTCCCATCGGCCGAAAGGTGCGAGAGATAGCCGGCTACCCTCCACGGACACGCATTCCCGCAGGATACGTCGAGCAGTGGATCGGAATCTCGGCCGACGAATGGAAACGACAGCGGGGTTCAGGAGAACAATGGAGAGTCAATCGGCATCCGTTGCTCGAACTCGACATGACTCGGCTCGGATGTTACGAGTGGCTAAACCAGCACGGCTACGCAGAGCCGCCACGCTCAGCGTGTATTGGCTGTCCGTTTCGGTCCAAAGCTGAATGGCGATGGTTGCGAGAGAATGAGCCTGAATCGTTTCGGGAGGCGTGCGAGTTTGATGACGCTATCCGTAACTGCGGCGGGATGCGAGGGCAAGTATTTTTGCATGCGGACCGCATACCTCTTGATGAAGTGGATCTCCGGATAGATTTGGACCACGGACAAATGACCTTGTTCGACACGTTGTGCCCATCGTGCATGATGTGATGGCCGAGCCCCGCGAAGCCCGAAAGGCTGAATGATGGAGGTAGTCCTGTCGCTGTTCCCAGGTATTGATCTATTCGGCCAGGCGTTCCGGGAGACCGGCTTCTGTGTCGTCCAGGGAGGCGACGTGATCTTTGGCGGCGACATCCGCGGCGAAATGTATCCGGCCGACCGATTTGATGGCGTAATCGGCGGCCCCCCCTGCCAGTCATTTAGTATCCTGAAGCGACTTCATAAATCACTGGGCATCGTGCCGAAGTTTGGCAACTTGATCCCGGAGTTCGAGCGTGTGGTGGGGCAGGTGCGCCCAGGCTGGTTTGTGATGGAAAACGTCAACCAAGCCCCGGAGCCGAAAGTCTCGGGCTACGTCGTGCGGAGTTATCTGGTTACCGATTGGAAGTGCGGTGGTAAGACGCTACGGCAGCGGCGATTCTCTTTTGGATCATTGGATGGATCGGTCTTGATGATCCGCCAAAACCACAAGCCCAAAGGAAAGCCGGGGCGGGCCGTAACGGGGAACTTTCGGATACCGAGACCGGAGCATATTGCGAAAGCCAAAGGAAAGGGCGGTGTTTTTCCGGGGCAAGGTACGTTGATTCCACTGGCGGATATGTGTGAGTGCCAAGGATTGCCCCGCGACTTCAAGCCGGCGGCCTTGACGGTAACCGCCCTTAGACAAGCGATCGGGAATGGCGTGCCAATGGCGATGGGCCGTGCGGTCGCTAAGGCTGTCCATGAGCATCTAGCGCGAAAGGCTGAATGATGTACCGAGATTGGATTGTCGGTCTCGACGGGACGCACGGCGAACTTTCGTACGCCCTTGTGTGCTTGCGTTGCGGGGTAGTTCAACGAGTTCCGGAGCACTCATCAGTGAGGTATTGGGTGGACTTGGGTGAAGTGTTTACGAAGGAACATCGGCAGTGCGAACCACGAAAGGCCGTCGAAACGAAAGAGTAACCATGGCAACCGAACCGTTAGCCGTCGTGATCCTGCCCTACCCACCGAGCGTGAACGATTACTGGGGGACCGATTGGCGGGGGCGCAAAAAGTATCTCAAGGAGCGTGGCAAGGTCTACCGCAACGACGTGATAGCGATCATTTGGAAACAGTTCGGCGGACGACTACTGCTGCGTGGTTCGCTGCGTGTGACGATTGGCGCGAATATGCCAGACCGAATTTGCCGAAACGTGGACAACATCTGCAAGGCGAGCCTGGACGCCATGCAACACGCAGGCCTTTACCACGACGACAACCAGATTGATGATTTGCGAATCGTTCGATTGCGGCCGGCTCCACCGGGTCGGCTGAAAATCATCATCGAGGGAATTGAGAACTTGCCGCTATTCGGCGGGGGGGAAGGGCAAGACGAAATGCAGAATCGGTTGGATGAGTTTTTCGGGCCGGTGGACGTAGCGTGAGAATGAAGGAGCTTTTCCGATGAGAGCCGGTCCGAAATTGAATCGCGATTGGGTCGGGCTACGGGTGAAACTCATAAGGAAGGTTGCAAACGCCCACAACTCGATAGCTGCTGGCACGGCAGGTGTGATATCCAGCTATGGCCGCGGTAGCAACGGGATATATTTTGACGCTGACCCGTGTGAGCACTGCGGGGGCGCGCTGATTATTTGTGGGCTGCGTCGTGCGGATGTTGTGATCCTGACACCGCCTGACGAATGGAAGGATACGCGGGGGCAGAAGCCGAAACCCCATTGGAATGACTGAAGTTTCGGTCAATCCATTTTTTGGATAGCGGCCGAAAAGAGCCACGACCGCGAACCGGCACCCCGGGATCGGATGGACAGTTCCGGGCCCTGTAATTCGAGCGTTTCGCACGTTCGGTAAACGACGCGGTCAATGTGGTGAGTCCATTTGGATCGGCAAACGAATCATGGAGGCGGCCGAATCATGACCGTACCCTACGCCGTTTACATTCGCGAGCACGGGCACCCGCCGCGGCGGTGCAAGCCATTTTGTAACCAGTGCAAGAAATACCCTAATGCACGTTGTCCGTTTTGCGGACACGTTTTTCAACCCCTTGTAATGGAGACAAGTACGATGGAGAAAACAAAAGCAACGCAAGTCCTGGACGTTCCCGTTTCATTCGGCCGCGTGTCGATCGGCGAAGGCTCCGTGAGCATCCCGATCAAGATCGATCGCGAACATCTTAACCCCGAGGCAGCCGACGGTCTGCTTTGCGGTTGTCGGGTGAAGGGCGAGATCGCCGCGGGACAAGAAGCCGCAACGGCGGCCCCGGACAGGCAAAACACATTCGAGATCATGAAACACCGGCAGACCGGCATGTTTGAAATTAAGGGCTACTCCGTCGCACCGAAGGCGATATCGGCGACGTTAAACGTACTGCTGAAGGACGTCAAAATCACAGAAATCGTCGAGTTCGCCAAGCATGACGGCCGCTTGCGCATCGAGAGCGTGGCGCCACTGGAAGAGGATGCCTGACGATGAGGATGCCTGACTGGGAAATATCTCTGACCCGATACTGTGACACCCTTTGGGAATCAGGCGGCCCGGGTGAGTCAGCCCTAGTTCGGGAGGTCCGACAAGCACTTACCGAGATCAGCCGTTTGCAGGCTATCGTCGTTGCACAACGGGAGATTATCGGCTGGTACGAGGAAGAAATGGAGCGATCGTGCCACGAGGACAGCAACATACCGGAGGAGTTGCGGCAACTGGAACAAGCACTTGAAGCCGCTGAAGCGGCGGAAGGTGAGACGTGAGAACTCTGATTATTGAGGGCAAGGAATGTATCGAGTGGTGGGGATATACTTTTTTTCGACCAACCCCGCGTCCGTCCAATGTCCTTCCTGGACCGCCTGACTATTATCGTGATGGTCTGGGCGACGTTCGTGTGTACGCACCAGACGGACAAAACCATATCGTCGAAGCCGCTGAAGCGGCGGGAGGTGAATCGTGAGCCGCAACCTGCAATCGTCCTGGATTCGCCCCATCGAGCCCGTCGTTGATTACGACTTCAACAAGGCGACCCACGTATGGGAGTTGCCGTGCGAAGGCGACGGAGACTGTCTTCTTGGCGATGTTCTGCCGGCCACATGGATGATTGGCGGCGACCTTTATGGACGCGAGAAAATCGTAGTCTTATGCGATTTCCACGCCGCAATGTATTGTCGGCTACATGGCGTGAAGATGCCTACGGACTTGAAAATTGAGATACGGCTTGAAGTCGCTGAAGCGGCGGGAGGTAAGTGATGGCAGCATGTAATGATTGTGGACTTAAATACGACTCAAAGGAGTGGGCCGACGTGGTCGTACCCAATGATGTTTGGCAACGGATCAACCCTTTGGGTCATGATGTCTTGTGTTTTAATTGTATGGTTGGTCGGCTAACAGACCTCGGCCTCCGAAACGTGCCTTACTCAATTACGAGTGGCCCGTTTGCGTTTTCAATTCGCGAAGCCGCTGAAGCGGCGGGAGGTAAGTGATGGCCGCGAATAGCAAAATCGAGTGGTGCGACCACACCCAAAACTTCTGGCTTGGTTGCGATCCAGTGCACATCGGGTGTGCAAACTGTTTTGCCCAAGCATACTTCAAACGGATGGGCATCGTCGGCAAGCGCAAGCGAACAGCGCATGCCAACTGGCGGAAGCCGCTGGCGTGGAATCGACAGACCACCTGTACCTGCGGACTGGCTGGCTATAGTCCTGGTGAGACGACATCATGCCCAGGCGGATGTATTCGTTCCCGCGTGTTTTGCGGTTCGCTGATGGATCTCTTTGAGGACTGGCAGGGGCCGATCGTGGACGCGAAGGGGAAGCGGCTCAGTCTTCACAAGGCCGACACGTCGCCACCGCATAACTACCTACCCGGCCGTGATGATGTGATACCTCCCTTGCCAGCACGATGGGCGACAATGGCCGACCTTCGCGGCGATGCGTTCGCGGTGATCGACCAGTGCCAAAATCTCGACTGGCTGGTGCTCACGAAACGGCCGGAGAATATCTGGCGGTTTTGGGCGCCGACCCCAATGAGCCGGTTCGCATCAATGGTAGCTGGGCGAAGGCCAGACGAAGGCAAGCAGCGGCGTGGCAACGTCCACCTGCTCTATTCCGCTAGCGATCAAGAGAGCCTCGAAGCCGGCATAGATGATTTGCTCGAATGCCGAGACCTCGTGCCCGTCTTGGGCCTGAGTCTGGAGCCACTACTTGGGCCAATCGACATAGAAGCCGCCTGTCGGCCGTGCCGCGAATGCAACCATCCGGGCGATGTGCTGGAGTGGCCGTGTCCGTATTGCAAAGGGGGATTCGAGTGGCCGGATTGGGTCATCGTCGGCGGAGAGTCCGGCCCCAACGCCCGGCCGTGCCAAATCGAATGGATTCTCGACATCATCGAACAGTGCAAGGCGGCCGGCGTGCCGTGTTTTGTAAAGCAGTGGGGCGCAAACGCGTGGTCGCACAGCCGGGAGACACTCAATATAGACTGTCGCTTTACCGCGATATGCAACTACATGGAAGGGCCGTCGGGCCACGTAAATATTGGCCAGTGGGGAGCGCTCTGGCCACTCAAACACCCCAAGGGCGGCGACCCGGAAGAGTGGCCGGAAGAGTTGAGAGTCAGACAGGTTCCGGGGGGACGGTGATTCTACAACACTCACCAGGCCGAGAGATAGACATGGACGGAGCAACGAAGCAACTAACGCCACATTATCAGCACGGCGGGGTGTCGATCTATCAGGGCGATTGCCTGGAGATTTTGCCGCAACTGCCGGAGAAGTCCGTCCACTGTTGCGTCACGAGTCCGCCGTATTGGGGTTTACGGGACTACGGAGTTGATGGACAGATCGGCCTTGAAGCGACGCTGGACGACTTCGTGGCGAAAATGGTCGAGGTGTTTCGTGGCGTGTGGCGAGTGCTGAGGGATGACGGCGTTCTCTGGTTGAACCTTGGCGATTCGTACGCGGGAACCGGCTCTGGTTCTCGTGATGTTGAGCGATGGCCGAAACAATCTAGAAATGACCACAAGCCGCCGAGGGCGACGACGCTCAGGGCCAAGCAAAAAGACCTTCTCGGCGTTCCGTGGCATGTCGCCTTCGCCTTGCAGACGGACGGGTGGTACTTGCGGTCGGACGTGATATGGGCAAAAAACAATCCGATGCCCGAGAGCGTGACTGACAGGCCGACGAAGGCTCACGAGTATCTGTTTTTGCTGACAAAAAAACCGAAGTATTTCTACGACGCGGAGGCGGTGAGGGAAGAGGGGATGAAAACAGCCAATCGTGCTACTTTTCGCGGAGGCGGCCAGTACGTCAATAATCATTCGTTTCAAAATGCCGCCGTCGCCGCCCCCAACGATACTGGCCAGGCAGGCGTACCGTCAGGTAGCCGCAACCTCCGCGACGTCTGGAGCCTCTCCCGTGATGACTGGATGGCCCTGTATGACCAAATGGAACAATTCGGCGACGTGTGGACCATCCCAACCAAGTCATACTCCGGCGCCCACTTCGCTACTTTCCCGCCGAAGCTGATCGAGCCCTGCATCAAGGCGGGAACGTCAGAAGAGGGTTGCTGCCCGGAGTGCGGGGCACCGTGGGAGCGCGTGACGGAGAAGAAACGGGTGCGAACACGGCCCGGAAAGAACTCGAAAGCCTATGATCGGACAACCGGGGAAATCATAGACGACGGAATGGAAAAGCCGTGGCGGGACAAAGCGGAAATCGGCAATCGCGACCCTGGCCGGCACGTGACGAGCACGAAGACGATCGACTGGGAACCCACCTGCAAGTGCAACGCCGGCGATCCGGTGCCGTGCACCGTCCTGGATATCTTCCTGGGCAGCGGCACAACTGCCGAAGTCGCCCGCCAGAACGGTTGCCGGAGCATAGGCGTCGAACTGAGCGAAGAATACATCAAGCTGGCCGCGAAGCGCTTGCAGGAAGGCTGGTTGTTCTAACTCCGGCGGCTGGAAAATGGCGACCGCATGTGCCCAAAGCCCCGAAAATTCGGGATACGCCGGACGCCAAGCGGCCGATTGGCCTATGTGCGGTGTGCGAAGTGAAAGTCTACCTGCCTTGTCGGGCGTGTGCCGTGCGAGAGTTTATCCGGAAGAAGCGAAGGTTTTAACAACACTCACGCGGCCGAGAAATCGGCCGAACTTTTACGGGAGACAAACGATGAACCTCGAAAGCGTACAAGTAGGCGACACCCTGATCTTAACACGTCGGCATCGCGCCGATTCAGAAGTAGTCACGGTAAGCAGGCTAACCAAGACGCAGATTATTGTTGGTATTGGTGACAGCAGGTTCCGAAAGTCTGACGGAGGAACGGTTGGCGCCAGCTTATACGGCCCCCACCTAGCGATCCCAGAAGAAGGCGACATCAAAGAGATTTCAGATGCACGCCTTCGCCGGCAACTCATCGGCAGGGTCAGTAATGCCTGCGAGATCAGCCGGTTGCGTGCCCTGCCGTTAGAGAAACTTCAACAACTCAGTGATCTACTAGAGACCACGGGGGAAGCCGACGGAACGACGGATCACTGACTTCGCCGGCCGGCGGAGTTGCGTATTCGGCTCACCGAATACGAACGAGAGCAACTCGACAGCGCAGCAGGCGGCAAGACGTCCACCTGGGCTCGCAATATCCTCCTGAAGAGCGCAAGCCGATCACGCAGACCCCCTCCAAAAAGGGATAAGTGAAGTATTGCCACTTCGGGGCCGATAGTCTACAATGTGAACGGTACGGGCGGGGGTCGAACCCGCGCCGGGGTGTAACTGTGATGAGTTGCCCGGACGTCCGATTATAAGTCGGCTGCCTTGCCGCTCGGCCACCGTACCAAAGCGGCCTGCGGGCCCGAAGACCCGCAGGCAAGGGTTTACAGAGGGTCCTTAGGAGCCCTCACCGGCTGACAACAGCCGGATTTGTCACGCGATAGAATTATCGCGATGAACATCGTAAAGATGTTCAAGACATTCGCCCTCCTTGCTGATGGTTGTTGGCGGGGTGTCCTGCAAGACATACCCCCCCGCTCAACAATGGCACAGGGCATAGTTCCTTGGGCCCGATGATCCGCCCTGTGAGATCATCGGGCCCAGCCTATTGTTACAGAGCGTCTATGATGTGCCCCTTTATCTCTGGGCTCAGAGCGCAGTAGGTCACCTGCTTCCCCTCCGGCCCCCGCGGAATCTTCCGCGTAGTGATAAAATCTCGGGCTATGCCCCATCGAGCCGCGGCGTCCCTAATGTGCCGCAAGAGAGGGCCGACCGCCATTCCCCCCCAAAAACGCGTTGCAATCCCGGCCAGCCGGGTGTAGACTGCCCAGTGCACATAGTCGGAAAGGATCGAATTTCGTGTTTTCCCGCTCTATCCCCCTCTGGCTGCAAGCTCTGGCCGTCGCCCTCGCGATTCTCGCCGCGGGCGTTTTCTCCGATTTTCTCGCAAGTGCTGCCTTCGGCCAGGACTGCGTCGGGAAGGACTGCGTCGGGCCCCAATGCCGGAACCCGTCGACCAGCGGCTGGCGGGCACCGGCTCGTATCCAGACTGGGCCAATGATACCAGCGTCCAGCGGGCGCACGCTGCATCGGCGCGCCCTGGAACCCGCCGTGGTGCAAGTAATTCGACGGTCGGGAAACAGCCTGTTTGAGGGCACCGGCACGATCATCGGCGTACTCATGTCGACACCACGAGTCGCAGCGGTGCTAGCAACGTTGCACGGTGCTCGGCCAGGTGGCAACATGACTGTCGTGTACGCCGGCAAGGCGTATCCCGCCCAACTCGTCGATCAGGACGAAGCTCTTGATTTGGCACTGCTCACGTTCGCCCCGCCGGCCGAGTGTCACTTTTTCCAGATCGCGTCCGATAATCCGCCAGTGGGCACGCCGATGGCCTGGGAAGGGTTTGCTCAATTTGGAAAGGGCCCGACACGTCGAGAGGGGCCGGTATATTTCTATGAAGACGACCCGGAGGCGATATGGGTGACTGGCGACGTACTCCCGGGGATGTCAGGTGGGCCGATCTTCTCACGCCTGCACGGCCTCGTGAGCATTATCACAAGGGCCATCGACGTAAATAATCGGACCCCGGCCATCGCAACCCACACCAGCGGCCCGACGCTTCAGCGAATCAGGGATTTCCTCGGTCGCGGTCGATACGCATGGGCTCTAGATGGTTGCGTTCAAGCTGCTAAATCGCCGCCAAAGCGTTTGCCGCTAGTGCCAGTCGAGACGGGTCAAGGTGGTTCGAACGGCCCGAGCGGACCGGGTCAAGGTGGTTCGAACGGCCCGAGCGGACCGGGAATCACGCCAAACGCCGTCGAGCTATCCGGTATCCTCGCCGAACTGGCCGCGTTGCGAGAGACAATCGAGGCGTTGGAACTGAAACAAGGGCCGCCTGGAGAGAAGGGCGACAGGGGCGAGGCTGGGAATCCCGGCGCCGCAGCGACGATCGATATGGCTGCATTGGTGGCCGAGATCATCCAACAACTGCCGCCGATCTACGTGCGGTCAATCGACGACGTTACGGGCAGCGAAAAAGTGGAAGAAATCTTTCTTGGCGAAGGATTTACTATACGTAACTCGATCCCAGAATAAGGAAACTACGATGGCTGACGAGAGGGTGAATTTGCAGGAACTGTTAATGGCCGATCAAGCGGCCACTTTGGCATCGGCCGGGAGAGCCCACGTCCAAACCATGGACCTCCAGGCCAAGACCAGCGTCAAAAAGTACGACGAGGTTGACCTGTTACAGGCCGCCGCGGCCAAGGAGCTAGGCAAAGCTGGGCTGACTACCGATCTTGCGGGCTTGCGACCCCCGGCGCTTCCAGCCGTTGCGTGAGGGTAACCGATGAATCAGTTCTGGGATGATGACGAACTGTTGGAAAAAGCCAGGGCGTTACTGACCGAGTCGCCTGACGACTTGAAGGCTCGGTTGGTAGCGCAGGCGATGCGGCTGCAACAAGAGGCCGCAACGCATTTGCAAACAGCGGCCGACGAACGGGCAAGGATAATGGCCGTGTATGGCGCCTATTCGCCCGCCGTGGTGCGGATCGCCGACATGCTAGCGAAGCATCCTCACATGATAGAGCCGGTAACGCAACTCATGGAAAGCTCGTTGCGAGCGATGATCGACTCGCTTCCTTCCGAGGAGGAACCCTAATGCCCATCGACAAAGAAAAACTCTACGGGCGAAACAACCAGTCATCGGATAGGGATGAGGCTTTGAATGGGCAAATCATCCGCAAGGCACTGGATCTGCCAAACGACATGAATACCGACATCCGCACCGGCTTGGGCTGGAAGGAACTCCTGGTTATTGGCGGCCTTGCCCTGGGAGGCGGCCACCTGATCGCAACCCGCATGGCCCCCACACCTCCGCCGCCCCCTCCAGCAGTCGCCCCCGCAGACCGCGATACCACGCGATCCGTGACGGTCGAAAAGTACATCCCGTAGGCCGCCGAAACGCCCGTCGACACCATCGGGCAGATAGTGCTGGAGTGACGAATGAACCGATGCTTTCCCAGCGCAGACGACTTGAACATCGTTGCCCTCGTCAAGGGAAACGAGCGGTACGTGTTCCTTTACCACGATTGCGACAGGGCCCCGTTGCTGCGCACGCTTGGCCGATTCGCGTCGAACGAAGAGTTGAGTTTCACCCCGTATGACGCGGCCGTGTTGAGTCAAGAGATTCGCGCCACACAAAAAGGGCAGTTCAAATGATCGATCCAGTCAACGCAGGAGTCGTGGTCATCATGGTGCTGTTGCTCATCACCACGTACCGTATGAGCCATAGCTGAGCCGAAAGGGCGAACTCCGGTGTATGCTCGAAAGCTAGTTCAGTACGCAGCAAGTAATACATCTGACGCGAGGGTGCAACGTTTCACAGACTACAATCATCGGGCGGTATTCGATCCAAACGGCAACCTGGTGAAGTTCACGGCATACGAACAGTTAGCTCGAGAAAACAGACGATTATTAGAGCTAATTCAGAAGCTGCGAGCAAAGGGTACAGGGTAATGATGAACAACGAAGACCGCGACGAACTCGGACAGAAAAGACCAAGCTGGTGACCAAGCGACAACGTAAGCAATACCGGCAGTACCGTCGACGGCAACGATCACGGCGTGTTGCGCACGCTCGGGCGGTGTCCGAATCGCAACGATAGGAAAGGGCGAACTGGTGAAAACACTCTGCTTGCTGACGATACCGACCGTACTACTGGCCGCCAGCGAAGCCGTGCCCAATGGGATGATCGATCCGGTCGCGCGGCTGGGGGCGATTGGTGTGCTTGGCTTCGTCGTGATTTGGCACACCACGCGGACGTTTCCCGCAATCTACAAGATGCACCGAGAGGATTGCGAGAAGTGGCGGCAGACGCTGGAAGACTTGAAAGAGGCGATTTCTCAGGCAGACCGTCGCGGCTCGTGAATGCGTTCTACAAGAATAACGGCGGCGGCTGACGACCGTCGAGGAAGGGTGACATGAGCGGACATGATTCTGAATGTCGGACATCACGCTTCACCGTGCGTGGTGGTAAAGTCATCACGAACGGGAAGTCTAACAACCCAGATCACCTAATCCTACAACTGACAAAGGATGAGGCATGGCGGGTTGTGCATGAGCTATTGAATGCCCTTCGACATGATGGAGTATTACCTATTACGTTGCTTGGGCAACTTGAAGACTGCAAGGAGGAGTAGCCTATGAACATCGCAGATCTCAAAGCCGAGTTGACCGACGATCCGTTGGGCCGTGGTTACTCGGGCATGTCTGATGCGGAAGCGGCGACAAGTCTCAACACAGTGAACCTCTTCCGTGACCGCACCACCATGACCGGTTCGGAAGTGTTCAACGCTTTTGATGCTGCCGAATGGTCACGTCTCAGTAATGCTGATACCCAGCAAGTATGGAACGTGCTCCATCTTGGTGTCTTGGACCCGTTCGGACTGGAGGCCACAGTTCTGATTGGGGCCTTTGGTTCCGGGAGCCTAACCATCGTAGCACTAGCCAATGCCAGGAAAGAACCTATCAGCCGGGCTACCAAGCTTAGACTCGGGCGAGTCCGTGTTGGTGACGTGCAGAGAGCGAGGGCCTGATAATGCTGCCAAAATACTACCGATTCCATGTTGTCAACAAAACGGAACAAACTGCAACACTCGCAGACGGAGCGTTGTTTGCCCTGCGATTGTCGCCGTGGAAATTCACGAGTGCTGGTGCTTTAGTATTTGGCACCACAATCACCGATGATCTTGGTCAAGGGGCAACGCTTGTCGATGGAGCCAGTAGCGAGGGTGATGTACAGGACAACACAAGTAATCTGCTTCTTGGATTGAATGGCTACTGGGAGATGACCCATGATCTTGATGCGGCTGTAGGTACGTGGGAACTCTACGTCGAAACAAGTGACGATAATAGCAACTGGCCAAGCGATTCTGATGACTTTGATATCGAGGTGGATTTGGAACTCGTGAGGGTAATGACTATCGATAACAGTGGCGTTGACAAAAGTCGTGCCGTTAATTTCGTGTGGGAGTGACGTGAATGCCCCTTGTTGCTCGTAAACATACCCCTAGCTGGGCTCGCGGTTTTGCTCGACGCAAGTCAGGGTCCGCCTACCCCGGTCTTTGGGACGGCTTGGTGGGTGCCTGGTTCCCTTCGCTAGGTCCGACCGGATTGACGTTGCGAGACATCGGTGGTTATGACAATCACGGCACGTTGACGTTGATGGACCCGGCCACGGATTGGGTGACGACGGAGAGGGGCTGGGCGTTGGATTTTGACGGAGTCAATGGTATTGTTTCAATACCGCATAGCAACATATTTGATTTCAGCGGCCCGTTTAGCGTAGGGTTATTGTTTCGTTTCACGGCCAACCCCGGCGCCACTCGCCACGGCTTGGTTACCCATAAGACTGGTAATACCGCAGATGGTTGGGGACTCACTACCTTGCCGGCCAACGGCCGAATATTTTTAGAGTTCAATAATTTTGGTTGGAACACGGGAGACAATCCTGACCTCCAGGGCACCGAGTGGCGATGGCTCGTTGCCATGTTCGATCAGGGTGGTACGAGCGAACTATGGGTGGATGCACAACAGTACAACACATTGGATACGTCTAGCAAAACTATAACTGCTGTAAATGAGCCTCTGACACTGGCCAGGTATTCGGCAGGATCCACCGAAGTGCCTATACAAGCCGCGTCGTTATCGATTTGGGATCGCTTTCTTCAACCCAACGAAATCCAACAACTCTATCATGACCCCCTGGCCCTTGTGCGACCCCGGGCGATGATGTTTCCAGTGGCGGCAGCAGCAGGCAATCGTCGTCGTCGACTGATCTTATTAGGGGCCTCAGCATGACTGCAATCAGACAATCAACAGCCCGCACAATCCTGGTCGGTCCCGTGCTCGACGCGGACGGAGCGGCCAAGACGAATGAGGTCGTCGCCAATATCCGTGTAACCAAGAACGGCACGGTAGGTTCGGCCAACGGCTCAACGACCCTAACACACGACCATGCCGGGAAATACAAGCTGGTGATGAACGTTGCCGACCCTGACACGGTGGGGGTCTTGGAGATCAGTCTGAACAGCGGCACCAACGACATGCCGGTGGCTCGGTTCAACGTAGTCGAGGAGGCCGTATTTGACTCGATGTATGCGGCGAGTGCGGCGGGGCCGTTACAGTCAACCACGGCAGGCAGGAAGCTCACTGTGGAATCTGACGGCGTTGGCCATGCGGACGTGAAAGAGTGGCTGGGGACGGCCCCGCTTGGACTAAACAACCAGCGCGTTCAGGTAGATGTTCAGGCTATAGATGGTCTTGCTTCTGCC
>SDBU01005516.1_pt1 | contig 15112 bp, 30 predicted proteins | sample 2277071 | NCBI WGS metagenome assembly SDBU01 (sample SAMN10397929, study PRJNA504765) | marine sediment metagenome | isolation source: marine sediment core GS08_GC12, 126 cmbsf | place: Arctic Ocean: Gakkel Ridge, Loki's castle | collected 2008
GGTTTATAAACTCGAGACACTTAGTTAAAAGGTTAAATATTTAACCATAATGAAAATATGAATAATGAACAAATGAATTATGAACGAGCAAAAGTTTTCTTAGATAAACAATTAGTAGTTCATATTTCTAAAAAAGATGGAATCTATTACAATGGATTAATTGTAGAAGTAGAACCAAAATGTTTTTTTATTAATGATAAGGAAGATGGTAGACAATTAGTTTTCTTTGAAGAGTTAGCAAAACCTATTCAAGAATTTAAGGAGGTGAATAATGGAAGAAGAATGGAAAGAATTTATTAATGGTCTAGGGATAGATTATCGGGAAGGTCAAGATAAGTTTAATCAACGAACAGCACAATTCCTAAAATCAAGTCATAAAGTTTTATTAAATCCTGCAGGAATGGGATTAGGAAAAACATTAGCAACTACAAAAGTTATTAAAGATTTTATATATAATTATGATTTTTTCTTTATAGCAAATCCCACAAGTTCCTTAAAGTATGTTTGGGCAAAAGATTTTAATAAAATTAAATTAAAAGATTATATGATTTGGTTTGCTAAAAAAGAAATGTGTATAAAAAAGAGAGAAGATCCAAAGTTTGACGAATCTGATTGTAATGATGATTGTAAGTATATGACTGAACTTTGGGCAAACAAAGAATCAAAACAAAAATGTGAAGATTTATTATCTTCAATTAAACTACCAACAACTCCAGAAAAATATTATAGTTTAAATGGAACTATTAATTGTTTATTGCCTATTTGTAGATTAGGATTGAAAAAAAGAAAAGTTTTAATTGGGGATTTTTTTGGAGTATTAAATTCTAGGATGTTTAATTTAGTAACTAGATATAATGAAGTAGATAGAAATAAAGGTAATGCTGTATTAATTATTGATGAAGCCCATTTACTTCCACAAAGAGCAAAACAATTTTTATCTAAACAGATATCTTTTGATAGAACAATAAGAGAAATTGAATTAGAAACTCAGTGTGATTACATTATAAGAGAAAATTTAAGGTTAATGAAACCATTTAAAGAATCATTAGATACTTTAAAATTAATAAAAGAGAACTTAATAACTCAAATAGATAATCCAAGAGAAAATACTATTAGATATACCTATTCAGATTTTGTTAATGATTATAATTCTTTTAAATCTAATGATGCTTTTAAATTTGATAAATTTAAAACAAGTTTATTAACTTTAGCAAAAGAAGGACATAAATATAATATGGATAGTTATGAAAATAATGAGGATCCTTATTGTATTAAATTTTGGAGATTTTTAAATGACTGGGAAACTAAAGAAAATGATAAAAACTATTCTAAATACTTTCAATATTCTATAAAAGCAAATAATAGGATAAAGTTTTTTATAAATTGTCAGGACACTTCAGAATTTTTATCTGAAAAGTTATCAATATGGGGGAAGGTAATTCTTAATTCAGGAACAATAAGTGATCTAGATTATTTTAAACATAATAGTGGAATTGAAAACTTAGATATAAAATATGAAAGTTTATTAGAATCTTATAGTATAAAAGAAGATATTATTATTTATCCTATTGGAAATTTTACTTCTAAGAAAAGACAAGAAACTTATGAATCTAATAAATCTTTAATACAAAAAGTTTTAAGTAATCTTTCAAATAGAACTATTATTTATATTCAAAGTAAGAAGGATTCAATTGAACTTGAAAAGCAGATAAAGGAAATAGATATACCTTGTGTAAACTTTTGTATTAAAGATGATGGATTTGAAACTAGTAAAGAGGATTTTCATAATTGTATCACTGAATTTAATAATCTTAATCATGGTGTTGCTTTGATGAATATAAATGGTAGAGTTGAAGGATATAATTTTAAAAATGAAGATGATGATTCTTCTGTTTCAAATATAATTATTTATGGTTATCCTTTTCCTAGAAGAGGGTTAGTTTATGATGATGAATTAAAATATTTGGAAAATGTAACTAATGATTATCAACTTGCTAGAAAATGGATGGATTATGTTCCAACATTAGATAGGATACATCAGGCTTGTATGAGATCAAAGAGAGATGAAAAAGATAAACCAATCATAATTTTGTGGGATAATCAATTTGGAAAAGGGAACAGAGGATATAAGTTTATGCCTCAAGATCTGAAAGGAGAATTTATTTTAGATAAAGAGCAGTTAGTAAATTTAATAATAAAAAAAGATGGTAACAGATAATCTAATATTTAGGAAAGTGTTAAGGGAAGTTGATTCAGGAATTGGAGCTGAACTTTATTTATATAAAAACAATAAAGATAAATACTATATGATGTTTCTTGATAATTTATTAAGTAAAGGGAAAAAATCTATATTTTTATTAAAAAAAGATTTAGATTCTGGTAAATTTTTAGAACAATTAATGAAATTATTAAATCATAATGATGAGTTTTCTGCACAAGGATTTAAGATATTTGATGAAATAAAAAAATTGATAAATAAAAAGAAAACTGTGAGTAAAAAGAGTGTCACAGACAATACAGACAATACAGACAATACAGACAATACAGACAATACAACTAAACCTGTATTACCTGTATTGTGTATTACTGATGTTTTAGACTCATTTTTTGAAGAGAATATTTTTGAAAGAATTCTAAAAGTTTTAGCACAATCAAAAGATACTTTTACATATGATAAAATGGCAGAAGTAATAGGGAAGGAACCAGTCAATGTAAGACAAGCCATAAGTCGTAGAAAAGAGTATTTTAGGATGGTCAAGCCAGACGGAGTAATACAGACAATACAACTCTCAAAAATTGGAATCGATGAAATTAATTCCAGAATTGACAGATTTAAGGGTGAAGAAGAAGATTTTAGACATCAAGAAATTGCTAAAAGAATAGCTTTAAGAAAGATAGAAGATATACAAGATGATGTGATGAGATTCCTTAAACAAACAGAATTAAAAAGGGAAGGTAAGATTATTTATATGGATTTTAATGAGATAGTAGTTGATAATCCTGTTTTAACAGAATACCTTTTGGACCAGCCTATAAATCTTTTAAAAGCAATAGATAATCATTTTGATGGAAGATATGATATTAAATTTCTAAATTTACCTGAGAGTATTAATGTTAATATTGAAAACCTTAGAAAAGAGAATTTAAATAAGTTAATATCAATTGAAGGAAGGTTAACTTCTTTTGGTGAAGTTAGGCCAGTAATAACAGAGATAAAATTTGAATGCCCAAGTTGTGGAAGTGTGATTACTATAAAACAAAACTATAGGGAAGGAGATATAAAAGAACCAAGTAGATGTTCTTGTGGAAGAAGAGGTGATTTTAGGATGGTAAAAAGAAAAGAACAAAACTGTTCATTTCTTCAATTAGAAGATTTACAAGAGAGAACAGATAATCCACATAGTCAAAGAGTTAGAGCAGTAATTTTTAATGGTTTATGTGAGGGTGATAGGATTAAGATATTTTCACCAGGAAATGAAGTTAAGTGTTATGGTATATTAAAAGAGGTTCCAGTATACAAAAAAAATAAAAGAACATTATTTCTTAATTGGATACTGGAAATTATTGATGCAGAACTTATAGAAAAAGATATTGATATAAGTAAGTTTGAAAAAGAAGAGGTTGATGAGATAAAACAATTATCAGAAAAGATAAATCAAGAAGGATTAAACCCTTTATTAGAATCCTTTGCCCCAGATATTTATGGTTATGATTCAATTAAAAGTGCTTTAGTTTTGCAGTTATGTAATAAAAGAAATGACCCAAAAAATAAAAAGATAAGAAATAAATCTAACATTCTTTTGATTGGTGATCCTGGAGTTGCTAAATCTGTTATGGGTAACTTTTCTGTTTCTGTAACTCAAGGAGGAAGAAGGGCTGTTGGTGGTGGAAGTTCAGCAGTAGGAATAACAGCCTCGGTGATGAGGGAAGAAGAATCTATTGGGGGGTATAGGGTTGAACCAGGGGCAATGATATTAGCCAAAGATTTATTATTCATTGATGAATTAAATAATCTACAAGAAGAGGATAAATCTAAGTTACAAGAAGGAATGTCTGAGCAAAAGGTTTCAGTAAATAAAGCAAACATCCATTGTGAAATGAAAGTTACTTGTGGGATAATCTCTGCAGCCAATCCTAAAGATGGAGCTTTTAAAGAATCTTATAATTTAAAAGTAGAAGATCAATTTAATATTCCCGCCCCGATTATAAATAGATTTGATACCATATTTGTTTTAAAGGATATTGTAAATGAAGATAGTGATAAAAAGATTGCTTCTAAGATGATTAAAAGACATAGGAAAAAATTAGAACATGATTATGATGTTCCTTTTTTAAGAAAGTTCTTTGCATATATAAAGCAATTTGATGAGCCAGAGATAAATGATGAGATAGAAGAGATATTACAAAAACTATATTTTTCTGCAAGAAAACATAATGAGGGGGGGGTTAAAATAAACCCAAGGTTTTTAGAATCATTAACAAGGATGTCTATTGCTTTAGCAAAAATAAGATTAAGTAATAATGTTGAACTAAAAGATATTGAAAGGACCTTGGAGATTATAAAAGATTCGCAATATAGAATTAATATGGAATTAGTATTAGAAGAATTAAATCCCAATATAAAAAATGATAGATCCAAAAGACCTACACAAATTCCGGAAACCAAGCAGGAAAACCTGTGAGTTGTGTTTTAAAAAGAGAAAGATTTATGCTAATCTAAGATTTGGACAACTATGGAGGAAATGTTGCAGGAGATGTTTTAAAGAGAATGTAAATATCTCAGACCAATATGTATTCTTAAAATGAAAAGAGATATAATAAATAGAAAAGGAGCAATAAGAAGAATAATAATCTATCTAGCTGATAAACCAAGAGAAGCAAGCCTAACTAAGATTCTAAAAGAAACTAAATTAAGTGGGAAATATTTTTATAAGTTAATGAGATTACTCCAATTAAAAGAAGTTATTAGATTTGAAAAACCTCCTGAAAAATATCGAGGGAGATTTAAATTGAAAAGAGATACAAGGACAAAAGGATATTATTCTTTAACTAAAAAAGGAGAAGAAATTTATGATTTAATAATTAAACTAGAAAATTTATGGGGCTGTCACCACTAAAAGATTACAAGAAAGATTTATAAACCCTAATGTATTAAACACACCATGGAAAAGGAAAGAGTAATAAAAAAATTACAAGATGAACATGATAAGTTAGTAAAACAATTAGAGGAAACTGAAAGTCCTTTAATGATGGAAGTTATGATTTATAGCATTAATAGAATCAAATCAATTGACTTTATCTTGGATTTATTAAAAATAGATAATGTGGATTTAGAAAATGAAAGAGATAAATTATTAACTCATCTTAAAGCTACTCCTCTTCAAGGATTACCTTTAGATATAATTCAAGCAGCACATAGATTACAAGTTCTATTTTATACTAAGAAATTATTATTAATGGAGGATGAAAATGATACAAACACTTAAGATACCAGTATACAATGGGGATAAAGAAGAGGAGGATGAATTATCTTTTGAATACGACGAGGAAGAAGATTATGTAACAGTTTATATGGGAAAGAAATATATATGTGGAAGTGGAGATGTTGAGGATTTTAAAAAACTTTTGAAGGTGGCCATAGAGAGATGGTAAAGAAAATAATAACCTCTAATGAATATTTAATGGTTGAAGGTCTTTTAACTCTTAGAAACCAAGTTCTTAATCAATTTAATTATATTCAAAAGGCTATAGCAGAAATATTAGAGGTCGAAGAAGATTGTAATAACTATTATGGACATGTGTCAGATTATATGTGGGAAGAAACTGGAGCTAAAACTTTATTGAATAATTTAAAAATTAAAATTAAAAAGGAGGGTAAGAATGGTAAAGAAACAAAAAAAAGTAAGTGATATGAAAACTTCTGAGATAATGGATAGATTAGCAGAAGATTTAGATGAGGTTACATTCACTGAGTTAGATGAAGAGCTTGATAAGAGAACCCCCTTTACTTATTTCATGGAAATCATAAAAACCTTAGAAGATAAGTTAGAAGTATTAGAATCAGACTTTTCAAAACATTCCCATGCAGATGGGAAATTAGTAAAAGAAATTTAAAATTATTAAAAGAGACAAAATGAAACCAACAAAAACACAAATAGAAAAAGGACTGAAACAACTTGTGGAAATAAAGTTTCTTATGGAGAAAGATGGAAAATATAAATTTCATCCAAACTATAAAAAGACTTTATTAAAAGGAATTGGAAATTCAACAGAAGAGCTTTTGCTTAATGCCTTATATCTAGCAGGATATTTTGTGAAACCAAAGACTGAAAAGGAAATCTTAGTTGTTTGCAATTTATTAACTTTAAAACAATCAAAAGGAGGTAAAAAATGGAAGAAAACAATAAAGAAGCAAAAACCGTTGAGCAGGAAGTGATAGCAGAAAGACTTAAAGAAGATGTTAAACCAGATGCTACAGATGATGAATCTGGAGAAGGTGCAGAAGTTAAAGCAGAAGAAGATGATTATGTTGACCTTACAAAAGAAGCAGTAAAGGAAGAAAAGAAATTCCAAGAAGCTGTTAATACTGCAGAGGCTTTAGACACACCTGAAAAAGTTAAACAAGCAAAAGAAGAGATTATAGATGAATCAGATAATCTTAATAAAGAACCTGAATTTAAATCTGAAGAGGCTACAGAAACACCAAGTGAAAAAGTACCAGAAATAGAACCGCCAAAAGAAACAACAGAAGAAAAACCAGCAGAAATCCCAACAGAAACTGCAAATGTTGTAAAAGATGAGAATTTAATATTTTTGCAATACCAATGTGAAGATTGTGAGTTTAAATTCTGGATTAATAATCAAGAAAAAGCTCTTGGAGATAAAGTAAAATGTCTTAACTGTGGTAAAAAGCTTTGTAAAAAAAGAAGGTTATTTGATGTAACAATAAAAGCTTTTAAGGATTATAAAGAAGAAAAGAAGTAAGAATTAGATAATTTATTTTAATTTTTTATTGTAAATGAAATTGAAGGAAGATGGTAAAGAAAGAAAAACCAAAAAAACAAGTTAGAAAAAGAAGAGAGAAGTATTTTATCTGCCCATATTGTGCAGATTTAAAAACATTTACTAGCATGCTTGCTAATCGTGAAATGGGAGGTCCTGGTATGTGTGATTGTCAGTTTACAACCCTATTTTGGAACCCAGAATGCCAGGACCTCGATGTAGATACACCAAGGGTTTATCATGAATATGTTAAGATAAGTAAAGATTGGTTTGATTATTTTAAAGATATTCCAAATGATGTATTAAGGAAAGATTCATTTAAGCAAATCCCAGGACCAATGAGATTAAAATGAAAGAGATAAATATAACTGTAAAATATGATGAAACTCAGTTTAATGCAGAGATGATAACAAAAGGATTTAATCAATCCAAAGGGCCAATTAATACTTTTGAAATTATAGGTGTATTAGAAAGTCTACAACAACAAGAAATAAATAAATTAAATGATGAGGCTAGAGATGGGTAGAAAAAATAAAAAAATAAAAAAACTCTGCTCACATTGTGGAAAGAGAAATAAATTTGCAAAGAATAATTGGTATGGGGCTGAGAAAACCAGATGTAAATATTGTGGAAAGATACTAGCAAGGATAAAAGAGTATGAACTTCCAGTAACAAAACTAGAATCTAGTAAATCAATAGAATTTACTTCAAATACTGCAAAAACAAAAGAAAGTTTAGCTGAAGCAATAAGACCTATAATAACTTTAAGGAAGATAAAGGAACCAAGGAAGAATGGATGGATACTAGGGGTAATTGTAGGTTTAGTAATTCTCGCTTGTGCATATATGTATGAAGAAAGAGATGGGAATACTTTAGAGGAAGTTTTAGATAAGTCTAATGGATTAAACTATTCAAATTTAATACCTCCCAAGGCAAGTGAAGAATTTTGTAAGGATATACAAGGCGTTCCAGCTTGGGTTCAAGATAATGAAATAATAGATTATGGATATAAACCTAATTGGAATGTTTCTTATCTTGTTAAAAATAAAATCTTTTTTTTATATTCCACAACATGCCCTGTTTGCCATAAACAAATTGCAGAGTTTGGGGATAAATGGATGTCTTATATTTTAAGTGGGTATACTTTGGAGTGTTGGTAAAAAGGAGGTAAAAATGAAAAATAAAATAAATAATTTGATTCAGAAGATTGGAACTTTAAGAGAAAAGTTATATAAGATAAAATTAGATTATGATCTTAAGGCTAGCAAGATAACTGATCAAATAAAGATAACTGAAGAAAAGATATTTAGTATTAGAATAAAAAACCTTAAAGATAAAGAAGTCCCAAAAGCATTAGAATATTATCTTGGGATAAGATGGATCCATCCTGATATTGATGGAGATGAGGAATTAATGAGGGCAACAATCGAAAAGGCAACAGAACCATTTCCATGTCCAGATGAGGAAGATGAGTTAGGAATAGAATTTTTAGAATGAGTGAAGATATAATTATACCAGATAAGCGCAAGACCAAGAATGACAAGAAAGCTAAGAGAGATTATTGTCCTTATAAAAAAGGTGGCCATGCCAGAACCCAGAAAAAACCAGAACAAAAAGAATAATTCTAAAACCGAAAGGTTTATAAACCCTGCTTACCTCTGAAAAGTGGTAAAAATGGGGAAAAAGAGTATTTTTGATAACATAATTTTTTGTTATGCTGGAGGATGTTACTTAATTGGGGCTTCTGTTATATTATTTTTTAATTTATTAATTAATATTCCTTGGTATATTAATCTATTTTATTTTATCGTTTTATTCCCAACCGGATTAGCTTTGATGTCTAGATCTAAAAGATTAAGTAAAGAGTTAAGAAAGAAGAGGAAGAAAAAGAAGAATGATAAAAAGAAAAAGTAGTGGGCAGACAACAGCTACTATAATGTTAGGATTATTTATTATAGTAGTTGGATTATATTTTTTATTTATTACTGCAAATGCTGAATCAGAGATTATAGAAGGTTATTCTGGAGGACCTATAGAGATATTCTTTATAATATGTTTAGTTTATCTAATTCTAATAGGGATAATTATTTTTGGCTTTAATATAATCTTTAATTCTCTAAATAGATATTATCATCCTGAGAAATATAATTATTGTAAGAAATGTAAAGCAGTTATAGATAAAAAACCAAATAGAAAACTTTGCAATGATTGTTTTCATGATATAGAAAGAGCAATTAAGAAGAAAGACCTACTAAAATATAAAAAAGACTTCTTAAGGCAGAAGAAGAGGAAGAAGTAATGATAACTAATTTAATCCTAGGAATCTTATTAATCGCTGCAGGATTGTTTCCTTTATATTTTAATTTAAATCCTTTATGGTGGATACTTGGAGGGTTGATGATTCTTTTAGGGTTGGTTATTGGTTATTCTGCTTTTAGGACAACAGTAATGTAACATGGGAATAAAAGTAATATGTGATAGGTGTGGGATAGAAACAGAGTTTAAAGGTCATTATGAATTAAAGATAGAAGAGATACCTTTTATGGGCTTTACTGATACACCTCCTCCAGAAGAAAAGATTTTGTGTTATGGATGTAAGAATAAGTTATCTATATTTATGAGAGAGGAAAGTTAGATTAACTTCTGTTGCTTGACAACTTTATTACTCTTAATCAGATTATCTTTAATCAACATCCATTGATGATTAGATGGTTTAAATGCTTTCTGGATTTCTTTAAGATTTTGTGTCCCATCATCATTAACAAAGTTAAATTTTGAGAGTGGTTTGATATGATCAATATGATATAAAGAAACATCTGCAGGGAAAGGTTTTAGGTGTTCTATAATTGCTTTGAAATCAATTCCATATTTCTTTGAAGACATAATCTTTCCTTCCTTAGTATATTTGTTTAAGACAATGCGCAACATAGTTCTGGCATGATGGATTATTCTGAAGTCTGTCTCTTCTTTTAATCTTCTTTTTTGATTCTCATATTTCCACTTCTTAAATTCTGGTTTTTGATGGTACTTTTTTATATACTTTTTAAATTTTGGTGTTTTATAATATTCTTTCTGATATGCTTTTTGCTTTAATTTATTTTTTGGTTTTTGTCTATATTTCTTTTGTAATTCGTTTATTCTTTTTTTAACCTCTGGACGTTGAATATAATTTTTATGATATTCCTTCATTCTTACTTTAACATCTTTTCTAGAATTATATTCTTTCATTCTCTCTTTTTTTCTAGCTTTAACTTCTGGCATAGAATAATATATTTTTAAATACACTCTCCTTTTTGGATTTTTGTTTGGATCTTTTTTACATTTATCACATAATCCACTCTTATTAGTCTTACTATTAATCATCCCTTCTTCACATCCACTACATTTTTTGTCTTTCATTCTTACAATTTAAAACAAATAAGACTATTTAAACCTTTCTGTTTTATGTGTGAAAAAACCGAAACATTTATAAAGGGTAGTTACCTACTTATAAGGGATAAAAAATGAGGGAAGAAAAAAAAGAAGTATTTATTAATCTTGCAGGACAGCAATCTATGTTTGTTGGTAATTTAATCCAGCAAGCAATGAATTCTTATCTTGCAGGGGATATTGGTGGGTGGTATTGGAAATTAAATGGTGTTAGGGAGATGATACATCACGATTTAAACCCAGATGAGATAATTGCCTTGGATAAATTAGAAGAAGAGATGGCCCATTGTCAGAATAGTTGGAAGAAATTAGCAAGATTGCAATTTAAAGGAGTGAAACCAAGCAAAGAAGATATAAGAAGTTCTAAAGAATTTCCTAAAAAGGTAAGATTATATCAGAGAAAAGTAATGTTAGTATTAAAAAGACAAGGATACTTTCCAAATAAAGAAAATAGAAAGAAGATTTCTTTTTAGTATATAGTTTAATATGGTTGCTGAAACTCCTTCAATGACTCCATACCTTTTTGGTAAGAATAAGTTTGGGAAACCTTATAATCCAAAGATAGATCCAGACATGGCAGATGTTTTGGACCTTGCAACTAAAAGAAATCATAGAGATTTTCAATATATTGCTGTCATCGCAGGAATTCCTGGTGCTGGAAAGACAACATTATCGTTTAATCTTGCTTCTTATGTGTGTCCTTGGTTTAGTCTGGTGTATGTTTGTTTTACTGCAGCAGAATTTATAAGAGTTACAACCTCTTGTCCACAATATTCTGCAGTAGTTCTTGATGAAAGCTTTGAATCTTTTAATAGTAAGGGGTCTATGACTAAAGAATTTAAACAAGTGTTGAATCATCTTCAAATTATAAGGCAAAGAAACCTTTTTATCTTCTTAAACCTTCCAAACTTCTTTGATTTATCAAAAAATGTTGCAGTTTTCCTTGCATCACATCTTTTTTTTGTATATTCTACTCGAGAAGGAGATAGGGGAAGGTTTTTAGTGTTCGATCGTGATGCAAAAAGGGAATTGTACGTTAAAGGTTCAAGATATATGGACTATTCCTGTGTTAATGCGAACTTTAGGGCCAGATTTTATGTAAATAGGGGTATGATCTTAGATGAATTAGAGTATGAAGCAAAAAAAATGAAGCATTTTAAAGCCCAAAACGAAAAAATTAAGAGCCAGAGTACAATTTCAGATAGAAACACAATTATTTATAGACTTAAGAAAGAAAAGGAATGGGATAGTAAAGAACTTGGATTGTTCTTTAAATTACACCCTACACACATAGATAAAGTCATAAAAAACGTACAAAAATCATGGGACGTAGTTGAAGATTAAGCAAAATATGCGCGCTAATTATAATATAAGTAATACTTAATTGTCCCATGTGGGTGGGTTTACTAAGAAAGCCCCGCAAATCCTATTTTTTTCAATCCTGATGGCTCTGGATCACTCTTAGAGCCCTATTTGAATTAATTAGACCCTTATTTTAGGCCCTTATAATTTACTTCTCTACCCAGGGCAATAAATTAAAATAAAATATCCCCTAACAACACAGGAGATCATATAATAATATTCTCACACACACCTGCAAGAAAAATAAATTAATTATTCTACTACTTAATTAAATTAAAACAAGGATAATTTATTTATACATAAAATAATATTTTCCTTAAAATAATTAATTAATTGAATTAATTGCTTTAGAAGTCCTGCACTTGTAGGCATTAATTAATTAGTAAAATATTAAATATTAAGGAAAAATATTAAGGGCTATATTATAAGGGTTTGATTATGGCTTTAAGATTGGTTTAGGTTTTTGAGAATTGCAAGAGCAGGATTTAACAGGGCTTAAAGTGTTACTACTTTTTAGTGTATTGGTTTATAAGGTGGATTGTTCTGTGTTATATATGTTTAAGTTTGATAATCCTTATAAAAGGATTTCGGTTTTTAAAAGTATGAAATACAAAACAATTAATACAAAACAATTCAATAACCTTTTAAACATAAATGAGGTTAATAAGAACAAAGGTATTAAGCTAATAAAATCTAAGTTAAGGTTTTATGTTGGTTGTGGGATTTTTGCTATTGCAATATTAACCCCTATGACTAATTGGTTTTTAATACCTTTAAGTATGGCTATATGTGGTTTAAGTTTTTTTGATTTGAAAAACCTATATATCCCAGAACTTAAAAGAAAAGCAAAAAATAAAATAAGAGGGTTGCTTTAATTTGTAACCCCTTTAATACTCAAAATGGCATACAAAAATAAGGAAACAAAAAAAGAATATGATAAAAAATATTATGAAGAAAATAAAGAAAAGAGATTGAACAGCTTAAAGGATTTAATCAAAGATGCATTAGAAAGCTTGAAACAATTGCAGGGATTCTGCAAATCTAATGATTATTAAGCCCTCGATTTGAGGGTAATAAGGCAGATATGGCTGACCGAGAAGACACGGCGCTAAGGCATGGATATGTTTCACATCCAGCGGGTTCGAATCCTGCCTCTGCCATTCATACTCATACACTTAGCGTGAATGGGGAAGATGTGGGGGTAATTCCTTAACACATTGCAATGTGTTTGTAGGTGGATTTGTAATACCCACATCATTATAGTCAAAATGAGAGCAAATAAATCAACAAAGAAATGGAAAAAAGAAAACCCAAAAAAACTAAAAGAACAAAGGAAAAGATTTAGAACAGGATATAAAAAAAGAAATCCTAAAAAGATTAAGGCAGAAAGCGAGGCAAACAGAAAAATTAAAATTCCTAAAGGGCAATTATGTGAAGATTGTAATAAAAATTTAGCAGTTGAGAAACACCACGAAGATTATAACAAACCCTTAAAAGTTAAGTTTTTGTGTAAGGGTTGTCATAATAAAAGAACTAATATTTTAAAATGAAACCCAAGAATAAAGAAACCCAACAAGAGCAAGAGCAGACAGGCACAGGCAAGGATTTAATAAAAGAATCTAAAGAGCAAGAACATATATTAAATAATTATACAGGGCAAAGCGATATAAAATCCCGTCCTACTTTTTAAAATGATATTTGAAATTAAACTTTATTTTGGTTTTATTAACCTTAGAAATAAGGGGGGCTTTCAGTTATCCCCCTTTATATTTAATACTAAACAAAGCTTAAAGATGTTAAGAAAACCTTTAAGCATACACAGGGATATATAAATATATAATCTTTATGTATAAAGATGATAAAAAACAACATGGAAAAAACAAATAAAAAAATCGTAGCTTTTACTTGTGAATGGTGTAAAACTTATTTACCTAATCCAATATACCCACAGGAAAACGAAACACCACACCAAGCAAAATTAAGGCATATAAAAAACCAACACCCCAGAATTTTTAAGAAATATTATAAAGAAGATTATGATAAAGAGTTTTTGAAAGGAGGTTTAAAAAAATGATATACAAAATAATAGGAAACGATAGCAGAAGCTTAGAACCTTTTAGAATTGGGGAGATAGAAGCAAAGGATAAAGAAGAAGCTTACGAAATCTTAGACGCAGAAACAAACTTCCCTTGTCAAGATTGGGTTTTAACAGAAGAAGAATTTAAACAGCTTAAAGAACTTATTAATAATTGGAATAAGAATTTAAAATAAATCATAGGAGGAAAAATGGCGACAGATATAATAAAATCAGAACAAGACAGCAATTTAATTAAACACATAGGGCATAAAATAGAATGTGTTAAATATAGTAAGCATGGTTTAATTCATGGACTTGCTTTAGAATGTGTTGATTGTAACGAGGTTTTGTATAGTGAAGAAATTGAAGATTAACCAACCAATTTTTATACACATAGAAAATGGAAGATGAACTTATTCGTGAAGAAGTCTTAACCATAGACTTAAGAAACATTGAAATAGAAAAAAGGCACAAGCCAAACCAAGAAGTTTTAAAACAACTTAAATATATTAAAAAGCTAAGACGAGAAAATAAAAAAGAATCCATAACACAAGAAGCCATAGAGCAGGATATAGGTTTTTTATTATCTCAAGATGTCAGGGGAAAAAATAGGGAAGAGTTAATTAAATTAATTATTTTTAAATTGCAGGAGTTACAAATACAAAAACATATCATAGATTTTAGTAGGGTATTCTTACGAAACATTTTTAAAGATTATTCTCATTTATCAGATAGGGTTATACAATTAAGAATGGAAGAATTATTAATTTATGCAAAGGCAAGAGAAAGAGTTAAAACCAATAGGGCTTTAGAAAATGCTGGGATCAAAAATTGTCAGGAGTTAATTAATAAACCAAGAAATAAAATCTTTCAATCTTATAGCTTTATAAATTTGTAATTTAAAAGTAGTAAGATAAGCTTATAAATAAAAAACATATATTTTAGAGTATATAAAATGAAAATAAAAATAAAAGATTTAAAACCAAATCCATATAAGAAATTTATTGGTGGTGGAAAACTAAATCAAGAACAGATTAATAAAATAAAATCTAATCTTAATGAATTAGGTCTTATGGGGGCATTACCTATTTTTAAAAAAGATAAGAAATATTATTTAATTAATGGACACCATAGATTAGAGGCACTTAAACAAACTTATGGAAAATATTTTGAAGTTGAATGTATAAATCATAATTATAATGATGAGAAAGTTTTAAGAGGGATGATTATTGAAAACCTAAC